>ERZ779705.325-NODE-325-length-46375-cov-2.695380_pt1 | contig 46375 bp, 49 predicted proteins | sample MGYA00511385_ERZ779705 | MGnify/ENA primary metagenome ERZ779705 (study PRJEB29588, sample SAMEA2145301) | human gut metagenome | biome: human gut; feature: human-associated habitat; material: faeces | place: Denmark | collected 2008/2010 ... | reverse complement strand
TTGAAATACCGTATTTTATGGTGTTTCGGGCTTTTTTTATTGCCATTTTACAGTAATTTAAACCGTTTTAAACCGTCTTAAATTAAGAAAAGTGTTGTCAAAAGTGTTGTCAAAATTCAGGCTATTGTAATCATCTCCATTGCTTGAATTTGCTGGGCTTGAAGCACATGAATATATTTGTTATATGTAATCATTATGTTTGCGTGACCCATTAATTTACTAACGATTTCAATTTGAACACCTTTTCTTAATAATGTTGATCCAAATGTATGCCGCAAAGTGTGTAAAGTCACTTCTTTTGGTAAGTCTGTATCTTTAATTACCCGCTTTAAACTTCTTGTCAAATTGCGGTAGTTTGGTATTGTTCCGGTGCTTGTGCTTGCAATATACTGAGATATGTTTTTTTTACGTTTGTCGTATTGCCTCAGTTCATTCAGATAAAATATAGTATTATCATTTAATTTTATCATTCTGATCCCCGCTTTAGATTTTGTTGACCTTTTTATTCTGTCGTAAGTCTTTTTAGTTTCAAGATTCATGATATTAGATTGTACAGTACTCTTGATTTGAATCATCTTGTTACCAAAATCTATATCAGTCCATTTCAGTGCTAATGCTTCACCCGCCCGCAGTCCCAAATTCAAAATAACAAGTAATACAAGTGCATCACGGCTTTTATATTCTCCATTTTTATACTTTTGCAGTGCTGCGGTTTTAAATGTTTCAATCTGTTCATCTGATAATGTGATTTGTTCCCTTGTTTCCTTCTGTATATAGCTTTCCGATGGGATTATCACATCATTAGCGGGATTATTTTGAATAATTCCGTCTTTTACTGCTCTTTCTAAACATGGACGGATTATCTGAATCAATCTTTTTAATCCCGATTTTGCCAGTGGCTTTACCTTTGAATTTGTCGGGTTAGCATGTTCATCAATTAGATTTTGAATCATTTCAGTTGTAATATCTCCGATTTTCTTTTTTCCAATTCCGTCTTTAATCTGACAATCATACACCCGATACAACCGAGTAAATGAACTAGGCTCGATTTTCCCGTATTTATATTTCATTAGCCACATTTCCATATACTCACCGAATAATATTTTTTTTGGTTCTTTATAACCGCCTTCAATCTTTAGTAAATAATCTTTTGCTTTATTTTTTACTTCTGCTTTTGTACTGCCGTAAAAGCTTTTACGTGTGCCTTGTACTGTCATACTTCCCATTTTGCGCCCGTCTTTGCGGTCAATTATTGCCATTTTATTTATTTTTGTCAGTATATCATTCATAATAAAAAATCTCCTTTATTATTTAAAATATAAAGACAATTCGCATAATCATAAATTATAGCATTGTCTTTATTAATTATCAAATTTATATAAGTCTTTTTGTGTTAGTATTTTCTTTGTTTCCATGCGTTCACCTTCGTATATTTTATGTATTAAATAATTATTTACAAAAATAAAAAACGGGTCGAAAATTCGACCCGCTCACTATAGCTTATATATATTTTAATGCCGTAAGTTCATTATGTCCCAGTGCCTGCCCTAAAATTTTCTCTGAAAAGAATTTAGTTACAGAATTATCTTTCATAAGCTGTGTTTTAAATTCTGCATAATTTGTTACGTTTGGCAATGTTATTTCAATCTTGTCTATGCTTACACTTTGATTATTTGATTGATTTGTTTGTGTCTGTGGAATATATGACGTTGTAGCCCGTGCTACACTGGATACGTCCGGTATTTCCGGTACTAGTTTAAATTCAGTATTCAACATATTTTGCATTGATTTATTAACGTTTTTCATTTCGTCTTCAAAACCAACCCCAATACCTTCAGCCAAATAATTACCGACTTCATCACGCATTACTCGTGACGGTGAGTGAATACCGAAAGCACTTTTAATTTTGTCTGTAACCTTATCAGCAAAACCGCCAATTTTTGAAGCCATCCAGCCCCACATATCACTGATACCTTCCCAAATTCCCGATACAATATTAGAGCCGATGTCATACATTCGTCCCGGCAATCCGGTTATTTCATCAACGATAATATCATATATATTACTAGCCGCATCGCCTAACGAACCAAACCAACTTTTAAGCCCGTCAATCATGCCTGATAATCCATTAGAGCCAATATCATGCAATTTTTCGGGTAAATTCAATACTGCATCATGAATAGAATTAAAAACAGATGTACCAGCTTCCCCGACTGCCCCAATCATGCTCATAATACCATCTTTAAAGAAATTGATTATTTTAGAGCCTAATTCAAGCCACTGAAATGCTTCAATCACGCTTACGATTGCTTCGACAATCTGCGGGATATTTTCTATAATATCGGGTATACATGATAAAATACCAGTCAATAATTGCCAAAGTAATTCAACACCCTTTTGTAATATCACAGGAAAATTATCATTAATAATATTTGCAAAAGTTGTAATAATTTCCGGTAATTTTTCTATCATAATTGGCAATGCCGAAATGATACCATCGACCAATTGACTAAGCATATCGAAACCCCATTGAATAACTTCGGGCGCTTTCTCCGCCAACAGATCGGCGAAACTTTGAATAAAGTCTAAAAATTTTGGCAATTCTTCGGGGATTCCGTTCACAAATCCCGAAATTAAATCTTCAATCATAGATTTACCGGATTCAATTACAACCGGCGCTAATTGTGCCAGTCCTTCTACAAGTGTTTGAATAATCTGACCGCCCGAATCAATTATGTGCGGAAAATTATCATGCAAGCCCTGTACAAATTGGCTTATTAACTCGACTGCATAACTTGTCAAAATTGGAAAATTAGAAATGATACCTTGTCCGATTGATGTTACAACATTTGCGCCGGAACTCACCAATTTGGGCAGAATATCTGTAATAATCTGCGGGATTCTATCCATAAACACGGGTAATAAATCATCAATCAGCACACCTACCCCATTAATTGCAACTTCGATTCGTGGAATTAAATTTAATGCTGCTGTTTCGGCACTATCAACAAAATTATCCACCAATGTTTTAAAATCTGCGTTATCATCTGCTATGCCTGTTACAAGATTTGACCATGCCGCCTTAGTCATGTTTACAGACCCTTCAATGGTTGTAGCCGCTTCTTTTGCTGTTGTTCCTGCAATGCCCATTTTTTCCTGCATTACACTGATAGCATTAACAATATTACCAAATGACAAAGTACTTGAATCAACCGTAATGCCTAACTTTTCTTGTACATCTGTCATTTGTGAAGCGTCCTGTATTAATCTTTGCATTTCCTCTTTTGTACCGCCATAACCTAATTTAAGGTTGTCTAACATTGTATAATTTTGCTTTGCAAATCCCTGATAAGCATTTTGTATTGATTCAATATTCGTACCCATTTTATTGGCATTATCTGCCATGTCTGTGATTGCTCTGTTAGAATATTCAGCCGCTTTTTGAGTATCTCCGCCCAGTGAAGCAATTAAAGAAGCACTAAAACTTGTTACTGTATCCATGTATTCATTAGCAGACAGTCCCGCCGTCTGATAAGCTTTTGAAGCATTGTCAAATACTGTCTGCTGTGCGCTCATCATACTATCATATTTATCTTTAACATCTTCAACCGACTGACCCACGCTGTCGGCATATTCCTCAATATTTGCGCCACCAGTGCCGAACAACGTTTCTACACCTCCTACTAACTGCTCATAGGAGGCATATCCTTTAGTAGCCGCTACAACTAATGCAGTTATTGCGCCTGTCGCCGCCGTTACTGCTGTCGCCGCAGCTTTAGCACCGAATTCAAAACCACTTTGAATTGCCGAACCAACATTTGATAATTTTTCTTTCATTCCTTCCGCTGCTGATTCCGCTTTTTTCATACCTGCATCATATTGTGAAGAATCAAGGATTAAAGAATATTTGTATTGTGCTAAATCTATAGTTGCCATTTTTCACCCCCTTTACAATGTTGCTATTAAAGTTTGTAAACCTTTAACATCACATTTTTGCTTTGGATTGGATTCTTTTACTGAAGAATAGTTTTGTTTTAACTGCCACTTTTGATAGGCTTCATACCATTCAGGATTTTTAGACATTTCTTGAATATATAGATTTTTAAGAATTGATTTGTATACAATATACGGCATTTTCATTATATCAAAGTAATTATTGCTGGTTTTACTCATCACAAATGCCATACCGGACATAAATTCTTCATCTTTGTTGATGATTCTGTTATACTTGCCCCCGCTGTTTACTGATTTGATTTCAACGTTGGGGATACTTGTAAAGGGTCATTATTTATATCATTTGCATATGTCATAATTTCACTGATTAGCGCAATTAATACATTTAAATCATCAAATTCATTTTCGATTGTTTCCATTGTCACATTTTTGCTTTTGTCCAGTTTCAGAATGTCTAAAGCTAAATCCTTTGCAATCTGCATATATTCTTTAGCTTCATCTTTTTTCTTTTTGCTCTGAATCTTCTGATATTTGTCATACAGATTAATATAAAATTCTGTACTAAAATTGCCGGGAATTGTGTAAATATTACCTTTTAATGATTTGATTTCTAAATCGTCTTTTCTGTAAATTGATAAATCAATAACTGCCATGTTTTTTTATCCTCCAAATTTTTATTGCATAAATAAAGAAGCACTTAACACATTAATGCTAAGTGCTTCATAAAATTATTTTACTGTTTTTGCTGTATCCTTTGCCTGTTCTGATGTAACTGTGTCTTCTGTTGCTTCTGTTAAATCTTCTTCTTTAATTGAAAAATACCGCGGTTTGTCATTGACTTCAGTTGACAGCAATTTGAAATTATAATCAAAAGAAACAGGGTCTTCACCATTAAAATTCAAATCCAGTTCGCCCATGAAGTTACCCCGGTACATATCTAATGTAATGCGTTTCTTCGCCGCTTCATCTTCTGATACAAAACGCAGAAAAACATCAGGTGCTTTATCTGTATCTGAATAAAAATAAGTAAGCGCCTTACCGTCCCTACTCTTTTCAACCTCAGAACCGGTTAAAAAGTTAGCAACATTTTCAAGATTCCATTCCATGATGCCGGTGTTAAACTCTACACTTTTCTTACCTCCGATTGTTCCAATAACCCCGGCATTTGCTGCCGAAATCTCATGAAGTTCTGAAGAAGCCTTAATTTCTGCATCTTCCTTAATAAATCCTAAATCGGTCATATTTTCAGTTTTAATGTCAGCCGTTCCCTTCTGATACATTTCAGCCGTGAATTTCATGGCATAAAGTTCACCACTTCCGACAAGTACTGATTTATTATTCTGTGAAATCACATTTAATTTGTTTGCACTCATTTTTTTACCACCTTTCTAAATTATTACATTAAAATAGGCGACTGCATTATATTCATTTGATTCATCATCAAAAGCCATGCCGCCGCCGTTTATCATTTTTATTGACCTTATAACTGTTTCATCGTCCTGTATTTTACAAAAATTATTGTAAATATCCAGTAAATCAATAATTTTCTGCTTGTTTGAAAGTACAATTAATTTATCTTTTCCAACCACTCTTATATCAAGCTGATATTGTTTCACTGCACCGCCTGTGATTTCTTTAAACGTATAAATTATATAATCTGTACATTCAATCTGTAACGGCTTTTCAAATAAAAATACATTTCCCCCTACAATATCAGCATTGACGATATACTCCCTTATAACATTAAAATCCATTATTATCGTCCCCTGCTTAATACATCTTTAAATTTTTGCTGTATTGTTGATATATTCATATCAACCGCCTGCGTTAAATGTGGTTTCTTTAAATCCGCAAAAAAAGCATACTCTACATTTGTGCCGACTGAACCAATAATTATATCTTTTTTATCTTCTACTTCATGAGTATATGACCTTTTTAAATTGCCAGTTCTCACCGGGCAAAGTGTTTTTGTGTCCGCTTCGACTAAAAGCACTGATTCATTCATACAGCTAATCAATAAATTATGTACCCTGTTTGTTTCGTTTGTAAAAGCACTCATTTATATTTCACCCAGTTTCTGCATAAAAATATCAAAATAATCATCCCATTCAATCAGCTTGACTATCTTATATACATCATTGTCATACTTGATTAAATTACCTTCTTTTAAATCGCATTTATCACAGAATACACGTTTTGAACAATCAACATAAAAGCCATATTCTTTATATACTAATTCTTTTGTTGACGGCTGCACATCGCATAGAATTGATTCTTTTTGCACATATCCGCCCGGCACATAAGAGCCGTGTTTTAATTCTCCGGACGATTCAATTAATGGAATTATTACCTTATTATAAAACCAATTCATTTTAAAACACCTTCATTCTAGGCACTGGTAAAATTGCCTTAACCATTTCAGTCAGCCCATTTTTATCAAGAGATATTATTTTTCTTGCATACGTTGTACTTCGTGACCCCTGTGTCTGCTGTGTGATGTCTTTATCGCCTGCCAGTGCTTTTTTATCTTGAATATCAGCATAGATATAAGCTTTTGTAAGTTCTGCAAGTGCTTCAATACAATCATCAATTGCAATTTTATAACCTAAATAATTACAAATTGCCGTATATGCTTTGTGCATTAAAATAGCTTTGCCTTCGTCAGAAATTCCACATTCAGGCAAAAACCCTAATACAGGTTCAAATAAATCACACCATTCTTTAACATATTCATCGTAATATTTTATAATTTCCATGTGTATACACCTCAAGACTACGTTCCCCGTAGATAGAGGAACGCAGTCATATAAAATTTATATTATTTTTAAGCTTTCTTCTTAACAATAATGCCCTTTGGCTGTGTAACCTTGTGAGCGTACACCTTGCGACCCTGTACAGCACTAGCGCCGATATATTTACCGCTTTGCGCTAAATCCTGCACATGAACCGGAACAGCCCATTCATTCACTCTTGTAGCGCAAGAAGGATGACCAAATACCGCTTCAACATTTTCACCTAAATTATTAGATTCAAAAACCATAAATCCCGCAATCTGCCCCAGCGCGCCAGTCTGTACAACTGAATCACCTAAAGCCGAAGCCTTAATAAATTCATCTGACTTTAATACTAATGCGTATACTTCCGGTGTAACAATCGCATATCTGCCATTTACAGGAACATTGTTAGTTGATAATGTTGTGCGTGCATCGACAAACTTACTATAAACGGTCTGTTTTGTAAATGCTGTTGTATCTTCTGAAATTGTGCCACTTGTAACAAGTTCAGCCGCACCATCTTTATCAAGTGTTTCAGCCAGTCCATAACCAGCGGAATCCAATCTATCTGCAACAATTCCATCCGGCACGGCATTAGCTTCATAACCGTCAACAATTTCATTGATATACTTATCTTTATCAATAGTAATTGTAATCCACTCAGAACTTGCCTTTGACATTTCAGCGCCGTTAGTTCTGTCATAATCTCCTACTGTGCTTTCACCTGTTTTTCTTACCTTTACAGCTCCCGCCTTTGGATCACCTTCGTATCTGTTATTGAAAATAATGCCATCTTTTAAAACTAGTTCACTTCTTAATTTTGTATCTACTAAATTTGAATATCTTTCTGATAATGTAATATTTGCCATGTTTTTAATCTCCTTATTTTATAATTTTATTTTTTATAGTATTTTACAGTGACGGATTTAATGCTTTAAATGCTGCCGTTACACCGTCCATCATTTCCGGCTGTTCTTCTTCCGGTGGAATGTGATTTCCTTTTAATTTCTCTTCAACTGCATTGGATACGCTTGTCTTAAATGCCTTTTCAAATGCCTTAATTGCTTCATTTGTAGCCTTCTCATCGGTACATACAAAATAATCAATTAAGTCAACCGGCAAGCCTTTTTCTGTTGCCAGTTTTAACGCTTTGTTTTTTAGTTCGTTTCTTTCTGCTTCTTTCTGCATTGCTTCTAACTGCGCTTTCATGTTTGCAATTTCCGCATCTTTTGGATCAACAGCCGGGAAACGCTTTTTTACTTCTTCATCAATAAGATTCTGAAGATTGTTCGTCTTCCATGTTTCTAATCCCTTTGAAAAATATTTGTCCATTTCCGGTTGAATTAACTTTTTACCGTTTTCGGTATCTAAATACTGCTTAACTCTGTCATCTGTCATAAAGCCAGTTACATAGTTGTTGTATTCTTCCGAATCTTTAAAGCTGTCTAACTGTTTAACTAAATCATTAAATTCCATATTTTTAAAATTCCTTTCTTTGTCCATCGTGTACCGTAATAGTCCATGATGTACATTGTAAATTATTTTTATTTTACTGTTACTTTGTTTCTGTAATTTTCTAATGCTTTCATACAGCCTGCACTTTCACGCATGTAATAGTGTGGATGTTTTGATTTAGACTTAAATAAATGAATGAATATGATCTATAAATCCCTTCTTCTGCATTTCTGCGTATTCTCTCTTATTAATTTCAATCATTTTAATGAATCCTTCCAATCTTCAAAAGTTTTATAATTAATAATACTGGACTTTCTTTTTCCGCTTTCGGTGTTATATTCCCGCTTTTTTATTGGGTTCCAGCCATCTACAACCGGGATAATACAACATCTACAATTCGGGTGAGCCGGTAAAACCGGATGATTATTCTTATCAAAATAATGACCGTCTAAGCTGCTACAATAATCACATGTATTTGATTCAAGTGTAGCGTCCCACATTACTTTTTGAACTTCATTCATATTTGTGTAAATTTCATCTTGTGCGCTCATAATAGTTTTAGCAAGTTCCGTATTTACAAGCCTTTTTGCCTGATAAGCACCAACCCCGAAATCATTTTTGACTTTTGTGGAAATTTTATAAGGCGATAACCCTTGAATAATAGAATCTTGTATATCTGATTTTATCCGTTTTGCTAATACCGCAGTATTATCCCATATACGTTTTGAAAAGTCTTTGCCGTTTATTGGTCTTTCAATTGAAGCCTGTACAAATTCATCTTTTAATAATGAAAAATCAATCTGAAAGCCGATACCTTTATTAATTGTATAAGCAGTTTTATAATAACTGTCTTTAAAAGCTTCTTTCAACACTTGATAAGTCAATTCAGTCTGTCCATGATTTATTTTTTGTATCTTTTCATTGATAACTATTTCTAATGCTGTCAAAGCCGTGTAGCGTTCATAATCGGAAAATGTAAAACCCTCGTCACTATAATATTGAGTGATTAATCTGCCCAATTCCACTAAAATTGCATCTCTTTGTACCTTGTATAACCGTAGAATCTTCTTTGACTGCTCAATTCCTTTTTTATCCGCATCCTTACGAATATTTAAAATTTCATCTTTTAATGTCATCGCCGCACCTACTCATAACCGTTGATTTTATCTAAGTCAATGGCTTCATTCTCTCTTTTTTCTTTGCGGATTTTTTCGATCTCGATTGACGGCGATTCGACAAACGGTAATAATGATAATGCTGTTTCAAGACTGATTTTATCGCCTAACTGTGAAATTGCCTGTACTGTTGAAGTTATGTCAGTAGGAATGTTAGGATTATAATTGATATTAATATCAGATATATCAAAGTTCAAACCTTTAATATTAAGATACTCGAACAATCGTTCAAGTCGGTCATATATAGCATTAGAAACATAGTCGAACATAGATTTGCACCGCTGTTCCAAGAATAATAAGCGGCTACGGATTGCAAGACTGGAAGTATTTGATTGCATTTGAAAATTACTATCAATATGATTACAAGTTGAATACATTGCATTTTTTAAATCTGTAATTGTATTCTGAATATAAGTATCGTTCATTTCTTTCATAAGCCATGATACCGCACCGTCTTTTGACTTTAAATTTAATAGTCCTTTGCTTTTAAGGCTTTTTGCCGTGTCTTCATCAACTTCCGCACCGGTCACAATAAGATAAGCATTTCTATAGTCATTAATTGTGTTGACCTGGTTACTTAACACTTGATTATAAGAATCCTGTAGATTTTTGATTTTGTAGTAAATCGTTTCTTCTATATTATCCATTTTGCAGACTGAAACCGGCACACCGTTAAAAATATGCTGTTTCCTGCTGATTAAATTGGTATCTTTATATACTTCAATCCGCCCATCATCATAATAAATATCATGATATTCACTGTCGTCATACTTCAATTTGTAAAAGTGTATAAATCTTTTTGGTATTCCGTCCGTATCACAGTAACAAACTGCATTTGTAGGATTAAGCAGTCTTTCACAAAATCGCCCTTTATTATCAACATAAAATAATGAATATGCCTTGCCGTAAATTTCAAGCATTTTCATTAACTGTTGATTATGATTTACATTCCAGTGAAATAGATTCTTATTGATACAGTCAATAACTTCTTTGTTGCCGCTTCTGCTTACAATTGTAATTGCATTACCTAAACTATAGTTTACTTCTTCATCAATAAATTTCTGAATAAAGTTGTCAATTACAATTTGATTACTTCTGTTTTCAATCATGTAATAATTATCTACAATGTCATGTTGTCCATTGTAATAATCGTGCATTCTTTGAAAATCTAATAAATGCAATCTATAATCCTCTATCATTTTTGAATTTAATTCATTATCTGTCACCTTTTCACCTCTCTATAATCCGATATAATCTAATGGAAATACTTTCATTTTCCCCACTGTTTCAACGTTTGCAATATTTTCAACTGCATCAGCCAGGCAATCTGGAAAATCATCATGCAAACTGTATTTTGCCCCGCAAAACTCAGACAATTGTTCAATGGCTGCGGTGTCTTCTTCATTAAAGATAATCCGCCCCATATTTACATCACCCACAATCGCAGAAATACGGTTGTCTTTGTTTTTTGTCCGGTGCTTATTAATAATAGTAATATCCCGCCCGATTAAATCCGGGTCCCGTTGTATTTTCTCTTTTAATTTTGATACATCTGCACCCGAATATACATTCTTTTCAATAGATAAATGCGTAATATCTGGATAATCTTTCAATAATTGAATTGTCAGATTAATATAATCATCTAATTCAAAATCTTTAATAATGGATTTTCTAGCGAATTTTAAAGAGTTATAATTTTCAGATAGCACACAAAAAGCATAATAATCATGTTTTGTGCTTACACGGTCAAAACTTGCCGGATCAATAGATAAAATTGTTTTTATAAAATCTTCTGATTCTATTTCTGCTGTTGTCCGTGTGACAATAGATTTAAAAACCTTTTCGCCGATATGTTCAATATCGTTCTGAAATTCCTGCTTAAATGATGCCGGATTTTCATAGTAAGACAAAGCCACATCTAAACTATCCCAATATTCCGACCACAAAAGCGGAAGTTTCATATTTTCGTTATGCTGTAAATAAAATTCTTTTGCATCATCTAAAGCATATTTATTTTTTGTATCCATTAATATAGAGCGAAACTCTTTCCACAATCCTGTGGAAAATAATATATCAACATCATCAACTAACAGCCCTTTTTCAATTCTAACTTTACAAGTTGGCTGTTGTCTTAATCTGTCGTAAAAGTCGCCCTTCATTTGTAATGTACCTAACGCAAACATATGATTATTAGATTTCTGCAAAGCATACCGCATATCATCCGAAAATCGTTTCCATTTGTCTTCTTTTGCCTTATCGCTTGTCAGTTCTGATTCATTCTGAAAATCATCAAGCAAAGCAAGCTCGATTCTTCTATTATTATAAGAACGTCCACGAAATGAAGAAGCACATGGAATTGATTGAATTAACGTACGTAGCGGCTTTGTATCAAGTTCAATCATTTCATTGTTATACCTTAGTTTTTTATTGATGATATTGCCGAATGATTTTTCAATGTAAATATTATCTTCTAAAGCTATTTTGATGTTGGCTATAAATTGCTCTGCTGTTGCGCCGATTGACGAGGAAATTACCGTGTATATCTTATAATTGTATAATGCACACCATATTGCAGTGGGCAAGGTAATACAAGTAGTTTTTCCCGTGCCTCTCGGCAAGATATATTCATACTTTGTGCCGTTTGTATTTAGTATTGCATTTTGAATTTCTTCCCACAACTCATAGTGAATCGGGGCTAATGGTGCTTTATCATCACCGGTGTAAACGTCTTGCAAAAAATACATACAAAAAAATTCTAAAGATTGCGAACCGATTATATAAGCCAGTCCCTTGTTGTCAAACAGATTATTTTTATATGCTGTCAACAACTCTTTTGTTTTCTGCTGTCCGTACAATTTGATACAGTACTTTGTTAAAAGTTCAGTATTCTTGATTATGTCAAAATTTTTTTCTGATATGTTTTTCACCTTCTTTGGGTTATAAAATTTGATAGAAAATTTTTAGATTATGCGCCCCCGAAACGCAAAAATAGAAAATAGAAGGATACCCCCACTAATGACCACCGATTTTTCAGCACTGTCACTCTTGAAGGGATTCAAACACTAAGATTTAGCTTTAAACAATGTTGAAGCTTGCAACACTCTTTTGTATCCTTCTAATTTAATTAATTTTAAATATAATCATAAATATATTTGTATGATTAATGGAATATATTGTTAAATTAATATCTTTTTGTATGTTTATACATTTTATTTTTGCATTGTTTCGCTAAACCTAACTTTACCAAAATAGCCAAATATAGCATATATCTACAGTTGCCCTATTTAAGCCATTTCTAAATACGTTTAGCGAAGTATCAGAAATGTATATTATGCAATCACAATATCTAGTATATTCACCCTTGAATCATGTGATATATACCCTTTACCCCTATGTATTTTTATTCATTTAATCGGGGATTTTTTCGCCCGTATTGCTGCCGTTTTTATCAGTTGACGGGGTTATTTTTTCATCTGCATTGCTGATAATCTGATTAAAAATTGCCAGTGGGTCAATACTTTCATCGTTATTATCCTGCACTGAAATAGATTCTTTCGGTGTTCCAAGTACTCTATTAACTAAGTATACTGCCGCATCTTTACTATCTCTTGCACTCTTACTATACATAGCAATGTTGTATAGCTTGTTTAGAAGCGGATTTAACCAGGCTTGCAAACGTCTATTGCTGTCGGTTCTGCTAGCTTGTAGACGTCTGTCATACTCTGCAATTACTTCATCGTCTTTCATCCAGTCATAAATAGTCTGTCTTGAAACGTCTAAAGTCTTAGCAATTTCAGTTTTATCAAGATTGCCTTCGATAATATAATCAATCATTTTTACTTTCTTTTCATTTAACATTTTTATCATCACCTTTCTTTACATGAATACCCCTATGGGGTATATTTTTTACAATTAATATTTTTATACTTTCGCACACATGTGTGCTAATTCTGTATTGCACCCTCCGTCCATTTGGACGGAAGCTATGATTAGTCTGATTGGAATGGTTCATTTGCAATATTAAAAACTTTTTCACTTGGCACTGTATATTGATTTCCATGGTTTCCACACATTTTACATATGCGAGTTTCTTTTTTTCTTACTTCTTCGTATGCTTTATTAATGGTAACTTCGCCAAATTTAACTTTTTCTTTTAAATCTTCATCATCCGAGTTCATTACTCGATTATATCTAGCGACAGTTCCAACACCAACACCAGCTTTTTTCGCTGTTTGAGAGTCTGTCCAAGTGTTACTTCGAGATTTAGATTCATTTTCATTGCACTCCAATTGGAGTGCAGTCTACAAGTCAGTGCCACGATTCAATCAAAACATTCTGTTTTAGGTTGCCCCCGAAATGGGGCTAGTCGAATTGAATCCGTCAACAATTACCACATATTTCTATCTGCGTGAATCTGTTGCAACTTTAATTCAATATCATCCTTAATTTGTCTGTATAAATTTTCCTGTTCATCTAAACTGATTTCACATGATCTGTCTACCTGCTTCATCAAGCTTTCAAATTTTTTTATATGCATTCTTTACATCAATCATTTTTTCAATTTTCACTTTCTATATATGGGGGGAATATTTTTCGGTATTGATAATTCCGAATTTTAAGACGTTAAAACCGACTTAAACAGTTTAGCCGCTAAAGCCTTTTGTGGTTGTCCATTTGGTACACCCCTTTTATCATAATTTTTATTCTTTATAAAATAGTAGGGGTATAGCATTACACCAGTACCCCTATGCCTCTATTTCTCTTTACATCGAATTCCTTTTAATCTCTATTATAAATATCAAATTTACGATTATAAAAAGCATTAATTTCATCTTGAACATAGGCATTTTGTTCAAAAAACCATACCCGGTTATTTTTATCGTCCCTGTCCCTACCAATACACATAAGATATTCAAGCAGGTTTCTGTCTGCCAGCCAGTAAAGCAGATTTATATTTTTTACCGGTATTGTCTGCACCTTTTTATTTATATCGTGGTCTTCATATCCATATAACTGCAAAATCATCACCTCAAATTAGAAAATGCAGAAAACGACAATTAAAATCATTTCCTGCACCCTCGTTATTTTATCTGAATTTTAGGAATATCAACTTTATTAGATGTTGAAATTTGCAGTCCCTGTTTAATATACGGGTATTCTTCCAAAACTTCAGCAACTAATTTCTTCCATGATTCGCCCGGCTGGGCTAATTCAACACTGCCATTTTTGTATGTACAGATTGAATCAATAATATATGTTTGACCGCTGTTTTCGTTTATATGCAGTATGATATATTTGCCGTTATCATAGCCGCCTTTTTCAAAGAATTTTTTCAGTGAATTTTTGCACATGAAGTCATAATCAAAATATTCTAAACTGCCTAAATACCGCACAGCATATTTATTTTTACCATTCTATGGCAGTTCTACAATCTGTATGATTGTACATCCTTCAAATCTCACGTTTTAAATCTCCTATCTATAAAAATAAGGGCATGACCACTAGTGGTCACACCCAGTTAGTCAGTTTTTTTCATTTGTTTGGGAGGAAGTCGGGATTTTACCCGCAAGAAAACTGACCGAAAAACTCACACTAATAGCAATATCGCAAAAGCTTATAGCTTAATGCCTAAATTAATAACCCCGCACAGATAAATAATCAGCAATCTTTTTTAGTTCTTTCTGTGACAGGCAGTAAGTGCCGGTTTTAAATCTGCTTAATGAACTTGTAGCAATACCGCACTTTTTACAAATAAATGCTTGATTAACCCCTTCATTATCTATGAATTTGATTAATCTATTTTTAATATTATCATTACTTAACATTTTGTTTAAATCTCCTTTTAATAATTATTTACATAAAAATCCAATTTTCTATAGACATATCAACAGTTATATGATATGCTTAAAAATTATACAGTGTACTATATTGGTGAAATTTACAACATCAAAAAAAGCCTATAAAATAAGGCTTTTTTCATGTTTTTTTGTTTAGCTTTCCGAATTTTCCACAAGTTCACTACTAATGTAATACGGTACAATTTTGTAATATCTGCCGAAAATCAAATAATCAGCAGCTTTTACATCATTGACTCGTTCCAGTCGTGTTGCTCTGCCGTCCTTTTTCTTGAACACGCTTAAAAATTTCTCTTTGTCATACAGATATAATAAATCTAATATATTAGATTTATTTTCTTTAAATACTGTATGCCTGCCGTTCTTATCTCCGCCGCAGTAAGCCCATTTTATTATTGTCTGCATTGTTGCCGCTGTAATCTTATACTTTTTCAGTTTCTTCAATGCTTCATCTTTGCAATCCTGTATCAGTACCCGGAAATCATAATCATCAGCTTCTGAATTATTTTGATATATTGCATTAATTTCAATTTTCAAATTGCTTACAATATCTTCAATAAGTGTAATCTGTTTATCATTGTACTTTTCGGGAATTTCTGAAAACAATGATTCAATAGATTTATACATTTTTTCACCAGCTTTTTTATTATAGCCGGTTTGTTCCGTCTGTGTTGGATCATTCTCTACTAGTTTAATTAAATTATCCATCGGACAATTAAAAAACGTATAAATATTGTTCTCCGGGTTTTGGTCTATATACTTGAAAAATAACGGCTTCTTAATTTTTTCACTCTCTTTTGTACGCTCAGACAATTCGTCTGAAATCTCTTTCATCAGCTGATATAATTCCGTTCTATATTCTTCCTGTTTTTCTTCGTCAACTATTTCCTGACTAAGATTGTTCAATTCTTTCATGATGTCGGCTCTCCGGTCAATTTTTTCACGATATTTGCAACCGTCTTTATAGCGTTTCACTGCATTTTGATAACTTTCATCTGTCTTGTAGTTTTTCCGCTCAGGTTCAATCAATGGCATATCAGACATATCAATGACAGTCTTTCTATCTATGTTTTCAGTCTTGTCTTCCACATTTGTAAAAATACCGATTCCATTAATCGCCTGCAAATGTTTATTTGTATTAAAATCACCATAGAACTTTTTAGCCTTGTCAATTTCAATCTGACTAAGTGAAGACAGCAAAGAAATTTTCTCATAAATTTCAGATAATATTTTTTCTTTTTTATCCTGTGATATGCTTGTATCATTGTAATACTTCCAGTAATAAGAATTTAAGCGCTGTGACCAGTTGATTATCTTGCCTATATAGTTTTTACTGATTTTATTGTCAATGTCTGCCATGTTTTCCCCGGTCAATTTCAATGGCTGCGGTGTTCCGTCAATTGCATTGACAGGGGTTAAATAATTGACATTAGTCTTATCATCTACAATTTTAGCCTTTTCTACAAGCATACTGTTACTAGATAAAAGTATTGTATCACTATCCGTATCGCAACCTTGAAGCCTATCCGGTACATTATCCCCGATAAAATTCATTACTGCGATATTGTCAGTAAAATTAAACCATTTATCAAATTCTTCATGATATACATTAACCGCTTTCATAACATTCCCGGCACAGATGTTTGGATTCCTAAACCCTGCTAATTCCTGCCGGTCTTCAAATGCCGAACAATATAATTCACGTTCATTATGAAGCGTTTTATCCTTTTCAATGTCAAATCTGCCCACACAATGCAATAACATTTCATAAGGATTTGCAACCATAGTCGAATAATCAGTATTGCTGATTCTGATTTCACCCCTGTATAACCGCTTTTTATATTTTTCAATCAGCTTATTCTTTTTCGTCTGATAAATCACTGTATTAGCAATATCATCATTGTAACAAAGTAAATTAAAAACTGCATCATTTGAACGGTTTACATATTCGCCAACGTGCCATTTAACTACATGAGGATCATTTTTTAACAATTTCAGATATGCAAATTCTTCAGATAGCAATCTTGCAACCTCTTCATTTGTCAGCGGGATAGAATTAATCATCTGATAACTTAGTATTCTTGAATAATCAAAAGAATCATGCTCTGTCTTTACAACTCCGAACTTTTCAACAAGATGACTCAAGTAATAATTATATGTTTCTGCTTTACTGCCGTTGAATTTATGGGACATTTTCAAGAATTTCAGACTGCTAGGAGTGATAATCATTTTAATTTTATCGGCTTTGACTTTGTTACCGCACATATCGTAAATACAACCATTTTCATCAATTGCGCCTTTGTTTTCTTCAGACATTAAAAATTCATGCAGATTGGTATTAAAGCAACAACATTTAAACCAGCGGTTACGCAGTAACATCATGCCCCGCCCTTTAGTGTCGCCACAGCTGTCAAAAACAGACTTATCTAAAAGCCCTTGACCGTCAAAAATACAGTTTTTCACTTCATGATCCATGTTGCTTTTTACTTCTGCTTCTGCTCCGGTTCGCACTGCTACGCTTGACGGATATTTAAACTTACTATAAATATCATCAATTAATAAAATTTCATCAGCCTTAATTGTAACCACATTTATGATACTGGATAAAATCAATGCTTCATATGCTCTTATTGAAGCAATATCAACATCTTCATCATCTAAAAATTTAAGTCCGATTCTTGCCCAGTCAATGAATTGCTGATAATACTTTTCATTGATAAAAAGACAGCTTCCGACCCTTGCCTTAGACGATGACCGCATAAAATTAACATACTTAACCCCGTTCACATAGAAACCATATTCATATAATGTGGTTCTTAATGTCTTTGTGTCCTGTACTGTCTGCGGAGTATATTTTTTCTTAACAGTATAATATTTTTTGTCATATCTGCCGTTGTGCTGCTTAATCACAATTTTTTTAGGTTCTTCCTGAGTACTTGTTTTCGGTTTTGTATTATACGATTCATATTTATTGTTAAATGTAACATTAATAATTGCATCTGAATACTGCTTGCCGAATGAATCAATTTTAAATTCATCCTGTGCCATGTAATAGAATTTTGCCAATGCAATTGAAGCCGGTAATTTCACTTTATACAACATTCCAAGTTTAAACCGGCTGTTATTTTTTTCTATTTCCAATTCTTGCGGTACATTACTAATCTTTAAATTTTTGTTGATTCTCTTTTGCTCTTTTTTCAACAATTTAGCATTGTTTTTCCTTCTGTCAAAACCGAAATATGATTCTTGTTGATTCTCTTTCATACAGTCATCATAATAATCTGTATTTTCTTTATATAAATCAGCCGCATCAACTGACATGATATAAATTCCCTTTTGCAACTCGATTTCATTATTTTTATTCTTCATAATTTTTTATTCCTTCCTGTGTTTTTCATACCTTGTATTCTTAGAGTAAATCAACGTTGACGGCTCAAATTTTGATTTTTATGTATCAGCCTTATAAGTTATCAGCTAAAATATTCAAGTCAAAATAAGGCACATTTTTGCTGTTTTACCCCAAGGATAACAAGATGTATATTTACATGATGTAAATGGTCCCGTTTAAATAGCTGATTAGATTTCCCATGATTGTTTTAATTGGTTCAACATTTGCATATCTTCGATATTACCGTTCGCATTATCCGGGTGGAAATTTTGTGCCAATATCCTAAAGCACTTTTTATAAAAAGCCTTTTTTATTTCATTGTCCTTGTCAGATTGTTTATATGCCTGCTGTTTAAAATTTCCCCGCGTAGCTTTAGCAGTCATTTTATCAATTGCAACCGTTCTTGCTTCTGTCCACAGCATACGAATATCATTTTTGTATTTTTCCGGCACACCTTTTAACTCATAGTTGTATGGTTCATCTTGAAATATTATTGTAGTGTCAAGCAATATTTTTTTCTTGCCGTCAAGCTCAACATAAAATACAACATTACATTTATCATCAATTTCATATTGCACTTTAGATTTAATATCTAAATCGTTATATAATGCAGAACGCTTTTTAAATAACGCTTCTTTTTCAACCTCAAGTGCTGATTTTTCTTTTTCAATATATTCAATACGCTTGTCAACTTCTTCAATTTTCTGCATGGGTGATTTTGCCGGTGTGGTATCTTTTTTATCATTAGACTTTAATATTCTATATGCTTTGTCAATAGACATTTCTTTGTTGTGAATCTTCTGCTTTAATTCCGTATTATCAGACTGCATTACTTTATCAAGTTTATCATATGTTTTTTCTGATACTCCGGTAGCCTTTGCCATTTCTGCCCTTGTGTTAACTTTTGGTAAATTTACCAAACCTTTACCCCCGGCAGACTGATTATCTTTTGCCCTCTGCTTAAATACCTCTTTGAATTTCTGCACAATTTCATATTTTTCATCAATAGATAAATTCCTACGCCCTAACTGTTGCTCCAACATCCAACGTTTTACATCATCCCTAGTCTGTAATTCATTCATATATTTGAAATCTTTCCAGTAATCCCATCCAATATGATTATTTTTTAGAATGGTATATCTGTTATGACCGTCTATAATATATGATTTTCCATCTGCTGGATTAACCCATATTTTAATTGGATCAAGCAATCCATATTTTAAAATGCTTTGTTCTAACTGTTCATATTCTTCCGGTGTTAAAACCGGTAATAATTCTTTAAATTCTTTGTCAATAACTAAATCATCAAAATTTAAGTATCTACCCATGTTTTCAATCTCCTTTATTTTTTGTTTTAATCGTGGACGCTTGCGGACACGAGGCATGAGCTGCCGTGCAGCGATTGCCAACAGTGCCACCGGCGAAAAAACTAAACCCATACATCATCATAATCATTTTCATTTACTGTAGACGTTTCAGCCATATCAAGAATCTGTTCTATTGAATAATCATCATCCGATGTATCAACTGTATTATTTTCATCTGTCTTATCCGGCAGATTATTACAAAACGGATAAAAGCCGTCAATAAAGCTATAAAATTCTTTAAGATATGAAATGTATACATCTTTTTCAGATTGCAAGAATTTTTCATCTAACGCATAGATGTTATTAGAATTACATATTATTTCGTTGCTATTTTTCATACGTTTATATGAACCATAGTTTGTCATATACAACATATTGCAATCACATAGTTTTTTTATGTATTCTTTCATTATACGAATACCAATAGAACATTCTTTTGATAAAGTGTCTTCTGAAGGGAATGTAATGTGTACAGCACCTGGATCAGCATTAATAGAAATCCTTTTCTTTATATTCAAAAACAGTAACAGAATTTTACCAATTTTTTTATTGATGTTCCTGCGCAGTATATCAATTTCACTATATTTAATTTTCACAAACCTATTTTCGGGATTCCATTTTTCATCATTAATAATTTGAACGGTAAACATCATATCACTATGAATAGAATTAGAATTTACTTCAGCAAGTCCACCGTTAGAATAACAACCGGTAAAAGATATAAAACCATCATCAATCATAAACTGTAACATATCATAGACTTTGTTATTTATTCGCCCTTTGTTTCTGTCCTGCTTGATATTGTAGTAAGCTAAGAAATCTTTAACAGTAAGATTGATATAACCTTCTATACTTCTATGTCTATGCAGATAAACATATAATAGCAAGAATAGTTCATTGTACTTATCTAAATATTCAATAGAATATTTTACAAAAAATTCATTTTCATTTGTCAATATATTTTCCTCCAATCCATGGCAACTGATAGTGACCTTAAAACAACAACAAATAATCAGATGAAAAATTAAAGAGCATTTATTATTTATTATGACGTAAGGAATAATAAATAATAAATACGAATTTAATTTTAACTCTAATCTTTTTTAATAATAACTCTAATCTTTTTTATAACTCTATTCTTATTATATAAATCTATTCTTTCATATCAGGCAAAATTTTGATATGTTTGTATACAAAATAATTTTATAAGTGTATACGTTACAGTCACTTTTTATTTTATCTTTGTATACGCTCCGTATACATAAATAACCGCAGTAAAAAAATATATGTATACGATACCGTCATAAATTTTGCGGTATTTTATGAATATTTTAAATATATAATATATATTATAAATCATAAAGTTATATAAGCAATTCCGGCACACTAACCCTGTATTTTTAGTATGCCGGTTATCCGTTCTATGTGTGACCGGTATCATCACCGGTATATTTTTTATTAGTTTCCTGCGGCGCTTATATTTTTTCGTCAATAATATCAAATATCGTCTTTGTAAGTTCTTTATATGCCGCCTCCATCGTGACACCTTCACACAATCTTAAAGTACAAGTGATACAGTAAATAAGATAACCACTTTTATAATCCGCTTTAATCTGCATAAATTCTTCGCCGGTCTGTTTAACCACAAAATCTAATGAATCTGAAAAAATTCCCGAATTAACATAAGAATTTAAGTCTTTTATAAATTGCTCCGGTGTAATATTTTCAATTTCTTCTGTATCCTTACATTCCATTTGTGCGCTTACAACTGTAACTAGCTTATAATCAAGCACATTTTTTAACTTCTCCGCGCCTATCCTTCTTTCATTTCTACTTATCATTTTTTTGCGCCTCCTCTACCAGTTCATAAACTCTATTTTTCACGGCAGACTGTAATTGATATATCTGTTCATGTGAAATAGTTTCTTCTTTTAAAATGTTTGTAAGCAACTGTCTATTTACATTTCCAGTATCAAGAATATCATGAAATATTTTCCAGTAACTTCTTGCCAGGTTTTCCCAGTGGTATGATGTCATGTCCAATTGTTTCACATATTCAGCCGCCGTCATTGATGTATCATCTGCATCCATGATGTAATATTTTATACTGCCGTCTTTTGTCTGCTTGAATGTGCCTAATGTTTCTTGTTCCTGCGCCCATTCTTCACAGAATACTTTTGCAGTATATTCGGTATCTTGTAAATCGCTTTCTTTCAGACAATTCAGATAATCAAGCTGTATGACCTGATAATCTGATTCTGTAATAAAAACTCCCGTTTCTTTTCTTAATAATTCCAGTGTTAAACTTGTCATAATATTGATATTCCCTTCTTTATTTCCCCGCAGACATAAAATCTACGGGGGTATTTTTTAATCCTTTTAATCCAACGGCAGGGCAGTTTATGCGTTTTTAATGCTGTTCTTCATATCATTGAGCCTTTCAAACGCTTCAACCGTTTCACTCTTGTATTGTTCTTTTACCTGTGTCAAACCTTTTGCGTAAGTCGCCCAAAAATCAACATTTAATTTAAAATTGTTTCCAGTATAGAAATTACCATATACTAAATCAAAAATATAATCATAAGTTGATACTGTTACATTTTTCGGGAAGAAATACATATCATCAACACAAATCAAATAGCCGCTGTCAATTAATTCCTGAAGCGCTACTTTAATATAAGTATCATCTGTATAATCACAGCCCGGATTTTTGATTTCATCATATTCCATAGTTGTTACCTGTGCATAGGAACGATTATTGAATAAGTAGAGATACAACCCCAATCCTTCATAACCGGCAACATTAATAATATCAAATACATCAACCTTTGTATCAGTCAGTTGTTTTTTGATTAACTCGATAATATTTTTTAATTCCGGATCATCATCAAAAGTCGAATCTGATAAAGTCCAATTCATTCTGCATCCTAAAATTTCTACTGTTTTTGGTGTTAACATAGTTCAAATCCTCCATATTTTAAATATTTTTTATATATAATAAGGCAGAAACGAGCACAAAACTTATAATTTTCTTTACCAGTTAGACTAACTGACCTCATTTATATCTAAGTGCAATTTTTTATACATTAATCCGTATAATTATTAATCATTGTATCTACTTGATAAATCCGATTGTTACAACATTTCTATGCCCGTCCATGTTGTCATTGTTCGGGTACATATACAAGTTGATTACTCTTGAAGTCGGTATTAAAAACCAATCTAAACCATCGCCCACATCTTCAACCGATTCAATTTTTGTAACATCAATAAATACATTACTATCAATTTCTAATGGATAAAGCGGAGTACCGTCTGCCGCATGACTGACCGGCTCTCTGTTGTCATTGTTAAATGATAACAACGGTACATTCCCTAACATCTGGCAATTGGTAAAATATAAGTCACTAATTTCAACATCTGTGTTTCGCTTGCTCTGTTCGTCAATATCACCAGCGTTTAAATGAATCTGAAAGCCGTTCCCACTGTCGTTCTGTTCTCTTAATAATCTTGCTAATTCTATAAAATTCATGTTTTAAACCTCCTATTTTTCTATCTTGAAGCTGCACATTCAATCAATCTTGAAATTTCATCATCCGCATGAATTGAACCATTTTCATCAACTGCAAAAATCCGCCGCACGTTGACCGCCTGCTCACGGTTGTTTTTATCTGTTGTACCAACTTCAAAATCAACAATATCACCGCTGTTTAAATATTTATATCCCTGCATATCAATACATGAATAATGAATAAAATAATCTTTCTTATCATCCAGTGCCGTTACAAATCCATAGCCCCGGCTTTTGTTGAACCACTTCACTTGACCTCTTTTTGTTCCCTTGTTCATTGTTAAAATCCTCTCTTTCATGTTTTGATAATATATTTTTAGTATCCTTTGATGTATTGTGCAATTCTGCCGTCATCATAGCAGATACTAATTTTTCTATATTGATTGTAATTACTCATTGAACTTATGAAATTCATACAATCATCTTGTGCCTGTTCGTCAGTAACATCATTTCTAGTTGTAAATATGATATTACCCACGCTTTCATTAATTTTGGTACCGAATACAACTATATCAATCACCCCTTTTTCATTTTGTCCTGAAACCATTTAACTGTACCATCTTGATTCAGTGGAATTTCTACGCTTGTGCCGGTTGGGTATCTGACTATGTGGGTCAGTTTTCCGGCTTCAGCTTTTACACTGACTTCTGCTGTTGCCGGTTTAATCATTCTTCGCCTTTTCATAAGTTCCATATCTTTTCATTCTCCTTTTTTGTAGATTTTCACGTTCAATTTATTCATATCATTTTAATTTAATGTAATCGTATGGTTGAACAGAGTAAGTAGAAAGTGGTTGCAGCCACATTTGAATCGTTTGCTCTGTTTATTCTTAATCGTAAATCCTATTTTGTCATACACCGAGCAATTTACAGAATTTATAAATCATACCTTTTCTGATTTTGGCTGTGTGTCTGTCTTCCCGCTGTTCTAATCTTTTCATGCTGTTAAAGCGATATTCTGCCTGTGGGGTACAATCAATTATCATTGTCCCGTTGCTTGCTACTGTTATATATGCTTTTTTCATAATATAAGTCCTCAACTTTCTATAAACTTTATACTTTAGTGTTGACTTTCCGTCTGCGCCGTTTAGACTGGATTCTTTGTGGTTTTTGAGTGGAGGCAGTCCTAATAAAAGGACTGTCGCCAACCTTTCAATACTTTTAGACTGTCTTTCTCCGCTGGTATCTCATGGTGTCACGCTTGCATTAAATCACCGTTTACCTGTAGAGCAACCCGCAGGAATAAGTGAAGTTGTCGGCGCTTTCGCCTTGCACTCCTCCGCTTGACATTTTAAAGTGTGTCGTCAGCACTCTAACGTTAGCAAAGTGTCATAAGCGTGAAAATTGCTTTGCTCCCGGACAGATTTCATTTTTCTGCTATACTTTGGCTCTGTCACACCATTTAGATTAAAGAGGTTTTAAGCAGAATAACAAACCTCTGTATTATTCAATTTACCGTGTATCATTTTAATTAAAATACATATAAAACTATAAGTATTATACGATGATAAAAAATATGATGGTAAATCAGCGGTGTTTATATGCTGTGTGTCATACCACTCCTTTTTTATTCTCTGACTGTTTGTTTCATTGTAACAGAATTATAAAAAATTTGGAAAATTTGCTTTTACGAATTGAAAAGCATAGAAAAACGTGATATACTTAAAATTGTCTAGGTTTTAAGGGTATCACTTTTTAAAAGTGTTTCCAAACCAACTGGGAAGGCTCTCTTTTGAACCTCTCCCAGTTTTTTAGTATATCCGTTCTATGTGTGACCAGCTTCATCACTGGTAAATGATGTTTGATTTATTATTGTTATAACCTTTTTGGTTATATTTGTCAATACCATTTTTGCATTTTATTATAATTCCTGAAAGCAGGTGTAATTTATGAATGAATTAGCGACCTACGTTGATAATTTTATCAACAGCAAAGGCATTAAAAAAACATGGATAATTGAGCAACTGGGAATTAGTCAGCCATATTTTTATAAACTCATGCACAAAAAAAATTTTACTATTGACGATGCTAACCGGATTTTGTCGGTTATGGGCTATAAAATTGATTATGATATAAAACCATTATAGGAAAATCACCTCTTTCATCTTCTGCCTGTTGTGCTGCGGCTCCTGTGCTTGTGTCCTGTGTCATAATTTAGTAAATCACTGTTTCTCTTTTTTCCATATCAAAAAACAAAAGCTGGAACTTTCGGGGAAACTCCCAAGAACTCAAAAAAAGATTGATTTTTTATGTACTATCTGATATAATATGAATTGCGAAAGTATATTATATCAGACTTGTTAAATTTCTTATTTTTCAAGTCTGAATTATAAAAAGTACGCCAATACTTTTTATATTCTAGCCGTTATCCTTTGTGGTAGCGGCTTTTGTTTTATTGATGAGATTATAATAGCACTAGTTAGTGAGTATGTCAATACAATTTTTTGTGCTATTTTATACAATTATTTTTATTTTTATGTATATTTAAAGTTGTATAAAATTGGTATTATCAATTGAATACATTTAACAATACATATTTTAATTAAATTATTGTACAATTATTATATAAATTGTACAATAATTTATTGTATAAAATCACACTTTCTAATTTATATTTTTGGAGGTATACAAAACATGAATAATAATAATTTAGATAAAGAGTTGTCAATTCCTTATAGAATACCTAGATATAACAAAAATCAATTAATATTTATAGATAATAAAGAGATAAGTTTAATTGACCATATAAAAGAACTTAGACAAAAAAACAAGATAACCAAAAAAAAAATATCTAATTTAGTTAAACACAATGATTATTGGTATTCACAGGTTGAACGCAATGGAAAAAAAGGTGATGATAATCGGCAAAAAACAATTTACAGGGATGATTTAATTAACGTCATTTCAATTGTTAAATTTAATGCAAATTCTTATAATGATTTAGAGAAATATAAAATAGATAGCGAGCATTATTTAGATGAAATAATGACACCTGTTCCATTAGAAAATTCTTTTAGACCTTTAGAACTGTATGAACTTTTTAAGGGGCAACGAACACCAGAAGAACAAGATAAATTATATGCAAAATTAATTAATTGTATTGAAAATACTTTAAAACAATCTTATTTAAGTTTAAATCAATTACAAAGAGATGTATATTTAGATGCTTTAAAAAATTTAAACCTTTCATTAAAAATTGACCCGGCTTTTATCATTGGCATTATCGGTTTACCTTATGCAGATTTTTTATATAGCGCAAAAAAAGAAGAAATATTAGATTTTTTTCATGATATTACCAATCTAATAGAAAACATTGACCAGTTTATAAATTATGATAATAAAAATGATTCAGAGATAGTATATAAGTATATTGAGCCTATTATAAAAAAAATAATTGAATATACGAACAATAATAGCTATGATGATGATAAAAATAAAAAAATCGTAGAACTTACAAGACATGAAGCAATTGAATATTATAACAAAATTCATCAACATAACGATTAGACAAAGACAAAATTGAAACATTCTAAATCAAATAGCCCCGCCCACCAATCCAATAATCAGATTGACAGGGCGGGGTTATTTATCTGCGGCGGCGCCGGTTACATATGTGACTAAATTAATTTCTGCTTAATTAGATAGTTTTTTACCATCCATGTAAAGCCTTTGTGCATAAGAGCCGAATTATCCCAGTCAATAATTTTCAATATCTCTTTTGCAATCTGTTTAGCCTTAGCTTTTTCAAAATTGCCTAGATTAATAACATTGTTAGTCAATTCGTCTTCTGCAAAATTAAGAAATTCTTTGTTACTCATACTTTTAAACCTCTAAAAAGATAATCATTAAAAATACAACTTCTTTATGTATTATTTTAAGCAGTATTCTTTAACCAATAATTCAATTTCCTTATTTGATGGAATACTTTTATCTTCTTTTTTATAATAAATAGTAAGTAGGTATATTTCACATACACTATTTATAGCGTAGTAAATAATTCTATACCCGTTAGATTTTCCAACTTTTGTATCAGTATTAGCCATTCTGACTTTAACAGTTATATTATCATCAAACACTAAACCAGGGATTACATCACCTATTAAATTTCCATTTTCCAATTTTTTGATAATATCGTCTACATCTTCTATAATATGTGAAAACTTTTTCTTTTTAACATAGTATCTGATGTCTTCTTTAAATTTATTTGTTGGTATAACTTTGTACTGCATTTTAGTTATCCTTATCACTTAACATTTCTTTTTTAAATTCGTCCCAGGTATTTTTTTTCTGTTTTCCTTCACGCATAGCCTTGACTTCTTTACATGATGCCTCTAATGATTCTAATATAGTGCAATATCTTTTTACGTCTGTTGTTGCCATATCATCAACCCCCTTTTCATTTGAAGTATCCTTTTTCTGTGTATTCATTATATCATTCCTTTATAAAAAATTGCAAGCTATTATATAAATATTATACCGATATTACGGGAGTAAATACGCATATAATCATCAAATTTTGATTTTTTTGTTAAAGGTATACACTTTATTGCCCGGTGGTATAAGATACAAAAATAAATACACAAGCGCTTATTTATACCCATTATATATTTATTTATATATCTTATAACATTTATTCAACAATGATTTACAAAAAATAGTTATTTTATGCGAATTGTCTTTAAAAAGTGTTGTCAAACTGTTGTCAAACGTTTTTTTGCCAACATGCAAATCATTGTGTTTACTAGTCTACTACGGTTTTTTTTGCGGGGTTCGACTCCCGTCTACTCCACTATTAAAAAAAGCTTTGAAATACCGTATTTTATGGTGTTTCGGGCTTTTTTTATTGCCATTTTACAGTATTTTAAACCGTTTTAAACCGTCTTAAATTAAAAAAAGTGTTGTCAAAAGTGTTGTCAAAATTCAGGCTATTGTAATCATTAAAACGGCTCATCCTATAAACTGAAACGGACGAAGCTAAAAATATCAGCAATATATCAGAATAAACGTGAAAGTAAAAAGGAACGCATTGACTAAAATTTACACCACCGCTCTGCAGAACCGATAATCTGCCCTGCAAAGCGGTGGTGTTTTTATTTTATAGTTTTCTGCTTTTATTAAATTACAACGGGTTGTATATGCTTAATAGAGATTGCGTACTTTAAATTCTTTCTCTGCCTCCCGCTTCTGATCCTTCTTTGCAATGGAATCACGCTTATCGTAGAGCTTTTTACCACGACCAAGTCCGATTTCCATTTTCACACGGCCTTTGCTTAAATAAACCTGCAATGGCACAATTGTATATCCTTTCTGCGCAATCTGTCCGGCAAGCTTGTTGATTTCGCTCTGGTGCAGTAATAGCTTTTTCGGGCGGAGCGGGTCTTTATTAAAAATGTTGCCTTTTTCGTAAGGTGTAATATTCATATTATTAATAAATACTTCGCCGTTCTGAATCTGAATATACGCCTCCTTAATAGAGCATTTTCCCATGCGGATAGATTTCACTTCCGTTCCGTGCAGAACCAGTCCTGCCTCGTATTTATCCTCTATAAAATAATCAAAATAGGCCTTTTTATTATTGGAAATCAGTCGGTTTGCGTTTTTTTGTTCTGCCATTCTCCCATTCTCCTTCTGATAATTCAAAATCAATCGTTCTTAAAATTTTATTGGTTGCAACAACTTTGACCGTGACCTTCTGTCCGAGTTTGAAGGTTCTTCCGGTGGTTTCATTAACCATTTCGTAATGGTTTTCGTCATAAATGTAATACCCGTCCCGCAGCGATGTCACAGAAACCATGCCTTCAATCGTGCTTGGCAGTTCCACATACATGCCCCATGCCGTCATTCCGGAAATCACGCCGTCGAATTCTTCGCCCATGTGTTTTTCCATATATTCAACCATTTTGACTTTATCGGTATCACGTTCTGCATCATCGGCACGCCGTTCCGTTGTGCTGGTATGCTTTGCCACCTCCGGCAGAAGATTCTGATAGTGCTTGAAACGTGTCTGTTTCAGTCCACCGTGCAGATTTTCTTTAATAATCCGGTGAATCTGTAAATCCGGGTATCTGCGGATTGGAGACGTAAAATGACAGTAATATTTTGCTGCAAGTCCGAAGTGTCCGACACATTCTGTTGTGTACTGTGCTCTTTTCATTGAACGCAGTGTCAGACGTGCAATCAGATTTTCCTCGTCTGTTCCGTCAATTTTTTCTAAAAGCTTTTGCAGTTCCTTTGGATGAATTTCATCACCGGTATGAATAGAATATCCAAAATTATTAATAAAAGTACTTAATTTCTGAATCTTTTCCATATCCGGATTCTCATGGCTTCTGTATAAGAATGGTATTTCCTGCCAGAAATAATCCTCTGCAACCGTTTCATTAGCTATCAGCATAAATTCCTCGATGATTTTGGTCGCAACATTTCTGTCATACGGCTTGACTTCCAAAGGATGACCGTCCTTATCCAAAATAATCTTCGTTTCAGGAAAGTCAAAATCAATCGAACCGCGCTGAAAACGTTTCTTTCTTAAAATTGCCGCAAGTTCTCCCATGCGTTCAAACATCGGAATAAGTTCTTTGTATTCTTCAATCACAGAAGCCTCTTTATCGACAAGGATTTTCTTTACATTCGTATAAGTCATACGGCGGTTGACATTGATTAATGTTTCACAAATGCGGTGTCCCACCACATTTCCTTTATTATCAATGTCCATTATACAGCTTAATGCCAGACGGTCACAGCCCTGATTTAAGGAGCAGATTCCATTTGACAATTTGTGAGGAAGCATCGGGATAACACGGTCTACAAGGTATACACTCGTTCCGCGTTTATAGGCTTCCTTATCCAGTATGCTGTTTTCCGTGACATAGTGACTGACATCCGCAATATGCACGCCGAGCTGGTAGCCCTTTTCATTTGCAGTCAGCGTAATAGCATCATCAAGGTCCTTGGCATCCTCGCCATCAATCGTAACCGTATCAACATCGCGGAAATCAACACGCCCCGCCTTGTCCTTTTCGTCTACCTCATCGGGAATATTTTTTAAATACTGCATGACCGCATCTGGAAATTCCACCGGTAAATCATAGGCTTTAACAATAGACAATACATCGGTGCCGGGGTCATTGATATGACCGATAATATCAATGACCTGACCTTCCGGGTTCTTGCCGTGACTGCCGTAATTGGTAATTTTTACGACAACCTTATGACCATTCATTGCACCCATTGATTTTTCCTGCGGCACAAAAATATCAACCGGAATTTTTCCATTATCCGGTACAACAAATCCGTATGTTCTGTTTTTTTGAAATGTACCGACCAGCTCGGTAAGCTGATGCTCAAGCACACCGATAATTTTCCCCTCACAGCGCCTGTTACCCTGCTTCTTATGGGTAATCGTCACCTTTACTTTATCCATATGGAATGCGCCTCCGGTGTCCGATTCCTGAATAAAAATATCTTCATCCCAGCCGTCTACCGTAACAAATCCGAAACCTCTCCTGGTGCTGGTAAATATACCGACAACCGCCGTATTATCCGGTTTTCCGTATTTTCCTTTCTTTGAAACGCCAATCGTTCCGTCACTGACTAAGCTGTCTAATACCTCCTGAAGTTCTCCTCTTTGTGATTTTGGAATCTGCAAAAGAATTGCAATTTCCTTTGTCTTCATCGGTACATAAAATTCATTTTCCAAAATCAATTCAGCGATTAACTTTTTACGTTTTTCAAGCTGTTCTTTATTCATTCTCCACCGAGCCTTTCCTGATGCGCTTTTATTTACTGATAATTTCTGACGTTAGAGGCATCTACCTTTTCAAACGGAACCCATACGTACTTTTCATTTTCCGCAGCACCGTCCAAATCCTTGATACTGCCGCCCTGTGCCAGAATCTTTCCTGCCTGAATCAGGCGTTCTCCTTGTCCTGTTGCAGACTGGTAAACCGTAAAGTTCATTGTACCGTTGGTAATTGCCGCACAGCCGTCAGCCGTTGCATCAATTCCTAATATTAAAATGTCATTTCTTCCAGCTTTTTTGCATGCGTCCGCAACACCTAATGCCATGGTATCATTGTTGCAGATGACAGCATTGCATTTCTGATTCGTCTTTAAAAAGATTGCAAACAGTTCTTCTGCACGGGTCTGGTCCCAGTCTGCATGGTCTTCAAACATATAATGAATCGTTTTTCCGGACGTATTCAGCGTATTTTTAACGGCATCTGTCCTGCCCTTTGTTGCGGAATGGCTGTCCGGTCCTTTAATAATTGCCACATTTAATTCTGAAAGCGACTTTAACTGCTCTAAAACATATTCTGCCTGATACTGTCCCGCATCTGCTTCATTTGAGCCTACATAAATGTATTTTCCGGCTTTTAAGCGGGAAGCGTCCGGTGACGTGTTAAAAAATACAATCGGAATATCGCCTGCCAGTGCCTCCAGTTCCAGTGCCGTATCGGCATCAACCATATTACATAAAATAACGTCATATTTTTCGGATACGGCTTTTTTAATATGTTCAACCTGCTTTTCAATGGAACTTTCCGCATCCAGTACGTCTAACTGTACATTATTTTCCGAAGCGGTCTTTTTTGCCTGATTCACAAGCGTGGTACGAAAGGCATCTGCCTGTCCCAGCGATAAAAGCATTTTCACACTGCCGCCCGCGGACGAACCGGATTTTGCAGACTGTGTACAGCCGCCTAAAATCAGACAGCCCGCAAGCATTGTAATACATAAAAACCAACTGATTATCTTTTTCATTTTATCTTACCTCCATACTCAGACTTTTACCGGTATCAGCTTAAATCTGGAACTGCTCTATCTGTGATGAAAGTTGATTTGCCGATACTGCTAAATTTTCAGATGCGGATTCAACCTGTTCGCTGTTTCTTGTAATATTCTTTGCCTGTGTAAGCATGGATTCCGAAGTCGCAAGAATTTCATCGGAACTTGCCGCCTGTTCTTCACAGATAGCGGCAACATTGGTTGCAACCTCATCGACTTCGCCAATCTTGCTTACAACATTTTTCATCAATTCGTTTGTATCCTGTATGTTACTGAAAATTGTATGGAAGGTGTCCACAGCCGCATGAATCAGACCTGCACTGCCGGCGATTTCACAGGCACTGCTTCCTGCCTGGGATACGGCATTTTCTACCAGCTTATTGATTTCGTTAATTAATTCCGTAATATTGGCAACGGAATCGGCACTGTTTTTAGCCAGCGTACCGATTTCGGAAGCAACAACCGCAAAACCTCTGCCCGCTTCTCCGGCTCTCGCCGCTTCAATCGAAGCATTTAAGGACAAGAGATTGGTTTCTTCCGCAATACTGCCAATCAGATTGGTAATGTCAACAATTTCACCGGAAGCGGTGCCGACCTTGTCAACGGCCTCCTGTAAGTTATGAATAGAAAGCTCAATGCCCTCCAGCGCTTTGCTGACTTTTTCCATATCCTGACGGCCTTTTTCGGATACCTCAACCGTTTCACGCATTTTAACATCGACAACATCGCTGTCTTTCTTGGTATCGGCGGCAACTCCGGCAAGCTGTGTTGCGTTTTCCGCAATTTCATTGACAGAAACCGCAAGCTGGTCTACCGTAGAATTCAACTCACCCATAGAGCGTGACTGGATTTCCGTTGCCGAATTTAACTCTGTCGATACGCTCTTGCTGGACTGCGCCTGTTCGCTTAATATCTGGGAAACCTGTCCAATCTGCGTAATCATCTGTTTCATGGATTCGATAAAATGCTGGACACTGTAGCCCATTACAGCGATTTCATCATTGCCGCGCGGATTGACGGATACAGTGAAATCACCAGATGCCATTTGTGTAATCACATTTGTCATTTCCTTAACAGGCTTTACAACAACATGTGTCATTCTTTCAATCAATACGCAGAGCAGAATAATACAAACCACGCCGATTACAATCATTCGCGTTCTTAATGCGACCAAATCCGCGAGTACCGTACTCTTAGGAATGTAAGATACCAGAATCCAGTCTGTTCCCTGTACTTCCTGAGAAACGGTCATTTCACCGTCAATCGTTGTAAAATCGTAGTTCTGGTCGTTAATGCGCTGTGCCATGTCCTGATAAAAGCTGCTCTGCCCCGATGCACCGAGTTTTTGCGAAATCAAAGACGAATCGCGGTCGGCTAAAATCGTACCGCTGTTTTTGTCAACCAGAAATGTCTGCGCATCGTCCATTTCAATAAATGAATTGACAATGATAGAAATGCGGTCCAAAGTCATATCTGCGGATATGACACGTATTCTGTCCGAATTGTCTTTTAATATACCCGATGCACTGATGACATTGACACCCTCTGCATTTTTATAAGCTGAACCGATTGTCATATTGACACGGGTCAGACCTTCGGTATACCATGTGCTTTTTGTCGGACTGCTCTCACTCTTTGTAGATTTGGAAGCCTTTAACAAATTGCCGTTACTGTCGGATACATATAATCCGTCCGGATAATTGTCGCTGTAGCCATAATAGCTGTCCAAAATCGTCTGAAGCTGTGCATCGTCTGGATTTAACTGTTCAATCGTTGTCTTTGCCATTTGAAAAGACGAAAGATTCTCATCTAACCACGATTCAATCTTTGATGTCTGGTTTTCAACCGAAGATTCCAACAGATTCTGCGAATAATTTTCAATGATATGTGCGGATGCCAGATACGATACCAGTACCAGCACAACAACAATTGCAATGACTACCGGTGTAATAACACCCAAAAGTTTTGCTTTAATTGATATGTTTCCGCGTTTTTTCATAAAACCAACCCCTTTATATATTTTCACTTCTGCAAAAAATAAAACCTGAATCCTCCATTGTTTTACGGAGAATCCAGGTTTCTTTTTAAAAATTAATATTTAATATAGCTGCCAGAACAAAGAAAGCAACACCTAATATCTTTGTAAATAATACCAGTTTTCCTTCCATTGAACGGCCTTTGTTTCTGCCCCAGTAAGTATCAGCGGCTCCACTGATTGTACCAGACAGACCCTGCTGCTTGCTTTCCTGCATTAAAACAACGATTGATAATGCTATACATACTAATATAAAGATTCCCATTAAAACAATTCGTATAATATCACCAGCCGACATTCCGAACATTTATCACACCTCCTATTGTGTCGAAGCTTACGATTCTATTCATTAAATTATAATCGCATACTATTATCATTATAGCACACCTATACGTGCAACACAATAGAAATTTATGAATTCTTTTTAACAAGCAGGGATTCGCCTGTCATTTCCTTTGGTTTTTCCATACCCATAATTTCAATCAGTGTCGGTACGATATCACAAAGCTTTCCGCCTTCTTTTAATGTATACGCTTCATCGTAGTTTACAAGAATGAACGGAACCGGATTGGTTGTATGTGCCGTAAACGGTTCTCCGGTCTTATAGTCAATTAACTGTTCTGCATTTCCGTGATCAGCGCAGATAAACATAGTTCCGTCAACTTCCTTTAATGCTTCTACAGCCTTGCCTACACAGGTATCTACAGTTTCAATTGCCTTTACAACGGCAGACTCAATACCGGTATGTCCGACCATATCCGGGTTTGCAAAGTTGATGATAATAACATCATACTTATCTGAACGGATAGCAGCTGTTAACTTATCGCAGACTTCCGGTGCACTCATTTCCGGCTGTAAATCATAAGTTGCAACCTTCGGTGACTTTACAAGGATTCTGTCTTCACCCTTGTTTGGTTCTTCTACACCACCGTTGAAGAAGAATGTTACGTGTGCGTATTTTTCTGTCTCGGCAATACGGGCCTGTGTCTTGTTGTTTGCTGCTAAAAATTCACCAAATGTATTGGTAATCTTTTCTTTCTTGAATGCTACATACTTATTGCCGATTGTTACATCGTAATCTGTGAAGCATACATAGTGGACTTTCTTTCTTGCGCCTCTGTCAAAGCCTGTAAATTCATCATCGCAGAAACATCTTGTGATTTCTCTTGCTCTGTCCGGTCTGAAGTTAAAGCAGATAACAGAATCTCCGTCTTTAATCGTTGCTAATGGCTTACCATCCTTCTTTACAACAGTCGGCACAACAAATTCATCCGTTTTCCCATCTTCATAAGATGCAGCGATAGCACACTTTGCACATTCCGCTTCATTTCCTTCACCCTTTACAAGTGCATTATAAGCAGCTTCTACTCTGTCCCATCTGTTATCTCTGTCCATTACATAATAACGTCCCATAATAGAAGCAATCTGTCCAACACCTAATTCTTCCATTTTGTCGGATAACTGGCTGATAAATTCTTTTCCTCCGTCCGGTGCTGTGTCACGTCCGTCCATAAAGCCGTGAACATAGACATTCTTAATACCGTTTCTCTTTGCCAGTTCCAGCAGGGCATATAAATGTGTAATGTGGCTGTGCACACCGCCGTTTGATAACAGACCGAATAAATGTAAGTCTGAATTGTTCTCCTTGCAGTTTTTAATTGCGCCTAAAAGTTCTTCGTTTTCAAAGAAATCACCATCTTCTATTGCTTTTGTGATTCTTGTCAGTTCCTGATATACAATACGTCCGGCACCCATATTTAAATGTCCTACTTCAGAGTTACCCATCTGTCCGTCCGGAAGTCCGACGGCAAGACCGCTTGCATAGCCTTTTACATAAGGATATTCCTTCATTAATTTATCCATTACCGGTGTATTCGCTGCAGCAATACCATTTCCTTTTGTATTATCATTTAATCCATATCCATCAAGTATCATTAAAACAACTGGTTTTTTACTCATTGTATTTCTCCTTTTAACATTTTCCATAATCGGTACAATATACCTAAAGAATCATATCATATTTTGCGCAAAAATAAAAGTGCTAATTATTATAATTATGGCACTTCACATTAAAAAACTGCTGCAAAAAGAACTCCATCAGAAACCATTCCTTTTGCAGCAGTTATGTATTTTTATTGATAATTTACAATTTTTGAAAATTCAGGTTTTAAACTGGCACCGCCGACAAGACCACCGTCAATATCCGGTTCAGAAAACAGCTGCAATGCGTTGCCTGCATTCACACTGCCGCCATATAAAATACGGATAGCATCCGCAATCTGTGTACCATAAATATCACGGATAATTCCACGGATAGAACAACATACCTCCTGTGCCTGCTGTGTAGTTGCCACTCGCCCCGTTCCAATTGCCCAGATTGGTTCATAAGCAATGATACAACGCTGGGCATTTTCCGGTGATACATACCTTAATGCACTTACAATCTGTTTTTTAATCAATGTAAGTGTAATACCTGCTTCTCTTTCTTCTAATGTTTCACCACAGCAGATAATCGGAATAATATCATGTTCAATGGCTTTCCTGATTTTACGGTTTACCATTTCATTGTCTTCTTTAAAATACTGTCTTCTTTCCGAATGTCCGATAATCACATAGGATACACCGGCATCAACCAGCATCTGTGGAGAAACCTCACCTGTATAGGCTCCCTTTTCTTCATAATACATATTTTCAGCTCCCACGCTGATTTTTGTACCTTTGCAGGCTTCTACAACCGGAACGATATCAATAGATGGAACGCAAAAGATAACGTCCACATCTGAATTCTCCATATTGGGCTTAAGTTTCTTTACAAGAGCCACTGCCTCACTCGGTGTCATGTTCATTTTCCAGTTACCTGCTACAACTTTCCTGCGCATAAAATAATCCTCCTCAAACTGTATTATTTTTTGTCATACACAATTGGTTATTCCGTCGCTTTCTTTTAAGTAAATTATAACACATCTTTCTAAATAATACTAGAATTTATAAAAATTTATATCCAATTATTGCAATAAATACAATTTATAAAATTTATGCGGATTTTTTGACAAAATAAAAAAACAGTCATACGCAATATTTCAGATAAAACCACTGAATGTATGACTGTTTTCCTATATTTTTATTATGTCAGTAATATTTCATCAAATGTTACTTATTACTTATCATTAGCTGCAACAACACCCGGAAGTTCTTTTCCTTCAAGGAACTCTAAAGATGCACCGCCACCGGTTGAAATGTGAGTCATCTTATCACCAAAACCAAGATTGTTAACAGCTGCAGCTGAGTCACCGCCACCGATGATTGTTGTAGCATCCTTTAATGATGCCAGTTCTTCTGCAACAGCGATTGTACCCTTTGCAAAGTTTTCAAATTCAAATACACCCATTGGTCCGTTCCATACAACAGTCTTTGCATCAGCTAAAGCTTCCTTGTAAAGTTCACAGGTCTTTGGTCCGATATCCATGCCCATGTCATCATCAGCCTGGCAGCCCGCATCTACTACATGAAATGGTGTATCATTTTTGAATTCCTTTGTCACAACAGTGTCAATCGGAATCAACATTTTAACGCCCTTCTTTTCAGCCTTTTCCATCATTTCTTTAGCATAATCAAGATAATCATCTTCTACGAGTGACTGTCCTACATTGCCGCCCTTTGCTTTCTGGAATGTATAAGACATACCACCACCGATGATTAATGTATCTACCTTATCAAGCAGATTGTTGATAACAGAAATCTTTGAAGATACTTTCGAACCACCAAGGATTGCTACGAAAGGTCTTACCGGATTGTTGACTGCATTGCCAAGGAAATCGATTTCCTTCTGCATTAAATAGCCGACAACAGCTGTATCTACAAACTGTGTAACACCAACATTTGAGCAGTGAGCTCTGTGTGCTGTACCGAAAGCATCGTTTACAAATACATCACAGATAGAAGCTAAATCCTTAGAGAATGCTTCACCATTCTTTGTTTCTTCTGCTCTGAATCTGGTGTTTTCAAGTAAAATAACGTCACCGTCATTCATAGCTGCAACAGCAGCCTTTGCATTTTCACCTACAACAGTATCATCTGCTGCAAACTTCACTTCCTGTCCTAACAGTGCAGAAAGTCTTTCAGCAACCGGTTCAAGAGAAAATGCTGCATCCGGTCCCTTCGGCTTTCCTAAATGAGAGCAAAGGATAACCTTACCACCGTCTGAGATTAACTTCTTGATTGTAGGAAGTGCTGCAACCAGTCTTGTTTCATCTGTAATCTTCTTTCCGTCTAACGGCACGTTAAAATCACATCTGCATAATACTCTCTTGCCTTTTACGTTAATATCATCAACTGACTTCTTATTAAGCATAATGAATCCTCCTTGTTTTTGCGAAGCAAAAATCCGAACCCTATGGTGAGGAGAGGATTTTGCCTCCTTGTTTTTGCGGGACAGTGCCACGCGATAGTAAAATACCGGAGAAAGAAGACTATAGCTTCATTCCCCGGCTTTCATTCCGGCACAAAGCCGAATTTATATTAGTTTAATTCAGCAAAATACTTGATTGTTCTTACCATCTGGCTTGTGTATGAATTTTCGTTATCATACCAAGAAACAACCTGAACCTGGCAGCCGCCGTTTGGAAGGTCATTTACCATTGTCTGAGTAGCATCAAATAATGAACCAAATCTCATACCAACGATATCGCTTGAAACGATAAGTTCTTCGTTGTAACCGAAGCTTTCTGTTGCAGCAGCCTTCATAGCAGCATTAACTTCATCAACAGTAACCTTCTTAGATACTACAGCGTTAAGAATTGTTGTAGAACCTGTAGGAGTAGGAACTCTCTGAGCAGCTCCGATAAGCTTTCCGTTTAATTCAGGGATAACAAGACCGATAGCCTTAGCAGCACCTGTTGAGTTAGGTACGATGTTGCATGCACCTGCTCTTGATCTTCTTAAATCGCCCTTTCTCTGTGGTCCGTCAAGAATCATCTGATCACCTGTGTAAGCGTGAATTGTGCACATGATACCTGATTCGATTGAAGCACAGTCATTAAGAGCCTTAGCCATAGGAGCTAAGCAGTTTGTTGTACAAGAAGCTGCTGAGATAATCTTATCATCTGCTGTTAATGTTTCATGGTTTACATTATAAACGATTGTCTTTAAATCATTACCGGCCGGAGCTGAGATAACAACCTTCTTAGCACCTGCATTGATATGAGCCTGAGCCTTTTCCTTAGATGTGTAGAAACCTGAGCATTCAAGAACTACATCTACATCAAGAGCTCCCCATGGGCAGTTGTTAGCATCTGGCTCTTTGTAAATCTTAATTGTCTTACCCTTTACTGTGATTGTACCAGCTTCGTCATCAGCTGTTACCTGGTTTTCTTCGCCGAAACCAACGTATCTTCCCTGTGATGAATCATACTTTAAAAGATGAGCTAACATCTTTGGGCTTGTTAAATCGTTAATAGCTACTACTTCGTATCCTTCTGCACCGAACATCTGTCTGAATGCAAGTCTACCGATACGTCCAAAACCATTAATCGCAACTTTTACTGACATAAAATCATTCCTCCTAAAATAGAATTTTTATTGAGTTTGTTAATAAATAATCAACTATGGTGTATTTTACCGAATTCATTCCAAAATATCAAGTATTAATTCCCTTTTTTTACAAATTATCGTCCATTTTCTATTATTTGTCCAAAAAAAACGGTAAATTTAAAAATTATTTAGCGGTATTTTCTTCTTGTATACAATCGACAATATTATTGGCGTGATCTGACATTCTTTCAAGATTAGAAAGAATATCTAAGAACACAACACCGTTTGACGGAATACAAAGCCCCGCGGACAAACGTTCGATATGTTTGTTGCGCAGTTCTTCTTCCAAATCATCGACCTCGTCTTCGATTCTCAGGACATTCTGAATTGCCTGACGGCTTCCGGTTCCTCTCGCCTTAACAGCTTCTTCAAAACAATGCACAACTTTATCCCACAGCTGATTAAGTTCCTGTGTTCCTTTTTCGGAAAAAATTATCTGATGTTCAATCTTATATTTTGCCAGCTCCGCAATATTTTCCGCATGGTCGGATACTCTTTCAATATCAATAATCGCATGGAACAGATTTTTAACCAGCAGATGCTGTTCCTGTGTGATTGATAAATTGTTGACCTTAATTAAAAAGTCTGTCAGATACTTTTCATATAAATCGACTTTATGTTCGATTTCATAGACCTTATCTACCATCGTCTGGTCATTTTTCTGTGTTGCCTCTGCCGCATATTTAATATTATCTAATGCCAGATTACCCATGGCAATCACTTCATTTTTAGCCGTTTCTACTGCAACGGACGGCTGACCTAACAGACGGGAATCAAAATGTCTTGCAATTTCTGCTGCAACGGCATCTTTGGCTTCCAGTTCCGCAAAATCGTCCTGCTTTTCGTTTTCACGCACAATCAGACCGGAAATTTTTACAAGCAGATTGGCAAACGGGAACATTACCAGTGTACATGTAATATTAAAGAATGTATGGAATACGGAAATTTCCACGCTTGTAATATTATGTGCCGCAAGTGCCGGATAAATACTGAACAAAATAAATCCGACGGTACCGAATAAAAGTGCCCCTGCAATATTAAATAAAATATGCATACAGGCTGCACGTTTTGCCGTTCTCGTTGTTCCGGCACTTGAAATCAGTGCAGTCACACAGGAACCGATATTCTGTCCCAGTGTAATATAAATCGCCGCATTGGTTGTTACCACTCCGTTTAAAGCCAGTGTCTGTAAAATCCCGACAGAGGCGGAGGAACTTTGTAAAACCGCGGTTACAATAATACCAATTAAAATACCTAAAAACGGATTGCTTCCCACAATCTGGAATGCCTGTGAGAAAATAGGCGCATCTGTATACGGTGCAATCGAAGAAGACATAAATGTCAGACCTTCAAACAGCAGGCCGATTCCGACGATAATCTCTCCTGCATTTTTTACTTTATCCTTTTTTGAAAATAAAATAACAAATGCACCGATACCGATTAAAAACGGGGCATAAAATGACGGATTCATTACCTTTGCCGCATCCCCAAGCTGTCCTAAAGATACAATCCATGCGGTAATGGTCGTACCGATATTGGCACCCATAATAACACCAACTGCCTGAACCAGTGTCATCAGTCCCGCATTAACAAAACCAACAACCATAACCGTTGTTGCACCGCTGCTTTGAATAATCGCTGTGATAACGGCACCTACGATGATTGCCAACAACCGGTTACTTGTAAGATAGCCCAATAATTTTTTCATCTTACCGCCGGCGGAACGCTGCATACCGTCTGCCATCGTGTTCATACCGTAGAGGAACATTCCGATTCCTCCTGCAAATTCAAACAAACTGCTGATATACTCGATATTCACTTCTACTCCTGTCTGCACATTTTCTTTCGTAATGTAAAAAGTACGTGCTTTTTGTGTAAAATTTTTTTAACAATTCCTTTACATCATAACAATTGTCTGCTTAATTTTCAAGTTGAAATCTTACACTATTCTTCAAATTTATTTTATGATATACTAAAAGGACTATGATAAATGCCGTTATACGGCGGATTGGAGATATGATGCAAGGCTTTGAAAATTTATCGGACTGCCACTTACACTGCCATTTTTCTTCGGATTCTGAAGCTTCACCGGAATCTATGATAGATAACGCAGTCAGACTGGGGCTGTCTCACATCTGTTTTACAGACCACAATGATTATGATTACCCGAAAGAAGATGGAAAAACCGTCTTTTTGTTGGATTTAGATGCTTATTTAGAAAAAATATCTGTATTAAAGAAAATTTATAAAGATAAAATTGATGTCCGGATCGGTGTGGAACAGGGTCTGCAGCCGCATCTTTGTGAACAAATTAACAATTATGACCCTGCACACCGGCTGGATTTTATCATTGGATCAACACATTTAGTGGACGGAAGTGACCCTTATTATCCATCTTTTTGGGAACATCACTCACCAAAGGAAAGTATCTGTACTTATTTTGAAAATATTTACAAAAGTATCTGCTGCTGCGATAATTTTGACGTTTACGGACATTTAGACTACGTTGTCCGCTATGCACCTAAGAAAGATGCAGACTACCAGCCTGCGGATTACACGGACTTGCTGGATATGATTTTAAAAAAACTGATTGAAAACGGAAAAGGCATTGAAATCAATACAGCAGGACTTCGTTATGGTTTAAAAGAGGCAAATCCATGCTGTTTTATTTTGAAACGTTACCGCGAACTGGGCGGCGAAATCCTCACAACCGGATCCGACGCCCATAAGCCGCAGGATATGGCATTTGCTTTTGATATTATTGTGGATTTACTCAAAGACTGCGGTTTTTCTTATTACACGCTTTTCCATCAGCGAAAGCCTGAATTTATCCGCCTTTAAAATATTTTTACAAAAAGTTCTGGTAATCCTCGGACTGTTCCCGCAATTGGGCAATATCATTTTTCAGGCAATTCACAACGTAATCAATTTCCTGGCGGGTGATTTCTTCATTAATGGTAAAACGGACTGTTGCGAAACTTAATTCATCCGGCAGTCCGATGGATTTTAATACGTGTGAAGGCATACCGGAGCCTGTAGAACAGGCAGAACCCGCCGATGCACAAATTCCCTGCTTATCCAGCATTACAATCAGCGTCCCGCCATCAACAAACTGAAAGCTGAAATTCATGTTTCCCGGAAGCCGCTTTCTGCTGTCCCCGTTTAAACGTGAAAAAGGAATCTCTGTAAGAACTCTGTGAATCATATAATCCCGCATCCGCATTTCATATTGTGTCCGCACCGGTTTATTTGCCATGGCAGTCTCCGCCGCCTTTGCAAAACCGATAATCCCTGCCGTATTTTCCGTGCCTGAGCGCATCCCACGCTCCTGTCCGCCGCCGTGGATAAACGGTGTCTTTACACAGCCCTCGCGGATATATAAAAATCCAATCCCCTTCGGTCCGTTTAATTTGTGTGCACTGGTACTGAGCATATCAATCTGCATGGCATTGACATCAATATCCATATTCGTATATGCCTGCACTGCATCCGTATGAAACAAAATACGGTGTCTGCGTGCAAATGCACCAATTTGCGCAACCGGCTGAATTGTGCCAATCTCATTATTGGCTGCCATTACTGAAATTAAGAATGTATCCGGACGGACTGCCCGCTGAATATCCGTAAGACGGACAATCCCATTTTCAGCCGGACGGATATAAGTCACATAAAATCCTTCCTTTTCAACTGCTTCACAGCTTTTTAAAATTGCATGATGTTCCATTGCTGTTGTAATAATGTGTCCCCTGCGGTGTTCCTCGGCTGCAATTTTTACCGCCCAGTTGTCCGATTCTGTTCCACCTGATGTAATATAGATTTCTTGCGGCTTTGCCTGAATGGTCTGGGCAAGAAATGCCTCTGCGTTATTTATATCGTTTTTTACATCTGCTGAAAATGTATAAGCACCGGATGGATTGGCATACCGTTTTCCCATATAAGGCAGCATCGCATTGATAACTTCCGGGTGCAGCCGGGTTGTTGCGGCATTGTCCATATAAATCATACTGCCATCCCCTTTTTTCATTTCTTATTAATAATATATTCAATGCATGCATACATTGATAATAATTGTTTGACATTCCGGTTGGTTACAACGATGAACTTTTCATTTAATAAAAATGCTGTATTAAAAGGAACTGTAATTTTGACACTGGCTGGTATTATCAGCCGGATTGCGGGATTTTTTTACCGTATTTTTTTAACCCGCCAGATTGGTGCTGATGGTATAGGAATGTTCCAGCTTGTCACACCGGTGCTTGGCATTGCATTTGCGCTATGCTCTGCCGGTATTCAGACTGCCATTTCACGATTTTGTGCTGCAAAAAAATTTCAAAGCACATGGCTTTTTGCCGGTTTAGCCGTTGCACTTCCGCTATCTGTTCTTTTTACATTTTTCACCTATGCTTACGCAGATTTTATTGCTGTACGGATTTTTCTAAACAAAGACTGCTCCCGTTTTATCCGGATTCTTGCAATTGCTGTTCCATTTTGTACTTTTCACAACTGCGTAAACGGCTATTATCTCGGAAAAAAGCAGGCTGGACTCCCTGCATTTTCCCAGCTGTTTGAACAGTTTGCACGGATTGGTGCCGTTTATTTGTACACTGTATACTGTACACAAAACGAACGTCCTGTTTCTGTTTTATGCGCCGTTTACGGTAATCTTGCCGGTGAAGCAGCTTCCTGCCTGATTTGTATCCTTGCTCTGCTGATTGATAAAACCGTAACATTCCGGTTTCATTCTTTACCTGAATGTATCAAAAAAACCGTGGTGTTTTCTATTCCGCTGACTGCCAACCGTCTTTTAATGCATCTGCTGCAAAGTGGAGAATCTATTCTGATTCCGGCACAGCTTGTGCTTTTTGGCAATACGCAGAATGAGGCTTTAAGTATTTATGGTATTCTTATGGGGATGTCCCTTCCGCTTATTTTGTTCCCGTCTGCCATAACCAATTCCATGGCTGTCATGCTTCTGCCGGAAGTTTCCGGTGCGCAGGCAGACGGTGACAATGCACGGATTGTACATACTTTGAACCGCTCCCTGCAAATCTGTATGGCAATGGGATTTTTAAGCACCGCACTTTTCTTATTTTATGGTGCTAAAATGGGGGCTATTTTGTTTAAAGAACCGCTTGTTGAAAATTTTGTCATGATTCTTGCATGGCTGTGTCCTTTTTACTATCTGACAACAACACTTGGCAGTATTTTAAACGGTCTTGGCTGTACTACCCTGACCTGTGTCCAGACCATTGCCGGAATTCTTGTGCGCATTGCTTTTCTTGTTCTGCTCGTTCCCAAAACCGGTATCCGCGGATATCTGATTGGCACGCTGGTTTCACAGATTTTGGTATGCATTGCACATTTTCTATATTTAAACCATCTGTTTCATATCGGTTTTCCGGTCTGGAAATACATCCTGCAGCCGCTTTTATATACAGCCGTTTCAATTTTATTTTCACAGATGTTCTGCCGTTTATTGCTGTTTTTAGGAACGGACTCACTGTTTTTCCGGCTTTTTACCGGTGCCTGCTGTGCCGTCTTTATTTTTGCGGTATTAATAAAATCTTCATTTCTGACAGCAGAACGCACACGGCTGTGAGCTGCCCCAAGTAGTTTTAAATCTTTTAATTCCGGCATTATTTCATACAATTACTGCGGCAGTACGGCATCCAGCAGCGCGGGTGCCGTATCCCACTCACCCCTGCGTGTTTCATACTGCTCATGCAGCCAGTTAATTGCTTCTTTGCGGCCTTCAACACTGCTTTCAAAATACTGTGTCGTCTTTTTTTCATCCGGAACTGCTGTCGAAGCATACGGTCCTAACCAGACCTGTACCATCAATTTAAAATCTGGTTTTTCTCCGGTATTTTTTATCAGATAACGCATACCGTGATGTTCACCTGTATATATTCCGCCATACTTAAAAAAATTGTATGGCATAATTTCTTTTTCATCCATCATTTTAACCTTTTCTCCTTTTCTCCGGCTTTTCCGCCATGCACGAGCAGGAAAATGAATTTTCCTGCTCTGTCGGGCGTTCGCCCTATCGTCCGGAAGTCTAGAAAAGAACTTTGTGTTAGCACAGCTCTTTGTTACTTTTTGTACGGCATATTTCGCCGTGCCAGAGCAGAAAGACTTCGGCTCATTGCTTACGCACATTATAACATGATTTTATATGTTTTTTTATATAATTTTATGCTGTTTAAAGATTTACACAGAACGTTTGTTTTGATATACTGTTAAAAATAAGGAGGTTTTTCATGAGCGATTTTCCATCACACATTATTTATCATATTGATGTAAACAGCGCATTTCTTTCATGGACTGCTGTAAAGCGGCTTCGTGACAATCCGGCAGCGTTAGATATCCGGACGATTCCGGCTGTTATCGGCGGAGATGAAAAGAAACGGCATGGGATTGTTCTTG
>ERZ779705.316-NODE-316-length-47041-cov-9.098604_pt1 | contig 47041 bp, 93 predicted proteins | sample MGYA00511385_ERZ779705 | MGnify/ENA primary metagenome ERZ779705 (study PRJEB29588, sample SAMEA2145301) | human gut metagenome | biome: human gut; feature: human-associated habitat; material: faeces | place: Denmark | collected 2008/2010 ... | reverse complement strand
TAAAAACTTTATTTTAAGGGAAATGTCTTTATATTTCTCCCATCACAGTTTTGACCCAAATAGCTTTTTGAATATATTCTTCATCTATTTCAAATTTAATTCTTGACTTCTTTTGACTATCAATAATTTTATAAATAACACCAGCTACTTGTTCTACTGATAACTGTGTAGATGGTGCTATATTTTTAGCAAGTTCTAATATTTCTTTCTCCATAATATCCTCCTGTATATTTAAATAAAAGTTTTATTTTACTTAGAAATTATTTATATTTTTAATATCAGTATATTTATCTCCAAGAGTTCCACTTATCTTTATTATAAAACCATATTTATCTGCTAATTCTATTTCTAAAGCATTACCTGTTTCACAAGTATAATCTCTATGAAATACATTACTCCCCAAATTATAGCTTTCTGCTATTCTATTTGCTTCTGCCATACTTTTAGCCTTACACACTACCCTAAATTGATTATGATAACCTTTATATCCTAACTCTACAAGTTTTTCATATTGATTTCCTGTAATCATAACTAAAGTTCCATAATATTTTTCTTTTCTTGCCACATCTATCACTTCCTTTAAAATTTTGATTTTATTTAAATTTAAAACGGTAATAATAAATCTATTAACTTTTCTTTATGCTCATTACAAAGATACACTCTATTTCCTAAATCTTGTGGCTTCGTATCTTCTGTAAAATCTATAAGTATAATACTGTCATTATCACAACATTCGCAGATATGTTTATTATCATCAAATATTCTAATCATCATATCTTCCCCCTACTGTAAGAAGTGAATAGAAAAATATTGCTGCGATAATATAAATTGATACCCCTAATATAATCTTCATCTTTAGTTATCCCCCTTGTTTAATATACCCCTATTCCATAGTTTATTTTTTCTAGTCTATTTATAATACTTTTTTTATCTCTTCCAATATGCTTTCCTATTTCACTAGCTGAATAGTTATGCCTATACATATAAACTATTGCTTTATCTTCCTCAACTGTATAAGCTTCACCTTTTTTTATAGATTTTTTCTTATCTTTTTCTACTTTAGCCTTAAACCATTCATCCTTCATACTGAAAAAATTTACTGTAAGCTTCCTACTATCCCAAGCATCTTGATTGTTTATCATCCACTCTTTTAAATCTTCTTCTTTTATTGAAAATCTTTTATGAAGCGTTCTATCTTTATACGCTCTTAGCTTACCATTATTTATATTTCTAGTTATCTTTGCTTTACTTACTCCCAACATCAAAGAAACTTCATAAACTGAATAATACAACATCTTAGTTGATAAACCTATTTTATAAGCTTTAGTAGATACGCTCGACTCTGTTCTTTTTAGCTTATTAGCTATATATTTAGTAGTTACATGATACCAATTATCTTCTAAATATTTTATCTCTTCATTACTCCAACGCTTCCCCATTTTATCCCCTCTTATTTCAATATTTTATCCTTTGATTTACATTAAGGGAAGTTTAAAACCTCTCTCAATGCCTTTTAAATTCGTTTTAACCTATAAAGTTTCTTCCCCATTTTTCTCGAAGCTTTTGCTCAAATTCTTTTTCAGTCATATCAGCTACGCTTTTTAATTTTCCATCTACAATAACCTTACTATCTGCCATAAATATTGTACTTTGTTTCTTGTTCGCATTATTGATATTAACATTTCCATATTTATAAGCCATTCTTAAAGCTTTTATACCATGAGAATTATTGACCTCGCATATTTCTAAAGCTTCTTTCAATTTATCTATATCAGTAAATTCTTCTTCACATTTTTTCAAGTCTTGCTTTCTGATATTTACACAACTATTGTTTATAATTTCCACAACTTCACTTTCTTTATTTTTTTCATTTTTATCTGCATTTTTTTCTTCGTTTTGTGGTATACTATTATTAAAATCATTGTTTTTATTATCTGCTTTTACTGGTGGCACAGTAGAAGCTTTTTTATTTTTCATATCTTCATCATCTTCTGTTATGTTTGGCAATAAAGAATATAATTTTTCAGTAGGTGCAAAATAAGACTTAGTACCTTCTGCATCTTTTTTAGTATATCTTTTAAATACTCCTATAAATTTAGATTTCATTTTTTTCTTTCTACTACTTTCTTTCATTGAGTTAAGCCTTTCCTCCCAATCACTTGGCTTTTCTCCTAAATCATAAATTAACATATCACTTATAGCCTGCTTTTTAATTCCTAATATATCTAAATCTGTTGCAACTTTTTCATATTTTACCCAATAATAAAATTCACCGTTTACAAGTATTTTTTCCATTTTGTTACTATTTATAAAATTTAATAAATATCTTATAACTAAGCTTTCATCATGGCTTATTTTTTCCTCTTTCAATCTACTACTTAAAAAGCCGTGTATATATTTCATTTAGTCAGCCCCCTTATTATTTAACTATTCCTTTTACATTAAGTTTCTCTATATTTGATTTATTAAGCTTAAATAAAACAACAGTTCCAAATTCTCTACCCTTTTTTAAAATTTCCCTTGTTATAAATTTTTTCATACCTTCTTTATCTAACATTCTTCTAAGCTTAACGGAATTAGCTTCATAACTTTTACTATTAAATATAATAGGCAAATCATTTATTATTCTGTTATATGGCAATTCAAACTCTTCACCTAATTTTTCTTTTTCTGATATTAAAGATAAGTAACTTATAAGAGTTATATCTTTTACATCAATGTTATTACTTATAGCCATTTCAAAATTGATATTCATTTTTAACCTCCTTATTTGTTTGTTAATATTATTATACACTATCAAATAAAATATGTAAATGTTTTTTATTAAAAGCTATTTTTTTATTATATATATATCTATAATAACTTCCCTATAATAACTTATCTATCTTTGTTCAATTCCATCGAATTAACCCCGTCAATTCCACGGAATGTACCCCGTCAATTCCACGGAATGTGTGGGTATTATATTTTTACTTATACCGTCAATTCCACGGAACGTGTGCAGTATTTTCAACGGTTTAAGCTATAAACAATATTTGTGGATTATGTGGATATTGTGGATAAACTCATATACAATATAATTGTTAAAATTTTACAAGCACCTAGTAGAGTTAAGCAACTCATACCAAAGGAGGAAATATGAAAATAAAATTACTTGAAAATGATAAAATAATCGAAGTGCCAAATTATTGGAAATGGCATTTAGTAGAAGGCAAGAAAGTTATAATTGACCAAAATAAAAAAATAATTGCTTTAGTTGTAGAAAAATAATTAAAAAAGTTTATAAATATAGTTGACTTTTGTTAGGTACTAACATATAATTAAAGTATAATAATTAATAAATAAGGAGGATGTAAAAATGAGAAATGTTATGAAGAAAGCACATGAAATAACTAAAAAAATAATAAGAAAAGGTGATAGCTATAAAGCAACTTTCAGATTAGCATTATCATTAGCACATTCTCTAATAAGAAAAGGAGAAAATAAAATGATAGAATATAGAACAAGTAGAGGAACAGATGTTAAAGTTGAAATGGGAGAAGGAAGAACAGTAAAAACTTTAATAATGAACGGAAAAGAAATATTAGTTGATAACAGACATTCAAATAATTGCTTTTTAATAGATGGATATATATACATAGCTGACAGAAATGCAAATAAAAAACTTGGAGCAACTAGAGATGCAAGAGTAGAAACAAATAGTGAATTACAAGCTATATTCAAAAAAGAAGAAGGAAAAGAACTTAAAAGACTTAACAGAAGAATAGAAGCTATAAAAGAAGTTTATGCTAATCACTTAAGCTTTGAGCAACATTTAAACGATATAAATGCAATATAGAAATAAAAACAATAATATAAGTATTGACTGTTAGTTACTAACAAGATATAATATAATTAAGAAAGTTAAATAAAAGAGAAAAGGAAGGTATTAAGAATGAGAGAATATAATGTTTATTACAGAAAAAGAGGAAATAAAGTTGGGGAAGAATTCAACTGCACAGTAACTTGTAACACTAAAGAAGAAGCTAGAGAAAATTTTGAACAATGGGATAATCAAAATAAAGAATGGACTATAACAAGAATAGAAAGAGTTTAATACAAAATTGGTGGCTCACTATAAAAAGCCCTTACCAATTAATTAGGAGGGACTATGGAAGCAATTAGAAATATAAGTATACAAAAGGTTAAAGATAGACCCAACTCTTACATTTATAAATTATCATTACCAAGTTGGGTTATTGAAACGTTAGGTATTAGCATAGAAGATAGACAAATAAAAATAACTGAATCAGAAGGAAAGATAGTTATTGAGAAAGATAAAATATAATTTAATGTGGTGAATGTAATGTGTGAGATATTAAATACAGAATGTGGTAAGTGTTGTTATGTACAATGTGGTATGGATGCGGATAAAGAAAAAGAATGTCATTGTGATAATCAAGAAGGTCATAATTGTTATAACTGTGAATGCAAAGATATGTGTTTTTAGTGAAATATAATTTTTATTAGAAAGGATTTAAATTATGAATATCAAATTGACAGATAAAGAATATGTTGAATTAAAATACGCCTATTATTTAGGGTTTAAATACATCGCAAGACACGAAAAAGGAACAGTAGAGTTATTCAAAGAATTACCAATAAGAGATAAGGAAACTAATGGCATAACTACAAGTGGTTATGATACTTGGGTTATAGGTAGTTATCCGATAAAAGACCATAGTTTATATGATAAAGTTAAATTAGGTAAGTATGATTTTATAACTTGGGAAAATGGAGTTTGGAAAATAACAGATATTTTAAATAGCATTAGATAAAATAATTCTTTTAATTAAATGGAGGTTGGTTATGGTTAGGATAGTTCTAACAGATGAAGAATCAAAGTTATTAAAACAATTCTTATTGTATTTTTCAATGGAAGAATATAATGGATTCTTGGGAGAATTAAACAATAAAAGAGAAGAAATTGATAAATTATTAATTGATATATATAATCAAATATCAGAAATTATTGAATAAAAATATCATTTTATTTAAACATTTTAATGCATAAATATATTCAGATGTGTCTATAATACCTTTTAAATTAGATTTTAAAGGGCGTGTAAGATATGTTTAATATATTTAATCAAGATAAGGATAATAGAGGCTGTTACGAGGAAAGAAATCATCAAGATAATTTTTATAGCGATAGTAGTTATAATAATAATTTTCAATATTGTAGATTATGTGGTAAATATCAAAGATTTGAATATGATAGATGTTGTGTGTGTAAGTCAAATTAAAATAGCCTATACAGATTAAGTATAAGCCATTAAAAAATTAGAATTTAATTTGGATGTAATGATATCTTGCGGAATTTCAAAATCTAGACAATAGTTATAAACTTATTGTACTAACTTAATTATATTTTTCATAATAAATTTTGTCAATATTTTACCAAATAAAAAGGATTTTAACTGCTTTTATAGAATTATATATATGTACTAAAATTTAGCTATGTTTTAGTGTCCCCTTTCTTTTGTTATTAATTATATCGTCAATAAAGAAGATTGCTTTTAGCAGTCTTTTTTATTTGTCTAACTTCAAGCATAAAAAAAGAAGCTTCATCCCCTTAAAGCTTCCCCTTTTTACTGAACTTATATGGTTGTTTGTTGATATTGTAATCTTTAGCCAATCAACTGTTGAATTTATACTCTACAACTCGAGTGTTGCAAATTAAAGTTGGATATACTTATATTGTAGCAAGTAAAAAAAGCTATCGCAACAAGACAATAGCTTTTTTCTAACTAAATCACAAAACAATTACAAAACTTTAAAAATATAAAAACATAAAAAAATACAAGATTAAAATAAAGATAATATATTCTTACTTTGTGTAATGTTATTTTTTAAAACTATCATTAGTTTTTATTATATTATACCATATTTTACCAATAAAATAAACATTATCTAGGGATTAAATATGTATCTTTATATTTGTTTTATGTTAGTTCTAAGTAATCAGTACTTACATATCCAAGTCCTTTATTACCTTTATATCCTTCAATAGATACCCAACCATTTAGGCAATAGTTAAGTTTAACGATATCTCCTTTATTAAGTTTTCCTATTACATTATATTGAGTTCCTCTATCATATCTAATATTTAATACATCAGCCATTACTTTTGCTTTTCTGCCTGCATAATCACCATTTTTTAATTCTGTTATTGATTGAACAGTAGTTTCTTTGCATTGATTAATGAACCAGTTCCAATTATAACCGAATTTATTTGCTCTTAAAAGCTGAGGGCAATCTTTACCAGACCATTTATTATGTTGTACTACTTTATCTATAGTGAAGTTATGATACTTTAATAATATTTTTACTAATTCAATAGCATTTTTATATGCTTTTAATTGTTTATTAGCATCTGTAAATTGACATATCTCTATTCCTATAGATGTATTATTCCCAGATGTAGTACCTGCATGATAACACTTAAAATTAGTGCTTTGTGTTTGATATATCTCTATATCATCTACAGTAAAGTGCCAACTGGCTTTACGTTCTCCGCTTTTATTTATATTTTTCATGTAGTTGTGATTATTTTTAGCACTAGCATTATTGTTTCCTGTATTATGTATAGTTATTGTAGTCGGTGTTATTTTAACATTTGGAATACAATGTCCTTTTGGTACTATATCTACTATTACAGTAGCATTTCCTATTTTAACTTCATCTAATCTGTTATTTTTCATAATTAAACACCCACCTTTTCTTTTATATTTCTTATATCTTCTTTTATTGCCCCTAACTCATTATTGTTATTTTCTAAAGCTATAGCAAACTTATCTAGTTTACTATCAAATTTATCTATTGTATCTCTATATAGTTCTCTATCTAGCTTATTATCTTCTCTTAAATTGTCTATGATTTTATTTATATCTTCTCTTGATGATTTATCTTTCTGTACAAAGTAATAAGCTAAGCCTACTACACAAGCTACAGGAAAGCCTAAGTTATTTATCATTTGTTCCACTTATTCCACCACCCTTTTAAAAATAAAAGACTAGAGAAAAAACTCTAGCCTTTACATTATTAATATTCTATTGGTAACTCTATATCATAAACTGGAGGATATAACATCTTGTATAGTTCATTATATTCATCTTGATTTATTCTTCCAGTTGCAAGATATTTATTCATTACATTTTCTAAATATCCTTTTTCATAAGTTTCATTGATTATATGATTTTTTAAAAAATTAAAATACGTTGCACTTCTTAACATATTACTACCCCCTAAATTTAATTTCATTGGTGCAAATTCCATTAAAGCTAATTCTATATCTAACATTCTCATATCAGTTTCTAATATCATCATGTCTTGTACTTCTTGACTAGCTTTTACATTACTTTCTAATAAGCTAACTTTCTTTTGTAATAAGCTAACTACATTAGATATATTTGAATGAACTTTAAGTGTAGTTTTAGGAACTATTGCACCACTATTTACTATGAAATTAGTTTCATTTGTATATGTTATTAAATCTATGTTAGTACATTCATACACTTTTTCTTCTGCTAGTTGATACACTAATGTCAAGTTGTTAGTTTGCAACCATTGTTTTAATTCGGTTACATCTGTAAAGTTATTATTTATTATTATATGAGTACCTATACTACCCGTACCCGATATACTTATCCCAATATGGTTATAGCTATACACATCGCCAAATATTACAGTTGGTAACAAATCTGATATTATATTAGGTAATGTTTTCGTATCAAATGAAGCACTAGGTATATCAATAGCGTTAAATTGGATAGATTGTCTATATGTCGCTGGTGATATCGTTGATGAATTTTTATCATTATTCCAATTCTCACTACCATTTAGCACAACTTCTGCACTACGTTGGTGATAGTAATACTTACCGTCTGCGTGTTTCTCTATACTATCCCCTTCTCTTAATACAGGTTTTTCCCACTCTTGAGTTTCTTCGTTGTAGTATAAAAGACGTTTTTTATCTCTATTAGGTTCAATATAATTTATTTGAATATCTGATTTACTTATCATTATTTTAGGCGTAGGAAAAACTCCATTATTTATAGTATATACAAATAAGTATTTTGCTGTATTGTCAGTTGTAAATAATGTGCTTACAATTTTGTCTGTATCATCACTACTACCAAATACTGTTCCTTTTGTTACAGAGAACTCCTCTCCTCCAAATTTAATTATATTACTACAACAAACACCAAACCTATTTCCACTTCTATCACTCTCTATAAAATACGTTGTGTTTGGTTTACATTTAATCCAATACGACCTATAATTGCTACTTGAAAGCATATTTCCATTTGACCATCCGTAAGGGATATGTTGATTAACATCAAATAAATTCTCATTAATACTTGAAACTACTATTTCATCTGCTCCATCCTCTGAAGCCGACTGACCTGCAGATTTAAGCCCTTCAAAGTAACTTGGTGGGTTTTGAGTGTGGTCGCCTTCTAGTAGCATAACATCTTTTATCTCATAAGACTGACCTTGATTTAGAGATGATGTCCAAAAGTAAACACAGTACACATCTTTACCTACTCTAGGCTTTATTTTATATATAAATGTACCATTTTCAAATGGAGCATATATATAACCGTTATTTGCTTTATCTGTAACTTCAACCGAGAATACACCAGTATAATCACCTTTTACAACATTGGTAAGAGTGTAAATCAATGTATATTCTTTGTTTTCATCTATATTATTAAGTTTGAAAGAATTGATATAATAATTCGACTTTGTACCACTTTCAGCACATAAATTAACTAACGTCCTACCTTCTAACTTCACATCCTCAAAATACCCATTACTCGTTGCTTCAACAGTAGTAAAATCACTTCCTGTTTCAACAGTAGATACTGTACTTTCTTCTAACTTCTTAATTTTATCTAACTCTTTATTAGCTTTTTCTATATCTCTATCAAGTCTAGCTTTAAGTGAAGTTTCTCCATCCCTTGCATCTACAACCTCTGCATCTTGTTGTTGTTTAGAAGTTAAAGCATTAAATCTATTTTCTACTTCATCTATCTTGTTTGTTACAGTATTAGTCATATCAGACTTAGCAACTTCTATTTCAGATATTTTATTATCGACCTTAGTATTTATACTAGATACAAAGTTATCTTTAGTAGTATTTAATTCAACTATCTTTTCATCAAACTCATCTACTTTATTTTCAAATACATCTTGCCTAGAAGCTTCATTTTTTTCTCTAACTACTTCATTAGCTTTTCTAGTATTTTCGTTAGATATTCTTTCAACTTCATTAGATACTCTTCTATTTTCTTGCGATTTTCTATCTAATTCATTAGCTTTTCTTTCTTCTTCTTTAGCTTTTGCAGTATTAGTATAATTTTCAAAATTATTAGCATTAGCTTCTGCATCTGATATAAAAGAATTATATCTATTTTTTCTTTGAGTTTCCGCTTCTATCCTTTGATTTTCATTATTTTGCCTAGCTACTTCATTAGATTCTCTAGTATTTTCATTGTTAACTCTAGTATTTTCTGCTGATACTCTAGCTTGTTCTGTAGTTCTTCTTTTTGCTTCTTCATTAACTCTAGTAATTTCAGCTTGAGCTCTTAATTTTTCTGCTTCTTTATGTGCATTAGCTTCGGACCTTCTTCTATCTTCATCCTCTGTCATAAAGTTATAATTAGCATTTCTTTCTTCTTCTGCTAATTTTCTTTTATTCTCTTCTTCAACTCTCTTAGCTTCTTCATCTATTCTATTAGTTTCATTAGCTAATCTTATGCTTTCATTTTGTTTTCTTATATTCTCATTACTTTCCCTTATTGCATCGTATTTAGTTCTGTCTGCTTCCTCGTGTTGTCTAATAAGTTCAGCTTCTACTCTTTTGGCTTCTTCTATTTTTCTATTTTCTTCTGATAGTATTCTTTCAGCTTCATTTATCACTCTTTGCTCTTCTGATATTTCTATAGTAGATAATCTTGATAAAGCATCTGTAAAAAGAGGAAATCTTTCATCACTTACAACATCATCATTAAGCCTAGATATTATTTTATCTTCATTTACTGAATAATTTATAGTGTCTGTAGTTACTATTTCCCCTTCTAAAACTATCATAGCTTTAGCTTGATAATTTCCTACTAAATCACACATAGAAGGCTTTAAATCGGCATATATTTGCCCTTCTTTAACTTCTATGAATTGAGCATCAACTGCATTATTAGGTTTAATTGCAACTAAAGTAATTATTGATTTATCTAAATCTTTTACTACTTCGTTATTTTTAGTTACTTCAATATAAAAATCATTAACATTTTCATCAAACTGATTAAATGCCATTTTTTTATTATAAAGTTTTTTATTTAAGTCTAGCTTTATTTTATACTCTTTATTCATAAAGTCACCACCTTTTGGAAAATAAAAAGGCTAGAAATTAATCTAGCCATAAAAAGAACTTATTTTATTAAGTCCTCTCTTCCTTCTGTTATTAATATTAAGTCTATATCTTCTTTGTATTGTGGGAATTTCTCTATCGTTTGAGTATAAGATATTTTCCCCTTTAATATTTGCATAGCTAAATAAGCTACCATTAAAAACACCACCTTTACATATTTTTACATATTTAAAGAATTAAAAATTAATTCATTTACTGCATCTTGTGTTATTGATAATTCTTGTTTTAAAGTTTCATTTTCAGCTTCTAAAATGGATATTTTATTCTCCATTTTTTCTTCCCAAGTAGGCTCTATAGGTTCTACAGGTAATTCTTCATAACTAAATATTAATTCTTTAGTTTCAAGATTAACCATAACTCCCGTACTATCCTTTGACAATTTAGGATATTCACCATGTTCAAATTGTAATAATCCTATGCTAGATTTTTCTCTTTCTTTTAATTCTGAATATATTTCATAATCTTCATCAAAAGTTGTTTCCTTAACATAACCTTGTATATCACCTATTATCTTTATTACATTTCCACTTAACAAGCAATAATATATTTTAGTCCCTAGTTGTTTTATCATTTTACCCCTCCTATTTTAAAGTCCAACGGCTAACCATGTACAGTCCTTTGCAGCACCCATACCAGTGTGATAAGGCAAATTAAAACTCCCATCTCTCATATAGTACATAGTTCCATCTATAGTATTTGATGCTAAAGCATAGTGATTTGAAAACATATGATTTTTAGGGAAATGAGGAACGGCTATATCTCCAAAATAAAAACTTGTATTCTGTATAAAATAAGTCTGATCTTCAAAAGTCCCTCTTGTTATTATAATAAGGTGTGGTTTGAAATCTAAGTTATTAACAGTAACTACTACAGCATTACCTTGTCCAAAAGTTTCTGAACCTATCGCATATTTTAATTCACCTTTAATGTCAGGTATTTTATTAATCAAGTCTAGTATTTTATCGTTATTATTAACTTGAATTTTTTTATTAACTAAATTATTTTTTAAATTAGCATAACAAGTTTTTAATTCATTTTTTATATTAGTAGTTTCATCAACTAATTGTTTAAGAGTAGACATTATAACACCTCTCTTATTGCATTTATATTATTTTGAAGCGTAGCTTTATTTGTTCCTAGTTCTGATTGTAAATTTAAAATAATTGTTTTATTCTCTAAAAGAGCATCTTCTACATTAGTAGCTACGAACTTATTAGTAGAATCTGCAATGCTTACTCTTTCAGCAGTTAATTCTAATCCATCTACTTTACCTTTTACTTCTTGTATAGCAGTGTCTATTTTATCCATGTTTCTGTTATAAACTTCTATATCATAATTTTCATTTAGTAAAGGTTTTTCAAGTTGTAAATTATTTGTATAGTTAGGCATTATTCAACCACCTCTCTAATTTCTTGATGTGTAAATTGGCTTAATTCTTGATGCGTTTTAGGTTTAAGTTGTTGATGAGTATTAAATATAAATTCTAGAATATAAGCTAAGTGCGCTGGTTTAATTTCATCTATAGCATTTTTAAAATCATCTAAATTCTTAGGTCTACCTTTTTCACTTACAAACTTAAGTTTAAAAGCATAATCATTATACATTTCAGTTATTTCAACTTCTCCACAGTCAAAAGCTAAAGCAGTATCTTTTATCATTTTTATAGTAGTTGTTCCATTACCTATTTTTTTAGCTTTTATACGTTCTCTTCTTTCTTCATAAGTCTTAGATTTATCAGTTTTAAGCCCTAACTCTTCTTCAAAATAATCAAGTCCCCAAGTCGCAGTGTCAACGTATAAATTATTAACTAAATCATCTATACTTTCTTTTATAAAATTATATTCTACACTTTGACTAGACATATATGATTTTACAAAATCGCTATTATGATAAAAAGATGGCAACATATCTATTAAATTCATATTATACCACCTCTTCATAAGAAAAAGATATTGTACCAACTTTAGGAATGTCTGTATCTAGCAGATTAACATTATTCATAGCACCATTAACTTTAAAATCTGAATAATCAAACACCCCAGCAGTATCAAGAAGTAAATTCCCTAGTCTAGCAGTAGATACATAAGTATCTTTAAAAGCTATTTCTTTTAGATATTGAATTAATTTATTTTTAAATAATGTTTCAACTTCGTCTTGAGAATATCCCCCTAAAAGTCTTACAGTAGCACTTACATTTATAGTTTTTTCAGTAGCACTTACAACAGTTACATTAGCACCTATTGGTCTTTTTTCTTCAATATTAGCTTTTACTTTTTCTATTAGTTCACTAGATGCTCCTAGCATATCAGCATTAGTTATCACAACTTCAACTGTGCCATTTCCATTTTTTAAAGGATATACTTTACAAGCACCTACTCCATCAACTTCTAAAGTCCATAATTCATAGTGTGCAACATTTCCACTTGTATAAGATTTCTTTATAGTTGTAAAAAATCTCTCTCTTAAATCTTCATCACTTTCTACATCTGTTCCATTTTCAAAATTAGATTTAACATATATGTCATTTACGCCATTTATAGGCTCTGTAGCAATTAATCTTGTATTAGCTGATAAATTATATTGCTTTCCTACTTCTAAAGCTTCTACAACTAATTCTGCTTGATTTTCAGCTATAGTAGCATCATTTAAAACAACAAAATATAAATCATCAGCAACTAATATAGTGCCATTAGATATTAAAGTTCCATTTTCACCAGTAAATATAACTTCCCCTACTGATTTAGTTCCTTGTTTCCTAGATATTCCATACTCTTCGCACTTAATGTCTAAGTAATTAAAATATCCATTTTTTACAAAAGCCATGTTTACTAAATCTTGTTGTTCTATGTAGAATTTAGCTAGTTCATAAGATAAAGGAGAAGCCATATTATTTAAAAATGATCCTTCCCTCTTATCTACATTTATATCAGTATTATTTAATACTCTTTGTTTTATTTCTTCATATGTTTTAGACATTTACTATCACCTCACCATCGTAAATTGTCTTTACTCTTACATTAGCACTTAAAACATCACCGTCAAAGCTTGTAGATATTACATTTACATCAAGTATATAAGGATTAATAAGAAGTGCTTCTTTTATATATCTAGAAGCTTCTGATTGTGTTAATCCTTTTGTATATGCTTTACCTATAAGACTTAACAATTCGCTTCCATAGTCCCAAGTGTATATCTCATACTGGTATCTAGGCGTTTGAAGTGCTTTATATATCCATATTTTTATAGCTTCATTTCCTTCAACTATTTTAAGTCCTTTTCCGACTTCCCTATAAAGTGGCAAAGCTTCGTCTTTTACTATATCCTCTTTATAACTTACAAAAGGGAATAAACTCATATACTCACCACCTTACTTATGATTATAAATTTATCATTTATTTTCAATAAAATAACTTTATCATTTACTTCTAATTTATCTTGAACATTATATTTTATTTGGTGTCTGTGGTTACCGTCCCCAGTAGTATCTCCACCATGTGTATGCCCTTGATATTCAGTAAATAAATCTTCATTTCTATCTTTTAGCCATTTATCAATAAGTAAACTATCTTTATCAAGTACAATGTCATTTAATTGGACCTCTAAATTAGGCAAAGGAGTTTTAATTTTTGCAATAAAAAAAGAAGGCTCGACCTTCGTTGCTTCTCCCATTACTTCATATAAACCTAAAAAAGGATTATTCATTATATAACCCTCCTTGCACAAGTATAATCTTTTCTACCACTCAAACTACTTATTTTAACTACATCACTAGTTTTAGGTGCGTGTATATATTGATTATTTCCACAATACATACCAACGTGATGGACTGGACTTCCAAAGAATACTAAATCACCTATTTGTAAATTACTTTTACTTACTGATTTTCCAAAAGTAGATTGTTGTTTACTTGTTCTAGGTATAGATATACCAACAGAAGCATAAGCTTTCATCATTAAACCACTACAGTCATATCTTGGTCCAGTTCCTCCCCATAGATAAGGAGTACCAAGTTTACTTTTGCAAAATTCAAAGGCTTTACTAGCTTTGCTATTTACACCATTGCTAGTGTTAGGAGTTTCTGAAACTTCAATACCTATTAAAGCTTTTCCTTTTCTTCTTCCAAAAGCTAAAGCACTTTTCTTATCTTTCATAAGTAAATCTATATGATAAACACCGTTAGAGTCTATTACAATTGCCCCACCTCTGTCGGTACAAGTATAAACTAAATTATCTCTATCAGTTCCAGTTCCTTTAACTTGAATTTTAGTTTTAAATTGTACAGATTTAGGCGCTGCACAAGTTAATTTATTTGGATCTAGTTTATTACCCATAGCATCAAGAAAACCACCTTGCATAGAATTGTTAGCTGGATAATAAGCAGTAAATTCAGCATTAACTTCTTTTCCACCAGTTACAGTTGCACTACCATCTAAATTAACATTTGTTTCAGTTTTTTCATCTTCCCCTACAGATACTTCATTCATTATGTTTTTAAAGTTCAACTCTAAGTCTATAGTATAATTTCCACCTTCCCAAGTATGTATATCACTATCTATATAAAATAAACCTACCAGACCAGTATGAGTATCTTTAACTTGAACTCCATAGCCAGTTATACAAGTTGTATCACCAAAACCAGTTAAGCTACAAGTTTGTTCAATATCTTTTAGCATTGCTTTAGCTTCTGCATTACTGTCTTTACCTTCTTGTTGTTTATAAACATCTTGAAATAATCCATAAGCTTTGTGCCATTCTTCATTTTTTACTTCTGATACTTTATTTCCGTTTTCATCTACGATTAATACTTTATTAACCATATTTGACACAGATTCTTTAAAGCTACTTGATAATATATTCTTACCTTCTTCAAAAGATAATTTAAGTTTTACAATACCTTTTTCACTAGCATAAAATTTATTACCTCTACTGTATAACATATATTTTTTGCCAGTATTTTTAGCTTCTTCTGTATATGCAGTCATTATCATATCATAAGCAGTAACACCTAAAAAAACTTTAGTTACACCAGTATTGGCTTGAATTATATCACCTTTATTAAGTCCATATTCAGTAAGAAAATTATTATAGATAGTAGATGCAGTTTGATTTTTTATATTCTTAGATACTTTTATATCATTAAGCTTTGCACAATAGTCGTAACATAGAAAGCTCATAGCATTATCACTAGATTTTTCTCTTTCATATACAAAGCCCCTAAATAATTCATTATCATCTTCATAAAAAGATATTATGCTCATAATAGGTATATCAACTTTAGGAATATTTTTATCCATAGGGCTACTGATTAATGAAAACTCGAGCTTTCTAGCACAACTTTTATAATCTCCACTCCAAGTAATATTAATCAATAAATTAGTTATATCTATTTTTTCTCCATCAACCTTTTGGCATATCAACTTAATAGCCATTACTTCACCTCCTTAATAAAAAAAGACCATTATAGGTCTCTTTTATGTTTCCAAATAAATCCTCCGGAGGTCTTTAATTTCCCATTGCAACAAAGAGAAATACCTTGAGAATTTACACCAGTAGCAATAGAAGCATTTTTTATGCTAGGATATTCATTTAAAATTTTAAAATTTTTATCCATTTGGATTACTGGGCTTCTTGATACAGAAGTCGTGGATTTATTTCTATCAATAGCCTCTGATATGTTTTCATATTTTGAAACTATCTTACATTTATCAGGGCAATAACATTTATTACCTTTTTCAACAATATCTTTATCTATATTCCATAGGTTTGGATTTTTAACCATCTCTTTATAATTATCCATAGACGAAACATCTTTTTCATAGTTTTTGTAATGCAACCATCTTTCGCAAACATAAACTCCATTTGCTCCATACCATTTATAATTATGAGAATTTACATCATAGCATCTCGAAAGCATTTTGTACCATCTAGAATACAGAAGTTTATTATCAATATGCTTTTCGCCATATCCAATATTTAATACTGTAGGATTACCATAATCGATTATAGTTCCGTGCTTTATATTAGGAGTACTTATAACACATTCATATCCAGAATCAAATCGTATTCTTCTTTTTTTATGAGAATTCTTCAAATCAAAGCAATATCCTATTATTTCATATTCAAAACCTTTATTATTTTTAAATCTTTCCCCTATAAGATATTTAGTATATGTCATATAAACCTCCTTTTAAAAAAATATATATATTAATTATATATCTTCTTTAAGGAATAATCAACTCCATACCTACATAAATTATATCGTTTTTAGCAAGTGATGGATATTTAGTTTTATTAGCTTCTTTGATTTTAGGATATAAACTGCCTTTACCATAATATTTTTTAGCTATATCGTAAAGAGTATCACCTCTTACAACTTTATGAGTTTTCTGTTGATTATTTGAATTAGTATTAGTTTCACTTGGTCTACTTGTATTTTGAGTATTATTTGAATTATTACTTGTATTGCTACCACTTAAATTAGGCACCTCAATAGGTCTATATTCTAATAAATTCAAAGTAAAATACAAATCTCTTGTACCATCTTGTTCTACCGTATCAAATTGTTGAATCAAACATTGCATATTTGTCGGACTGTCAGTAACTATAACTCTTAAAGGCTTACCCTCATACATCCACTTTTGTATTTTTTCACTAAATTCATAAGGTTTCATAAATCCAGTATAATCACAAAAGCTATATTCTTGATTAGGGAAAAAGCTAGTAAATTCAATAGTTTTAAGTGATGTGCCATTAAATATAGGCACTTCTCCAAGTTTTATAACTGCTTGAGTATCTATATTATTACTTCTATTTACTCCAATAGATGAAGGCACTACTGGAAATCTTATTTTATCATTATCTGTTCCTAGATATATTTCCATTAATAAGCACCTCCATAAACTATTTTACTTTCGTTTATTTTCTTAAGTAATTGAGAAGCTATTTTATTAATGTCGCTTTCTTCTCTTACTGTTAAACCATTTACAACTACATTTATGCTGTTAGTATTTTGACCTTTGTCGTATCTGTTTACTTCTTGTTTTGTAAGAATTTTTTCTCCTTCGTGAAGCGTTCTAACAGTTCCATCCCTTGCAATTCTACCACTACCAAAAGCATTTCTTCCTTCTGATAATCCTAATTTATCTCCTACCCAACTAGCACCTTTTTTAGCCACATTCACAACCGCATTTATAGGAGTTTTAAGAAGTTCAACCATTTTATTCCACCAACTACATATTTGCTCTACTGCACCACTTACCTTAGCTAAAGCTTTTACTAATGTGCTTAGTATAGGCTCACATATACTCCAAGCACCTTGTAAAAGTACACCGACTGTTTTCCATACTGACTGCCACACTGTACCAAATGTCTTAACTATAGTTGATATTTCAGTAGAATGTTGTGCTATAAAGTTAAATATAGCTTCTATAACTGGTCTTACTGCTTCTATAGTAGCTTTTACTAAATTCCAAGCAACTTCAAATACAGTTTTAAATATTTGCATATATTGACTAGCTTGTTCGGACTTAGAGAAAGCTTCAAAACCTGCTTTTACACTTTCAGCCATAGCAACCATTTTAGGTGAAATACTATCTATAAAACCTATAATGCCACTCATACTACCACTTAACATATCAGTAAATACTTTAGTAACACCTTTTAAACTATTCTTCATCTTCCCACTTATAGTAGATAATAAACCACCAAGAGTAGTAGACATTTCTTCAACTAAGCCACCTTGATTTTTAGCAATACCTTTTTTAGCTTCTTCAAATGTTTTATATTGAGTACCTAACATATTATTAAGCATTTCCATATTGCCATTATTAGCACTAAAGAAAGCTTCTGCAACCTCTGTTTCAGTTCTAAGATTTCCAACAAAGGCTTTTACATTTCCCATCATATCTGTAAGTTGTTTAGCATTATCAACATTACCTTTTGACATCATCATAGCCTTAGTACCAAATTGAGTTACTGCACTTGTTTCAAAAGGAGTTTTATTTGCATATTCTTCTAGATATTTATAGAATTCATCAGTTGACTTTTTAGCTTCTTCTTTAGACTTTCCACTATTTTTAATTACTCTATTTATAGTTAATTTTTCAGTTTGTTCGTTTGCTAGTTCATTAAACCCAGTTTTAGCACCTACCATAACAGTAGCACCTAAAGCTAATGCACTAAGTTTAGCTTGAATACTTGACAATACACTAGAAGCTTTATCTTTTACTGATACAGTAGCACTCCAAGCCTTACTTGCAAATGACCGTAACATACCATTTACTTTAGTCAATACTTTAGAAGCCATATCTTTAGCTTTAAGCACAAACTGACCAAATTTAGTAACCTTAAATTTATCTACTTGTGCTTTTACCTTAGATATAACTTTACTAGCCATATCTTTAGCTTTCAATACTAAAGGTTTTACTGCTTTTGCAGTAGTTTGAAATGTTTTAGTTTGAGATATAACTTTTTGCATAGGCTTAGTAAAATTATCGACTGCTTGAATTTTGGCTTTTAATACTTTTTCTGTACTACTCATTTGTTACACCTCCTCTAAGGAGTTTTTCTTCTGCTCTATTTCCATTTCTTGCTTTATAAAAGCTAAAAGTATTTCTTTTTCGCCTTTATCCATAGAATTTAATAGATTATAGCTTTCTTTTGGACTAATGATATTTTTCTTATGAAATAAATAAAACATTAAGAAAGTATTATCATCAGTCTTTATTAGTTTTTTACTTCTTCTATTAAATCACCTTTATATCCAGTTAGTTCAGTTATAGTGTCAGCTAATGCAGATATTTCTCCACTTAATAAAAGCTTTTTAATTAACTCTTTTCCATGCGGAACTTTGAATTTTTTATGTAGTTCTTTGTTAGAGAAAAATCTAGTTCCATCTTGTGCATTAAATACACCGTTGAAAACTAACTCTATTTGAAGTTTTTGTAAATCAAAAGTAGGCTCTTTAGTAGTTATATCAATACAATTTTCTTGTATCTCGCTATACTTGTCATAAGTTAAAGCCTTACATAAAACTGTAAATTTTTCTCCAAATACATTGGATAATCTTTTTATTTCAACCTCTTTTGAAGGTCTTTGTATTTGTTCTAAATCTGCGTTTAAAAGTAAATCTATTACATTACTCATAGTCTAAATTCCTCCTTATATATAAAAATAAAGACTAGGAGTAATGTCCTAGCCTTGTTAAGTTTTTATTTAATTATGTCAATTATATAGAGTCGAGAACATTCCATTCATCAAATGTAAAAGGACATTCAGTTTGACCTAAAGCTCCAACTTCAAAATCAAATAAAGTTAAGTCGTCAAATGATACGTTATTTATAGCTATTCTTTCAACTCCGTCAGAGTCAGGGTCTGCTAATTTACCTATAAGAGTAAAACGTGGCTCTTTACCTTGTTTTATTTGTTCACCTATAGCTTTTATCATTCTTGAATTTACTTTATGTAGAGTTAGTGAGCCTTTGCCACTATAACCCATATACTTAGTTCCTGTTGCCATTTTGCCAGCAATTTTTACTTCTTCTTTTTGGAATTCAAGCTTAGCTTGAAATGCTTTTATTTCTGCTATTTCTTCACCGTCAAAGAATACAGTCCCATGAGTACCGTTAATTATTTTTCTTTCATCTATAGCCATAATACACCTCCTATATTTCCACAGATACAACTATATCTTCCATTGCATCAACTACTTTTAGTGATATTGCAATAAATACGTTGCTTTGTGTATTAGCTTCTTTTATTTCTTGTTCTGACATAGTATTTACATCTAAATTAGTATTATCTTTAAGCCATTTCTTTTGTGCTGTTAAGTCTATACCAACTGTATTTACTTTTTCTATTAATTGTTCACTAGATAATTCATCTAAATAGTTCTTTATTTCAGTTATTAAGATGCACTTGTTATCATAGTTGTTAGGAACTTTCCCTATATACTTTTCAACTATAACTCTTCTTAAATCATTATGTATTAGGTTTAAAGTTTTTCTTAACTTTATCTTTTGGAAAGCCTTGCCTTTTATATCAGTTAAAGTTGTAAGTGAATTTACACCTCTTGCAACTCTTACTTTTCCCATTTCTCTCACTAGGATTAACTCACCATTATCTATACGAGTATCAGCTTGTTCTTTAGTAAGATTTTCTATAGCATCAACATCTGATAAAGTTGCAAAAGTAATAGATTGATTTAAAGGAGTTCCTTCTATAAGTCCTGCTATTCTTGCAGTATGATTAGCAGTAGTTACACTTTCACCATTTACAACTATATTTTTAGCAGTATAGTTTATCATAGCTTCACTATCTGCTTTGTCATTTGCAATTATTGCATCACATTTATATTTAACAACATCATTCATTTTCTTTATAAATGTTTTTATAGCAGTTGCATCAGAAGTTTCAGCCGAAGGCATACACATTAAGTTAAACTCTACACCTTCAAAATAAGTTAATGCTTCTGATATTTGCCCTTCTGTACCTAATACATAAAGTTCTATTTTGTTAGGTGAACCTTTTAATACATCTTTTATTAATCCTTGATTTTCTTCTGTTAAGCTAGATGGTATATCTCCTTCATCAAATACCGTTAAAGAAGTTTTAGCAGTATCTTTTAATATTAAAGCTACTATACCTCTTTGACTTCTTATTACCGAAGTTTTCGCCAGTTGCTTAAATGATATATCAATTATTGGTAATCCCATTTAATCACCCTTTCATATTCATATTTACATATTCCATATTGTCAAATTCCTCTACAGATTGTTTAATATCATCAAAGTATTTTAGATAAACTAAAAAATCCAACATATCACCTACTTCATCTTTTAAAAAGTTAGGCTCAACATTGGATATATTTACAAATCTATCTTTAACTTTTAAATTTCTAACAAACAAACTTTCAAGAATATCTGCAATTTCATAATTTTTCAATTTATCTCCACCAAAATATTTTATAGATAACATTAAGCTTTTTTCATTAGTTAATCTTGTAGAGGCTATTGAATTTATAGGAACTACTGTTACATAAAAACATTCATTCTCAAAAGTCCCCTCGCTATCATCAACTATAACATCACACTCAAAATTATCAGATAATATTTTAGTAGTAGAAAATAAAATATCTTTGTAAGTTATCATATTAACCTACTTTCTACTTAAAAAGATTATCTATCATTATAGAAAATTCTTTATCAAGTTCTGATTCAATTTCTTTTACTGATTTTTCAAGCATATAAACTCCATCTATAAAGGATTTTCCACCTCTTGTTCTGTGGCCATAGTTTACATGGGACGCATATTTAACATTATTAAATACTAACCTTTCAAGATTATTAATCTTTTTAGGTTGCCAACTTCTCCTAAGTAATCCACTATCGACTGGAGTTTTTAGTTTAACTTTAGCTATTAATTTATTAGTAATAACATCTAGCTTCTTACTAGCTTCTTTTTCAAAATTATTACTAGCATTATTTAGAGTTTTAGTAAATTCATTTAATCCTTGAACTTCCATTTTAAACCCTCTCTTTATAGCTTAATAAAGTTTCACTATGAGAAGAATAATAAAAAGGCTTAGAAGCTAAATAAATAGATATTTTACCCATACTAGATACTTCTACTGTATCACCTTCTTGCAAATCAATATTAGGATTTAAAAATAACAAGTGTGAAAAAGCTAATTTACCTACACCATCACTAGACATAGTTTGAACATCTTTTTTAGACAAAGCACATTTAACATTTTCAGCTATTATTTTTTCTACAGTTTCAGTTACACCAGTATTAGGGTTTTTAGTTTTAACCTTTCTCTTGATAGTACATCTATCAAAGTAAGTGCTTTCTAATATTTCAATATCAGTCATTAATAGCACCTAGCCCTTCTATACTGCTTTAAGAATTCTTTATCAGATGAAGTTAATGTTGCACCATTTGAAGTAGATACAACTGCTTCACCAACGTTATATTCTATTTTAGTGTCCCCTCTACTTATAGACTTAATTTCACCAGTATTTTGAGCTCCACCAGTTACTAAAGGTTTCATAATAGACACAACTTTATCTTCTATGAAACTTTCTAGCCCTTCTGTAAGTTCATTTACATTGCAATAGTCTACAACCATAGTTTCTACTTTAGCCAAATACAATAATATTAAGTTGTCATGCTCATAATCAGTAAGATTTAATATTAATTTTATGTTTTCTAACATAATTATCACCTATATGAAAAAGATAGAGGATTATTCCCCTATCTTCTTAGTAGTTCTTTTCTTTCTAGTTTTCTTTTGTGGGACTTCCACTTCTTCGACAACTGAAGCACTTCGCAGTTACTCTTGAACGTATTTTACTATAGCTTCTTCTCTTAAAGTTTTAACACCATCAACTTGTAGTCCTCTTATACCATCAGCAAAAGAGTTTTGTAATCTCATAGCTTCAGTTTCTTCTAATTGCTTAGCATATCCTATAGCTGATTTATGTAATACTACTATAGCAAATTTTCCACCATTTAATTCTTCAGAGAATACTAATTGAGTACCGTTTATGTTAGCACCTTCTATTATTCCGTTTTCTAATATTGTATATTGTAATGTAAATCTTGAATCTAGTTGTAAATCTTGTAAAACTTCTGCATTTATAACTGCATATCTTTGAGCCTTAGGCACTTTATTTTTATTTAAAGCAGTATTAGCTTTTACTATTAAATCATATGCTTTGTCAGAATCTTCTTTAGTTACTTCATTAGTAGTTCTTAAAGCTTCTGTTAATACAAACTTATCAGTAGCTTCTTGTAATCCATATCCTGCTTCTTCAACGTGTGGGTCTATTAATTCTCCTGCTGATTGAACTGCATCTACATCATCAACTTTAAATGCCCAATAATTTTTATTATCTAAAGCTAATTCAACTTTTGAAGTTGTTAAATCTTCAAAATCTACAGTTCCAGTGTATTTGTTTATAGCTACATCTGATACCTTATTGAATATTACTTTGTTTCCTTCTACTTTTGTAGGTGCTGTAGTTATTAAGTCTGTTATACTTCTTTCATGGAATTTTGCTAATAATCTTGCTTCCCAAATTGAGGGTATAAAGTTAGTTACTGCCATATTAATTCACCATAATAGCTTTTATAAGCTATCCTTTCTTATCTAAAATTATTTTTTATCTTATCCCAGTTTTTGTTTATTTCTTCTGCTGACATATTTCTTAATTGGTCTACTGTGTAAGTAGCTTTAGTAGTAGTTGAAGTTTTTAATTCACCACTTGTTCTTAATCTAGCGTTTACTGATTTTTCTATAGCTTCTGACCAACATTTTTCAAACACTTCTACATTTCCCATTATTTCATCAGCAGTATCTGATTTTATGAATTGACATAATTCAATTGGTAGTCCTTTTTCACTTAAAAGTTTCATAGTTTCATTTTTAATTTTCTCTTGCTCGAAAGCTTTCTTTTCTGTTTCATATCTAGCAACTTTTTCTTCAAACTTTTTACGTTCTCTTTCGGCTTTTGCCTTTATCTTTTCAGCTTCTGTCATTTTAGCAAGTTTTTCAGATTCTTCTTCTATAAGCTTTTCTTGCATCTCTTGTTGCTTTAATCTTTCAGCTTCTAATTTCTTTTTTTCTTTAGCTATTCTTTCTGCAACTATTTTATTAAGTTCATCTTGTGTAAAAGTCTTAACACCTTTAGCTTCTACCTCTGTATTTTCTTGTACTTCATTATTAACAACGTTATTTTCTAAATTTTCCATTTTTTAATCCTCCTATTTTAAAGCTATAGTAAGCTATAATATCCGTTTTAAGTTCGTCAACTTTAAATATAATTAATAAACCTTATTTCTTTAACGTCTAATAAGTAAAAGACAATAAAAAAAGAAGCTTGATAGCTTCGTTAAGCAGTATGGTTTTAGTAGTATGGTTTTTTCATACTGGTTAAATCGTACCAGTTGGTTTTTTCACACACGGGTAGTATGGTTTTTTCATACTACACCAGTTGGGTTTTTCACACACAACAAATACTATAACAATTACTAATATAATTACTAAATATATATAGTTATTTTCTTTAGCTTTTACTCTGTATAAGCATTAATAAATTTAAGCATAAAAAAAGACTAACTATTGTTAATCTACTTTGTAAATCTTAGCCCATTCTTTGTAAGTCATATTTGAATCTATTTCCATTCTTTTACCTTTGCTATCTCTTGCAAATCTAGTTGAGTAATCCTCTTGCATATATGGTATAGTTGTCGTTCTGCAATAAGGATGTCAATGAAAAGGAGGCATATTTACACCAACTATTGCATCCTTAACATTAAACACCTCCCCATCTAACCTTTGACATATTTCACTTGTACGTTTATCTAATGTCGCAAGTATTTTATATTTAGTTACATCACATTCCTCATAAGCCTTTTGTGATGCGATTTCCATAAAATAAGCGTGTTCAGTTTGTATAAGCCTAATACAATTCTTTAAATCTGCATCTAATCTTTTAGATAATGCTTTAGAAGTTTCTTTTACACCTTTCCCTTGTATAAGCATTTGAGTAAGTTCTTCAATCATAGCATTTTTTAATTTAGTTCTGTTACTCCATAACCTTTGACTATAATGTCTGCCACTCCAGGGAAAAGCTAATATTTCTTTTATCATATCATTATCAATATATGAAAAACTCGCACCAACACCTATTGCTTTGTGCATATCATATATAGTTTGGTAATAATTATCTTTTATAGTGCTACTGTAAGCTATTTGAAGCCTTTTATTAGTGCTTTCATATACTTCATTAATGTATTTACCACACTGATAAAACATTTCCTCTAAACGGCTTATACGGCTTTTCATAGCTAAAGTATTTAATTCAAGTAAAAGTTCATCATCTGCATATTCTTCTATAAGCTTCATATAAGTTTTTAAATCATGCTTAAATTCTCTAAATTCGCTACTGTTTAAATATTTTTTTGCATCAGAATAGGATAGGTTATTATCTTTAGCATATTTATAAAATAAATTACTAATTTCTTTGCCTATCTCATTCATAGCTTTTTTATATTCATCAACTAATTTTTTTTCTATTTTCTTTAAATCTTTTAAGCCTTTTTTGAGTTTATAGGCTTCCCTTTTTTGCCAATACTCTTCACTAGATAAATTATTCTTCATCTGCAACACCTAATTCAGAATAATTATCCTCATAAAGCTTATTAGCTTCTTTTTCTTTTTTCTCTATTTCTGCTTGAATATCACTAACTCTAGGCGACATCCCAATTATAGTTTCTTCACTTAAAATTCCATCTAAGTTTTGCATTATTTGAGATAACTCTAATTCATTGTTAGGAGTATTTCTAGTAAAGACTGGCTCAATAGCTAAATAAGAATAATCACTATTATTTTTCATCTTAGCATAAGCACATAATAATTCTATTCTTCTCATTAAACCTTTTCTAAATTTGCTTTCCTTAACTCCTATTAAATTTTCAAGCCCCATAAGCTTAAATTTCATCGCGATACCTGAAGCGTTATTGCTGAAATTTTCATCAGTCATATTAGGAACGAAGCTAAAACGGTGTATATCTTCATTTAACCTATTTTTATAATTCTCTAAAGCAGTATCTTGTATATCTTTTATAAGGTATTTAGCATCACTATCTGAATTTAAAAATTGTATTAAATTTATGTCATTTAAATCTTTAGCTTGTTCGTCGTCTATTAACTCCCCATTAACTACTAACATGCAATTAGTAAACAGTTCAAAATCATTAGCAGTATCAGATTGGCTTTGGTCATAAGCGTCTATCAAACTAATTACTTTTTCAAAGTCCCCATACAACTCGTCATTATTGATATATACATTTACTGGTATATCATCAAAATAACAATCTTCTTCATCTGATAAAGTTATATAGTTATTTTCTATAGTTCCTCTTATAATTTTACCATTGCTAACTATTTGCCCTTTGTCATTTTGAGTAGGTTTAGTGTATATTTCTAACCTAGTTACAGTTTCATCTCTATCATTAACTCTAACTATTTCATCATAATATCTAATAGCTAATATTATATTTTCTTCTAAAGTGTTATCATAACAAACTATTAACTGTGAAGGGTCTATCGCTTTAAACCTAGGCTTAGCAAATTTATCTATGTACATTATTTCATAAGCATAACCATATATAGAAGCCATCTTTGCTAAAGTTGTATTGTTGTCAGCTTCATCATTATACTTAAATATATCAGTTATTTCTTCTAAAAGCTTTTTGTCTTCTGTAGTATAAGCTATAGGTTTACCTAATAAATAGCCAACCGCAGTATCTGTTATATATTGTGCGTAAGGGTGCGATAATCTATTTTTAGGCTTATTTTTATTTTTATATACTCTATTGCTTATCTTGTCATTTTTATTATTGTAATATTTTAGAAGCTTTTCTAATCTTGATTTTTCTTCTGAATGTTTATCTATTAAATCAAGTATTAAATCGTTAGTTAAAGTATAATCTTTATCTATTTTTATTTTCCTCATAATACACCTCCTATACGTTATATTTGTTTCTATCAAACATTTTTCCAGTTCTCTTTGATTCTGAATAAATAGCATATCTTAAACTATCTAAAACATCATCAAATTGTTTAACTGGGTCATCTTTACCTTTTTGCCAAACATAGTTATATATTTCATCTTTAAATCTAGTTACATTATCTTCAAGTATAAAAAGCTTATCTGTTTTAAATAACTTAGCTATCATTGAAATACCTTCTAATACTTCTTTATTAGCATTTATTGCTCTTATACCGCTTCTTTTAAGCTTATCTATATAATCAGGTCTAGCATGGTCGCAATAGAAATTAATGTTCCCGTATTTAGATTTAATTTCTTTTGCAATATTAATCCAATCTTCTATATCTTTGTGTTGAAAAGCATACTCTTTTATTAAATAATAATTATCTTCTAAATCTTTTCCAATTACTACTATTGAACCATAATGTTCCCAACCAAAGTCAACGCCACAAAAGTATTTTTTAAACTGAATATCTTTTATATCAACTTCTTTTATGTAATGTTTATCTTTATCAAAGTCTTGATACACAACACCTTCTGAGGCTACCCATGTCCCCATCACATCTCGTTGAAAAAACATTCCACTTGGAGTAGAAGCTTCAATACTTTCTATATACTCTTTATTTAAAAATGTATTATCGTATAAAGTGAAATTAAAAGCTTTTATGTTTAATTGTCCATTGCTAAGTAATTGACCGTCTTTGTCTATGTAATCAACTTTTACTGTATGGGTAGGATTCTCTGGATTCGTGTCCATAAATATCCTAGCACCTTCGTAAGAACATCTTGAAATAGCTTCTTTTACAAAAGTATCATGTAAAGTAGTAGCTTCATTAAGTAAAGCCCCTGCACTTGTAAACCCTCTCATAGCTTTGTAACTATCTGCATTAGCCCCATGAAAGCAATAGATTTTATTCCCATACAATTTAAAAGAACTATCCTTACCTAAAGTTATTTCCCTACCTAAAATCAATTCCATGTCATTTAATATATTCCTTCTAATAGACGATTGAGTAGTCCCACCAATTATAAAGCTAACTCCTTTGTTTCTAAATAAAGATACATGGGCTAAGAATATTTTTATAAGTATAAATGTTTTTCCTGCTCTTTTTGCCCCACTACAAATAAGAATTTTAGGATTATCTATTGCAAAACTTTCTAATACTTCAATTTGTTTAGGTGTATAATTATCTAATTCCATTTCTTTTCCTCAATTCAAGTATTGCATTAGCTATCTTTTCAGCTTCTCTATCTTCTAAATTAATATCTTCTTCTTTATTTTTCTTAGGGTATAAATCAGTGAGAGTATTTAGTTCTTTTATTGTATTTAGCATTGAATTCGAGTTAGCTTGTTTCAACCCCCTATATTCTATATCTTCTTGTGATTTATCTAATAACCACATAAGCTTTTCTTCTGCTTTACTTCTGTTCCATTTAGCTTTTTCCTTATATTCATCTAATAACTCTTGATACCTTAGGGAAATCTTAGGGTTATTAAATAATTTAGAAGCTTCTATATCTATGCTTTCATCTTTCATTTTCTCGCAATTATATGCGAATTTATAGGCTTCTCTTTGAGAATAGCCTTCAATCAATCTCTGCACGAATATTTCTTGTTTTATGGTTAAACTCAAAGTTTCACCTCCTTAAATAAAATAAAAAAGAAGCTACTTACAAGCTTCCTCAATTCTTTGTTTTGCTATATTAAAATAATTTTCATCCAATTCGATACCTATGAATTTTCTATTTGTATTCATACAAGCTACACCTGTCGAGCCACTACCCATAGTAAAATCTAACACTGTTTCGTTTTCATTTGTATATGTTTTTATTAAGTATTCTAATAATGCAACTGGTTTTTGTGTGGGATGATGTCCACTCTCTTTATCAAATTTTATTATATTAATAGGGTATCTTTCTCCATTGCTTATACTTATATGTCCTTCATTATATGTGCCATAATTACTAGAGTGTCTTCCTTGTACACATTTATAAGGTTTAAACCCTTTTCGCATTTGAGGGTTATAAGTGGGTAATTTGTCATAAAATACAAGTATATTCTCGGATGATTTTAACGGCATCTTTTTAGCATTTAAAAAACCAGTAGACTGGCTTTTCTCCCATATCCACTCATATTTTAACTTCTTTATATTGCTAAATCCTAAAGCTTTATCGAATGGAGTTTGTGCAAATAATAATACCGCAGTATTACTGTTTATTATCTTATTTATTCTTTCCCACATCTTGTCAAAAGGAATAACACTATCCCACTTATTATTAGTTGTCCCATAAGGTATATCAGTTAAAATCATATCAACTTTTACACCTTCTTCTATTAATTTATCCATTATTTCAAGACAATCCCCATTATATAACTTATACATTTTTATCTCCTTAAATAAAATAAAAAGAAGCCTAATCTCTTAGACTTCTATTCCCCTTTGGTACTTCTTCCATGACTTCAACTAGCCATTGTGCCCTCTTAGGTACTTCAATAGTAGCTTTTACAACTTCATCTACATCTTTCCATACCTTCGTTTTAACCTTAGTTTTTCTCTCCTTCAACTCTACCACCTTTGAGTTTTAATACTAGCACATCAATTTAAACTGATATGCTAGGATAAAAATTCAAAATAAAAATATTAAAAATAATATAAGTAATAAGGAGATTAAAAATAATTATGAAATTATCATAAAATATCTATGTTAATATAATACTACATATAATTTGTAAATAAAATGCAAATTTAAAGTAAGAATATAGTAATTTCAATACTTCCGAGATTTTTTGGGTAATAAAAAAGTAGGTTTTTACACCTACACTAACTCTACTAAGCTATTCATTATTCTATCTTTGTTGTTCCATATACTTTTAGTTTCGTAGTAATTTAATTTTACTGCGATTTTATTCATTCTAATATTTTCTATGTAAAAAGCTTCTATAATATATTTATCTTTATTATTCAAACTTTCTAAGAGTGCATCTGTTAGGCTTACCTCATACTTTAATTTATCTAATTCTCTTTCTCTTTTAACTATTGCATCAGATAAATCACTTTTATTAGAAGTTTGTATTTTATCTTTTGAGTAATCTATCGCAGAAAGTGTATAATCATCATCAGTAACTAGCCCCAACTCTAATATTTTAATTCTTGATTTATTTTTTTTATAATTTCTTAATAACCCTTCAATATATTTATATTTATCTTTAGTCATAATACCCCCCCTAGATATTATTGTTTTATCTATTTATATTTACATAGAAATTATCTTTTAAATATTTGCAACTGTTTAAATATTGCTCTCTTATTCTTATATCTATTCTATTATCTTCTAACATAAATATAAGAGAACCTATTATATCTTTAACTACATCTATTTCAGTAGCTTTTACTTCTACTGTTAGTACATTATTTTTATTACTCATAACTTCCTCCTATGCTCCCGACATTAATGTCGGTACCAAACCATCTTAAAGACTTTATTTTAGCAATACTTTACTTTTCAGTAATTGTAAATTTCATTTCTTCAGAATAAAACACTATATCATATTCAACATCACAATGTTTACAATAAGGAGTTGTATTCCACCCCCCTTTTTTTAATATCAATCTTTTTAAACACTTTGGACATTGTATATAATTATCAATTCTTTCTTTCATAACTTCCTTCCTTTCATAACTTCCTTCTATTTTAAATACTTGCTCAATTTACCAACGTCATGACCATTTGTACTCATTATCTTTGATGTTCCTTTTATTCCCAAATCCAATGCTCCCAATATTTCTTTTACATCTTCTAAAGAATTTATCTTATCCGTATCTATTTTAAATACCCTTTCAACATAATCTGTATCTATATCAATAGCACATGTTATCCATTTCTCGTTTAAGTTATCTTTCATGACTTCCTCCTATAAATTGATATTTTTATTTTATATATATATTTCTTCGCAACATTTCAAAGAGACAGTTACATATTCATATTTTTTACCTATGTCTATAATTCCAATAGTTGAATCAACCTTTTCTACTTCTAAACCATCACAAATATCTACCCATTTACACTTTTCTGCAAATGGATTTTCTCCATTGTGTAGCTTTCTTAGTTCACTATCCCATTTATTTTTACTGAATACATATTTAACCATAAATTGCTCCTATAACTTAAAAGAATTATTTTATAATATATCTTTAGCCTTTTCCAATAATTCTATCAATTCATCTAATTCTTCTTTAAATATATTAATATGACATCCACATCCAGTTTCCTTTATTTCTATACAATAAACATCTTCATCATAATTTTCATTTTTTGAAATTTTATATAAGTTACTTTCTATTGCTTTTATCATTTATTTCTCCTAATTTTATTTTTTAGATTCCAAACCACATATATAATCCATCTCCTGATGGGTACTTTATAGTTTTAAAATATATCTCAACTTCTTCTATTGTTAATTCTCTTGATTCTCTGCATTCTAACCATTCTTCATTATATTCAGATGACCCATTTTCACACCAAGTCATTTTCTTACCACATTTTTTACAACTAAAAGGCTCTCTTTTCATATTTATTACCTCCTTAAAATTTTTATTTTATTTAGAATATTAATGAATAAATGTACTAAAATTATCTCAAAGGACATCTATTTGGACATTATAAAACCCCTCTTTTAAACCAACAATTCTGGATTTTCGTATATATTTCCTATTACTTTACACTTATTGTATATTTTACCTACAAAATAATCTCCTGCCCTATATATCCCAAAGTGATATTCTACTTCTTCAGTTATTATTTCATCTTCAACATTTGAATAAAATTCAACTATATCGCCTTCGTATATCTCAGTTCCGTTACTATCTTTAATACCTGTGTATTGCATCAATGTATATAAATATAAAGGTCTTACATCATCTTTGGTGTTTACATAGCAATCATTCCCTAGATGCGAGTATGATACTATTAAATTATCTTGGTCATACATAATATTTTCTTCTTTATTCCATGCTCTAAATTTTATATTTCTCATAACTTCATCCTAACATCTTAAAAGTTTTATTTTATTTAGAATTAAATTCTTCTATCTCCACCAAATCATATTCTAATCCACCATACTCATTAAAGTGATTGTAAATATAATCTAACGCAAGTCTTGGATTATTGCATAAATATAAACTCTTGTATCTATTATGCATCCAAATTTTACATTTATATCTTATTGTCTTATTCTCATAGTACTTAATAATTAAATAATGTGCATCACCAAGTGAAAGCTCTTTATATACACTTCCATTCTTGTTTTTCTCCCATAACATTAATTTTTCATTTTTCATATTTTTCTCCTTAAAATTTTGATTTTATTTAGAATTTTTTATCGCTTATGAAGTTCCCATATGCCCATATTACGCTTATTACTAAAATTATTAATCCAAATATCTCCATAACTTCCTCCTAAAACTCCTCTTCTATTTTAATATCAATTCTTTTCTAGTTTTTATAAAAATAATATCTTTATCTTTTATATTATGTTTAGTTACAAAGTGATTCATTTTTGGGTAATCTAAGAAAAATCTATCAATAACAGTTTTACTGTCTAATCTAACTCTAATCCAAAATTTATGTTTCATTAAACTAAATCTCCCTTTTATTTACTTCCTTAAATTCATTACAGCCTCATATATTTCATTAAGTTGGGTATGCAATATTTTATTTTCATTCTCTAAATGCAAGACATACTCATTTTGATGTTCTACTTCTAATATAATTTTATCTATAAGGATTACTAATTCTCCCAAAGAATTAGAATGTAATTCATTAGAAATTTTACTTAGAGTATATTTAACTAATTTCAACGCATTAATTTTCCATATAGGTTTTTCCATATATCGTCCTCCTAAAACTCCTCTTTTACTCTCCTATGTAAGTTCTTAATAATTTAAAATCACTTACATATACTTTTTCTTTAAAATGTTTCGGCATATCTGTTATAAATTCATCTGACCTTAAAAAATCATCCAATTCTTCAACATCTTTAATACTTTTAATTTTTTTATTTCTAGTTATAAATGTTCTTCCATTTCCATTAGGGAATAAATATATAACCATATACTCATACTTTTTCATTTATATCGTCCTCCTAAAACTCCTCTTTTAATTTCCATCAACTACCTTCTGTATTTTCAATCCTTCTATTTCTACAGACTCTAATTCAAAATAGTTAATATAGTGTTGAATAACTTTAGCTATACTTTTCAATGAAACCTTATCACTTTTAATAATTTCGCAGCTTACACTGTCATATTCTATTGATGTTATTGATTCTGCACTTTCATCCCAGCAAACACCTAACTCAGTATTCTGTATTATTGCTGTAAGTTCCATGTTTTCACATTCTGGACACTCATAACAATCTTCACCTAAATTTAGATAGTGTCTTTTATTTAAATCTTTTTCGTCATACATTACTTCACATTCTTCACAATAAAAATTCATATCTTCCTCCAATTAAATATGTTTTACATAACAAAACATTATGTTACTATCCGTTAAATATACATTTACAGTATACTTTGTCGAAATGTAGCAATTTCAATACTTTCAGAAATCACCACTTTTTACTTGATATTTATTTAACACTAATTATTAAAATATTTGTATAAATTTTCATGTTTTAACAATTAAAAAAAAATAATATTGCATTTACCAATGATGCTATTTGCCACATAATTAATTCTGCTTTTAATATTTCTTTATCATAGCAAATATTACAATATATACTAAATAATATAAGCACAACATACAAAACCTTAAGTAAAGTAATCATATTTCCTCCATTTCTTTATTAATGATAAAATACTAAGGGACTAATTTCAAAGCCCCTTAGAATTGATTTAAATAGCTTCCACATATTACCAAATCAATGCTACTGCAACTAATAAAGTTATATACTCATGTAATGACATATTTTTTTTAGTTACAGTAAATAATAATACAAACCCTATTATATTTGAAATCATTTTTATAATTAATATCATATAAATTTATGTCCTCTATTTAACAACTTCTCATTATGTTCTTTTATATGTTCTTCTAAATTTATCCCTTTGGTAAAAGCTATACCGTAACAACATTGAATGACATCAAGTAATTCTTCTGTTAGATTTTCTTTGTCATTCATTAATATAGCACTTGCAACTTCTTTTACTTCTTCATCAAGTTTATTATACATATTGACTGCACTAAGTTTTTTATATATCTCTAAATTATGTATTCTATTCATTTAATCAACCTTCTTTAAATCATTTATTTTCAATGTTATTATTTCTTTTATATCATTACAATAAATATCTATATAAGTTTCCATGTCTGATATATACATGTATGGATTACTTATTGTAACACCTTCTGAATCTAAATATTTTACTTTATCCCCTTTTACTATTCTCATTCCCTTATTCCCCTTTATTTATCTTTTGATTTTAATTCAACACCTACGCCACCACCTACATAAAACGATATATCATGTATGTAAGTAGCTATTTGGTTTTTATCTATCTTCTGTGAATTTAATATATCTTTTGATAACTTTCTTAATTGTCTAGCACTTTCATTATTACACCATAGCTTTCTATTAGTATCATTCCAAAGTTTCGCTAACTCTTCATTAGCTTTTTTAAGTTTTTCATTTTCTTCTTTTAAATCGTTTACTGTATTATCATATAAGTCTATTTCTTGATTTAATGATAATATTTGATTTTCTAAGCCTATGATATTATTTAAGTTAATTTCATTACTTATATTAACTGCTTCATAATTGTCTTTTAGTTCCTCATGTTTATCATTCAATAAAAGATATTCCTTATTAAGTAAATCATATTTTTTCTTTAATACAAATAATTTCATCTTTAGTTATCTCCCCCCTTATTGCTATTATCTAGCTTCTAAAAACTGTTTAAAATAAGGCAATTCTTCACACCATTTACAGAATACATCTTGCCATTCCTCTTTTAATCTATGGTTTTTACGTTGATTATAGATATTTATAAGTTCTGCATAGTTTGTATTTACTGTTCTTTTTTGCTTAAAGCTAGTTGGTAAAAGTCTTTTGCCTCTTATTACATAATTAAAATCTTTAGTTTCTAAATATCTTTTTCTTAAAGAATTTAATTCCCTTATTACGAAATTTAATGTATTTATATCTTCTTTGGAATAAACAAAGTCATCTAATTCAATTTCTTTTTTAGCATTAAATAATTTGTGCATTGTGCTACAACTATTTTTAGTATTAAATTTATATGTATCAAATTCACTCCACCAATATAAAGGCATTTCAAAATCTGCCCAAACTTGTATTTGTCTTAAAAATTTACAATGCTCATTACCGGCTTTTATAAGTCTTTTAGCTAAATCTAAATCTCTTTCTCCTATCAAAGTAGCATCCCATAAAATATCAGGCATACAATAATAAGGGACACTATCTTGTAAGTGCCAACTATTCATTGGATTTCTCATACCTCTTAAAGCTGCTTCAAAGCCATAAACTTCTGTATTAGTTATTTTCATAATTACTCCCCTCTTTCTAATCTATCAATCTCTCTTTGCAAATACCAAAGACTTTTCTTCAAGTCTTGTATTGTATCGTCTTTATGACCTGCTCTAGCAATGTACTTTACTGTATTTCCAAGATTAAAGTTAAGTTGCCAATCTTCGATAACTTCAATAGCTTCATATTTCCCTTTATTATAATGAGAAGGGTGATTAACCATTTCTTTATTTTCCTTCTTGATTCTACCAGTCATTTCAACCCACTCCTCTGTTGGTTTAAATAAACTATTATCTGTACATAAATTCAAATTATTACATCCCATACCAGTTTCTGAAAGTATTGTAGTGTAGCCATACACACAATAATTACATTTATAATTCATAATACTCCCCCCTATTACCTAAAATGGTATTTCATCTTCGTCAAAATCGTTGAATTCTTCTACCTTATACTCATTCCCTTGCTTGTTTTCAGTATTAGTATTAGAATTTCCACCTAAAAACTCTAATCTATCAACTTTTACTTTTGTGAAACTTCTTTTCTCTCCGTCTTTTTCATAATTATCAATGTTTAACTCACCTTCTACTAATATTTGTTTTCCTTTTGTTACATACTGACATAAGTTTTCAACGTGCTTCCCAAGTTGTTCGCAATTTATAAAATCAACTTTTTTATTATTTTTATCCTTTTGATAATTTCTTTCTACTGCTAAAGAAAAATTCATTTTAGGTGTAGCAGTAGAAGCTATATAACTTAGCTCTGCATCTCTTACTAAACGACCACTGATTATTATTTTATTCATATTTATTTCCCTTCCCTTTCTGCTAATATTTCAAATAATCTTTCTATACTTTTCCAATTAAAATGACTAACGTTAGTTTCTTTTACCCAATCTTGAGTTTTGCCTTCTTCTAAACATTTTTCCAAATTATTAATTGTATAACTATGTCCTTCAATTGCTTCTTCCCTCGTATTATAATGTTTGAAAAATTTTTCCCTCCAATTAGTTACATATTTATCTTTACTTTCAAATACCATTGTTTCAAATCCTACATCTGGAGTATTGTTCGTACTTATATAATATTCTTGATTATTTGCAACTACATAACTTTTTAAATGCTCCATTTACTCTTCCCTTTCTGCTAATATTATTGCTAGTTCAAGCATTAAATAACAAGTTAATATTAATATAACTAATCTCATTTAATCATATCACCATACTTTTTCATAAAGTAGGCTTTAAACTTTATATGTTCAGCTTCTGACCAATATTTCAAAGGTATTCCTATTCTATTTTCCTACTTTTTACTTTCTTTTAAGAAGTGTGGCATAAGTATAACACTATTAAATTTAGCTTTCTTTTCTGCTTCTTCTTTTTCTATCAAACTTTTAAAAGTTTTATTAGCACTTTTGTACATATATTGAGTAAGTATATGCACTAAGTTTTTATTATAATCAACTTCTACGGATACAACTTCATCACCTTTGCTGCAAACTATATGATTATATATAACATCTGCTACACTTGACATTTTTTCTCCCCTTCTTTATTTAATATTTTATCTACTAATACACTAGATGCTATTGTTATCTCGTCATTAAACCCATATCTTTCAATAAATTTAATCATTAGTTCTCTAGCTTCTTCAAGCATATTAATCCCCCTTTATTTACAATAATTCTTCTGCTGATACTTCTAATATTTCGGCCAGCTTCAATAACATATCAACTTTTGGAATTTGCTTACCAGTTTCTATTCTGCACAAAGTATTTGAAGATACTCCTACTAACTCACCTAATTCTTTTTGAGTTAATCCTTTCTTAACTCTAGCTACTTTTAAATTTAAAATATTCATGTTGTTCTCCCCTTTTATCTATAAGTTTTCTTATACACTTTCCAAATCGCTTCAATTAATTCAGTTTTATTCATTCTAGATTTATTTGCATATTCTTCTATTTCTTTTTCAATACTATCATCTAAATTAATACAATTTAAACCTTTATCAATTAATTTACACATCATGTAATTAATGCTTCTATCTTCGACTTCTGAAATATCTTTAACTTTATCAAATATTTCTTCATCTACTCTTAATAAAAAATTTTTCTTCAATAAAACACCTCCTAGATGTCTTAATATCATATTGATATTATATTAATATTATAACACAAATTTATAATTATATGTTGTTTATACATAATTTATTCCAACTTTCGTTCGCCTTATTTTGACAAAATAAAAAAGACTACCTACGTAGTCTTATACATTCAATTCTGTAATCTTCTTCTACAATTATCACATCTAATCCCATTACTTTATAGTATCCATTTTCAGTCAATGGAATATTTCCAAACATATTTTTATAAGCATAATATAAAAAATTAAATATATTTTCACTTAATAATATCGCATTTGGCTTTTTCCCTGTGCTTTCATATTTTCTTTCAAACTCTTCTTCTATTTTCTGAATATATAATCTAAATTTATTTTCCTTGTAAAGTTCATATTTATACATGAATTCCTCCTAATATTTAAGATTTAACAACTCTCTGACAAACTCTATTTCTTTTATTATATTATCTCTCTCGTGCCATATTTTGTACTTGTGAGCCTTTACAAATTCCCAACAATAGTTATTATCACTTGCCCATTTTTCTGCCTTGTAAAGTCTGTCTATCAGTTTTTCATATTCACTAATTAATTTATCTCTATCTTCAACAACACTACTTGTCATTTGTGTATCTACTCCTTTTTTTCATCATTGCCCCTTGTAATAGCTTGATAGCTTGGATGTTGTGGATTTTTAATACTTAAATTTCCAGTACACTTTTTATCCCTGTTAAAATTATCTATTAAGCAAGTTTTATAATATATGCAAGTTTTATTATTACATTTATCATTCATTATTTAATCACCCATTTTTTATTTATATAGTCATTCTTGTCAAATTTAACTATATCTCCGTTTCCATATTCACATTTACATATATTTCTGTAAATATCATTAAATACATGTATATCTCTATTTTCTTCTAATAAAAAAGTTATATCAAAATCTATTTTACTTAATACTATAATCATTTCATCAGTTGTATAAGTTTTCATCTTATCCCCCTATTTTTCCATCTATTTTTTATTTCTAATTCTTTTATATATTTGTCAAATTCTTCCTTGCTCATACTTATATTTTTTACTTCTGCTTCTTTATATTCTTTTTCATATGTATATTTAAGTTCATTATTTATATCGTGTCCCCATTGGCTTATTTCTAATCTTCCCATGTCCCTTGAACTTCCTCCCATAAATCTAAATATCTTTTGTTTAACTCTTTTCCAGTTTCACCACTGTAAAATCTTTTTCTCTCTATATTAAACATTAACTTTTTACCTACGTTTACTCCTGTATGTCTATTCTTCAGTATTTTAAGTATTGCATCATATTCAACTACATCATCTTTCGCTCTTGATATTGTAGTTACATAATCAGCTAAGTTAGTTATATTAGCACTTCCTGCTACATCGTCTTTTTCAATTTCATCATTCATAGACTTTCTAGGATGTGCAACTAAATGAACTAAAGCATTATACTTTTTAGCAAAATTCTTTAATTTCTTAACTATATCAGTTTCAGCTTCATATTTATCCTTTAAACTACTTTCGACTGTCATAAGGTTGTCTATAACAAACACCCTCACTCCATATCTTTTAGCTAATACCGTCATTTTTTCAATTATAGCTTCAATTCTATAATCATCACTATCATATAAGAAAAATCTATCCTTCATATCATTGACTATTTTTTCTTTTGCTTGAATAGTAACTTTTTTATATTTATGACCATCTTTAGCAGTATACTCGGCAAATTGTTCCTCATTTGCTAAAGTTTGAAGTAGCCAATACTTAACATTCCCCCCTATCAACTCACCACTAAATAGAAATGTCTTATAACCTTGAGCAATAGCTTCTGCAATATATATTTGATTTAATATAGTTGATTTACCACTACCATTTCTACCACTTAATACATTAAGACTTCCAAATACCATTCCCACAAGCTTATCATCAATGTAATCTATACCAGTTTTTAGAGTTTCTGCTTCATGTACATCAAAGTCCTCTATCATATCAAGCGTTGCAACGCCTTCCAGTACAGGTGTAGAAGCTTTTTCTATTTGTTTTAATACTGCTAACTTCCCATACTTGTGCAATAATTCATTTATATCATTAGCTACTTCGCATCTAACTATTTTTACACTAGCGTTAGGAAGTCTATTAAATACTTCTCTAGCACCTTTTATTCCAGGCTCATCATTATCAAACCATATGATTACTTCTTCAAACTGTTCAATAAAAGTCCAGTTACTTGTAATCCATTGATTTGTTGAATTTACTCCACTTGGTATTGATACTGCATTTTTAAAGCCTGCCTCTATAGCACTTAAACAATCAAATTCACCTTCTGTTATTAATAAAGGCTCTGATATATTTACCTTATCCATATTGAATAAAGTATTTACATTAGTCCCTTCTTCAAATTTCATTTTAGGATTAGCATTTTTGGAAGTAAATCTATACTTATTACATAAATGTTCTCCTAATTCATTTCTATATTCAAAACATACACTATTTCCATCTTTATTGTTAAAATTTCCCTTAACTCTAACATAATCTAATGTAGCTTTCGATATGCTTCTTTTATTGCAATAATTTAATATTGCATCATTATAACTATTGTGCTTTGTAGGAGGTTTTTTAGGCTTTCTATCTGACTCGTTGATAGTTATATTTATATTTAAATTAAAATCTCTTACAATGGATTTTACAGCCTCTAGGAATGATAAATTATAGTATTGTTGATAGTGATTAAATATGTCGTACTGGAAACCACAACTAAAACATTTATAATATTTACCTTTAGCATAATAACTCATAGATTCATGTTTTTCAGAATGATTAAAACATAAACATTTATTGCTTTTAAATTTTAATCCTAAATCAGTAGCTATTTTATTTTTAACCTGTTCAGCATCTATATATTTTTTTATATCATCAATTATATTTTTAAAATTCATATATCTTCCCCCTACCCAATATCGCAACTTTGAGTATATTTTCTTCTATTGTTGCATATACTAGGATTAACTTTAATATTTTTATTTTCAGCACCTATTGCAGTAGGTGTTTTTTTGTTATCTTTGTTTATCCACTGCCTTAATGTTAAATAATGATTTTTATATCCTAAATACTTTTTTTTCTTGTTAGCTATCCCTACTTCCAAACTTAGCATTTTATCATGTATCAATTCAGTATCACCTTTCGCTAACTCGATTAACTTGGTATACTCTTCTTCTGTTACTTTTACTAAGCTTAAATCTATAAAAGATAAATCTTTGTATATTTGTTTCTTTTTATTATTAATATTTGTTTTAGTATTTGTTTTAGTATTTATTGTGTTGGGTTTTTCATACACCTCCAGTTGGGTTTTTCCTACTGGTGTAGTTGGGTTTTTCACACTACTTATTTTTTCAGTAGTATTGTTTTTCACAACATCCTTAATGTAATATCTATTTCCAACCCCTTTAATAGTTTCTTTTCTTAAATATCCTAAATTTTCTAGTTCTTTTATAGCTTTTATAAGCGTATTCTTATCTTTTATGCAGCAATCTCGCATCAAATCACTATGGCTTGGATAAGAGTACCCCTTTTCTTTATTATGATAACTTAATATAGCTATTAAGACTATTTTCGGCGTAAATTTTAAATCTGCTCTAATTATTTCATTATCTACAATTGTATAACTCATTTACTCCCCCTTGTATTAATTTAGTAATTCATCATAAGTTACTTCAAACAATTCTTTTAATAATTTTATTTCCTCAATTGTAAAATCCCTTCTTCCTAGTTCCTTGTTGCTATAACTACTTTGTTTTATATTTAAAATATTAGCAATTTCTGATTGAGTATAACCTTTTAAAATTCTATATTCTTTTATTTTCATATTCCACCCCCCCTACTTCTTGTATAATAATATTGTATTTCATTTTGAAATATTTGTTATATATAATCGTTTTATTTTTTACGACAAAAAAGACTATATTACATAGTCCTTATTGTTTTGTTTTAATCTTCATTTTAATAATTGTTTAATCAATATTTTTCAGATATTCTCTGCTATACACATAAAGTAGGTCGTGTATTAATCTTGCCGAGTTTTTCTTATCTGTGTACCAAACTGTTACATTATATCTATTACATAAACTTAAAAGCATCATTTGAAAGCTTTTAGGTGATACTTTAGAAGCTTTATCGTATCTAAAATGCTTTGACGATAATATCTTATCTATCATATTATCAGTTTCTATAAGTAAGTGCATTTTTATTCCTTTTTCATATCCTTTTTTAAGCTCTCTCTCAAATCTTGTAAGACCTTCTTCGTCTTTACTTTTTGAATCGTATAAGTTTGATGCTAACTCATTCAAATCTTTTTTTCTTTCTATAACTATTTTATCTTGAAAATTAATAACTTCACCGTTGGGCAATTGTACTGCAATAGTATAATCTCCAACTTTAAGGCCTTTTTCTTGAATGTAGTATTGTATAGGGCCTGAATAAGTAGATTTCTTCCCTCTATACATATCGTGGTGAGATACTTTATATTCAAAACCTTTTTCAAAACTATTTAGTATGTGCTTATTAACTTTCTCCCTGCTATCAACTACAATTTTATACTTGCATTTTTTTATATCAATTCCTTTTTTCTCCCCCATTTTATGCCCCCTTAATTATTTCTGTAAAAACTTATAGCTTTATATATTAAATACATCACAAATAAATCAAATCCTGCTACCATTAAAATTAAATCATTAAATATATTCATTTTATTTCTCCCCTCATAATGCAAATAAGGGCAATTAACCCTTATTTACCAACTTTACCAACTTCCCCAACCATTATTATCATCTAAATCATACATCGTTAATCCGTAACTCTCAACATTTTCATCTGTCCATGCTTCATTAAATGAAGTTCAAGCCCCTATTTTCTTAGTTTCAAGTCCTTCTAATTTAGCTTTTAAAGTCATATAATTTTTCATTGATATATCTATTACATTATTTCCATAATCTCTTTTAGAAGCTTTCTCAACTATATCATCACTATAACCTTTATCATTAGCTATTTTGTAAAGTGCTTTTACCATAGTTTCTGTAACTTCTCTTTTTACTTGTTTTACTTGCTTAGTTTTATCTCCAAATCTAAAACATTCTTTACCTTTACTATCAACTATAACTAACATATTTATTTCTCTATCATCATTATAGCCTATTTCTTTAACTTCAAATTTTTCATATTTACTATACCCCATTGAAGCTGGAACCCATATAAAAGGCGAAGTATATAATTCTCTACCTATTCCCAAGTTAAAACACGCTCTTTTAAAACTGTCTGATACTTGCCCCTTTTCTTTTTCTGTATTACTTTCAGTTCCTACATCTTGCTTACTTATCCAGCAATTCCTTTTTTCACTCCACACTTTTACTGTGCAAAATAATTTACCGTCTATAAGTTGATGTTCTCTTTCCCAACCGTCAAACCCAAATACTTCATCAAGTATTCTCATGTCAACTCTAGCATCTTTGTAAAGCAATAAACTAATTCCCTTACCTTCTTTAAAAGTACCTATTCTACACTCTATTTCATTAGCTTTTAGTAATCTTATATCCATTTCCTTTACCTACCTTCTTTTATCTTTTTGTATTGTTTTAAATGAAAAAACCTTTTATCTGCTTTTACTCCAAATTCCTTTATAAACTCTTGTAATATAACTATACTCATTTTATTGTACTCCCTCTTATTTATTCTCTTTGTAATATTCTAAATCCTTCAAAATATCCTCTATTTTAGCCTGTAATCCTTCTAAAAAGTAATCTTTATTTCTATATTCATTGTAAGACTTTTTGTGCTTCTTATCAGCTTCTATACCTTCAAAATTAGTCCATATGTTTTTAGCTTCTTTTAAATAAATATTTTGAAGCTTTACTCTTTCATTTTTTATAAAATCTAATTCCTCCATTTTATCCCCTCCTTTAAATGTCTTTTCACCTCTTAAGGGCTAGTATTGAGTGTCCCCAACCTAGCCTCATTAATTTATATTGAATAGCCCATACTTTCTATAGTTCTTTCTATCTCTTCTCTTTCCTCTTCATTATCCCAATAAAAACTTAAATCTGAAAATAATTCTTTAACCTTTTTACAATCTTCACACTTGCAAGTTTCCCAATACCCTTCACACATTTTATAAACCTCCTTTTAAATCTCTTTCATTCATTCTCTCATATTCCTCTTGCTCAAATTCCTCATAGTCTAGGGGAGTTTCCTCTACTCCCTCAAGACTTTCCATTTCTTTTATAAAAGCTTCACTATCAAACTTATACATAAGCTTCAACCCCTTCATTATTTACTATTGTGTAAAAACATCCACTTTCTATAAGTTCTAAAGTAGTTAATCTACCTTCTAGATAACTAATTTCTTTTTCATAGAAATCAATTTTCCCACTAAGTGCATAATCACTGCATTTCCCTTCTATGAATTTATTTTTCATTTTATCAACTTCTCTTCTTTTCTCTTGTAACTCGTTGTATACTTCTTCTTTGAATCTTTCATCTATTTTTATTTTCATTTCCAACACCTCTTTTTTATTTTCTCTTTCCCTTGTTTCTATATTTATATTATATCCTACTTGTTGCATATTATGCAACATTTATTATAAAAAAAAATTATTTTATTTTCATTTCATTTAAGTCTATATCTAACATATCGGCTAATTTAAGTAAATTTTGTATTGGAATATTTTTAACCTGGTTATTTTCATACCTAAAATAAGTTGTTCTGTCTATGCCTAATGCTCTAGCAACTTCTATTACAGATAATCCCTTTTTTATTCTAGCTTCTTTTAATATTTCTCCTATATTCATAGTTTACACCTCGTACTTTTATTATATAAATATTATACTCATTGAGTGTATATTATACAACAATAAAGTAAAAAAATATACCTCCAATTTTAGGAAGTACATTTTCAAGTCAATAAAATTTTACAAAATCTTAGAGTTTAAAGTGTTATACCCCATTTAAATTTTATTTGATACATACATTGGTAATATAATTATAACACATTTATAGGTATTTTTCTAATATAGAGTTAAGTTTTTCTAGTTCCAATTTGCTAAAATGGATTTCACCCTTTAGTTTTCTTCTTAAGCTATTATAAGTTATGTCTAATTGTTCAGCTATCCACTTCTTTTTAAGTCCACTTCGCTTTATAGCTTCATTTATTTTCTCATTCATGTTTGCACCTCTAAGCTATCATCTGGAATATTGCATATATTAAAGCAATTATTAATATATAAGTTAAACATCCCCAGTAAGGAGTGCTGCTTTCAATTTGTTTTTTAAACACTTGATAAGTTTTCCATTCCTTTTCATCTAGTTGTATTGTAAGGGTATCACTTCTTTTGTCTTGTTTATTAAATTTTGGCTTATACTTATTGATGAAATAAACTTCCATAACTTGAGCATCTGATTTAGTTTTCCACTTGATATACTCTATTTTAACCACACTAGAATAACATTCTTTTGGCAAGTGCCCTTTAGTAAAATGTTGATTCATTCTCTCGCCCATTTTCTGCCCCGTATAGCCTACATAAATTGTGTTATCATACTTATCTTTAAATCTGTAAGTATAAGCCATTCAAAACACCTCCTATTCTCTTAAATAAGGTTTTAATAATTTATCTATTTCATCTTCTTCCAAATAAAATATTTGAGTTTCAACTACACCTTCACTATTTTTTATTTTGCATCTACCTTTTACATTTATATCTTGTAAATCATAACCCTTGCCAATTAAAGTATCACTGTCTGTTTGGTCGAATGTATGAAATCCTACTATCTGACTACAATTCATTTTACATCTACCTATAGTTTCTTTTGTGCAATCTTGTGTAGCTAATAAAAAGTAAATTCCATAACTCGCACACTTACTCATAACTTTATGAAGAATATCTTTGCAATCTTTATCACTTACAACTTGAATAAGTTCATCTATAACAACTATTATATAACTAATTTTAGTATCATGTTTTTTATTATAATTTATTACATTCCTACAATTAGCTTCGTCTAATATATCAGCCCTTTTATTCATTTCTTTTTCTAGCCATTTTATTTGAGCTATAAATTCTTTTTTATTTGTACTCATGCCTAAAAAATTATTATAATTTCTAAAATAATAAACATCTGCTTTTTTATAATCACAACCTAAAAAACAAACTTCATTTCTCGTATATGTTTTAGTTATATTAGTTATAAATACATTTAAAAAGCTAGATTTGCCCCACCTAGAAGCACCTCCAACCATTGTATGACCTTCTAACATATCAAAACTTTTTAAATTGCCTTCTATGTCATATCCTATACAGGCTTTTATTCCTTCCTTTTCACCTTCAATAAAGATAAACTTAATTACATTCATTTCTTTTGACATATCTTTAATTTCCTCTGTTGGTATATATTCATATTTAACTATATTTTCAACTTCCATTATATCCCCCTCCAAAACTTCAATAGTATCTTCAAATTTTCTCCCAGTAACTAATCTATATATAAAATTAGAATACATATCCCAAGCAACTGGAACTGCATCAAATAAAGCATCTATTAACGGTTTAAACATAGTCAACCCCCTTAAAATCTGCTACAATATAAGAAAAATATATTATAAAGAATTTATATAAAAATGATAAAAATATTAGTAGTAATAGTAGTAGGTGAGGAATTATCCCCACCTTTATTTTTTATCTTTTCCATTTTGTAAATATTTCTCCACATATATCGCATTTACATATCCATCTATCTTCATATTCTTCAATTATTGTAAATTTGTTACATTGATAACATTGTTTTGACCAATCCATTTAAAGCCCTCCTATTTCTTCATATTAAAGCTACTATAATAGCTATATATCTCAAATAAGTAACTGTAATAATACCCATTAGAAGCTTCCTTTCCTTTTAGCTACTTCAAATCCTCCACAAGCTTCTACAGTTTGGAAACCATAGTCGCTAGTTAATATATCTTTTAAAGTGTAAAAGTCATTTTGTGCTTCTTCATTAACCTCTAAACATATATTTCTAAAATCTCTATAGCTCATATTATCGTTGTGAGTTAATATAGCTAATATTTCATTTTTATTTTCTAAAGTATATATTTTCATAGTTAATCCCCCTCATATCTTGTATAACGTTTTGTTACTTTATTATATGTATGAGTTATGAAAATGATACATAAGTTTATAAAAAAATAAAAAGCTATAGAAAATTAATTCCATAGCTTCGCAATATTCCATTAAAAACTTTATTTTAAGGGAAATGTCTTTATATTTCTCCCATCACAGTTTTGAC
>ERZ779705.295-NODE-295-length-48876-cov-3.019930_pt1 | contig 48876 bp, 53 predicted proteins | sample MGYA00511385_ERZ779705 | MGnify/ENA primary metagenome ERZ779705 (study PRJEB29588, sample SAMEA2145301) | human gut metagenome | biome: human gut; feature: human-associated habitat; material: faeces | place: Denmark | collected 2008/2010 ... | reverse complement strand
TATTATTTACATCATTTTTCTTATTTACACCATCTAAGGACTTCATTGTCGGGAATATCGTCCGATATTGCGATTTTGTTTTTATATCTTATTATAACTATGTTTCCGTTATCTGTATTTTATGCTCTGGTTTTACAAATCTACACTTATCTTCATAAGCGGTCGCAAATCAGTCGCATATTGGTCGCAATTATTCTTCGCATAATTCTGGTTGAGCATAATTAATTATTGTTCCATTACCTAACCTGTCGCTAATATCAATGTGGAAGGTTTGTTTATATTTTCTACCAGAAGCATCTTCATACCTAATTGTAGGTTTCATTCTAAAAAAGTCTTTTACATCTTTATCATAAGACATTACCATTACAAATGTTTCACCAACCATAGCAATCGGGTCTTGAATAGCTTCATAACGACGTATTGTAAATTCTGTCCTATTCATTCTTTCCGCTGTACCTTCTAAATCTGGAATTATACAATACGCTGCACCTCTGCCTTTGTTCAAGAACTCCATACGCAAAATAGTCTGTTCAGAGTTTGAATTAGAAACAATTTTGGAATTTTTAAACACAAGATATGGTTCTTCACTAACACGAAGCTTTTCTTCTGCCTCGCGCTTATCTTCTTCTCTTTGCTTTCTTTCCTCTTTTAATCGTTCTTCATATTGTTTTCTCTGTTCTTCATATCTTGCATCAGAAATTATTTTATCTTTCTTGGCACGTTTTTTTGAAATCATGTTTGAAATAATAAACGATAGAACACTAAAAACAAGTGCCCCTGTCGCAACCAGAGAACTATATAGTGGAGCATAATCTTTATGCTCTATTACCCATTGTAAAAATTCTTTAATTGTCATCTTTCTCCTTTCTTAGCCAAGTACCATAAACAGTCAGTTATTACCCACAATTCGTTTAAAATAATCATCAAAATTAATAAGCTCTGACTTCTTCAAATCCTTAGTAGCTTCTGCATAAATCTGCATCGTAGTTTCTGCATCCGCATGTCCCAGAATATCCTGCATAGCTTTAATATTTACACCTGCTTCACACATTCTGGTTGTAAAAGTATGTCTCAAGGAATGATTGCTAAACTTCGGAAGAATAACTGCATTGTCTCGGTGATCTTTATCAAGTACCTCGAAATTGCAGTCTCTTATAATTCTTCTAAGGGCTTTATTAAGTGTGCCTTGATGCTGAACATTACCAAAACGATTTACAAATATAAAATCTCTATAACCATCAACAACTGCTTCACTCTTAATTCCACATTCTTCTTGATATTCCTTTTCCATGAGGAAAGCTTCTTTTACGATTGGAAGCATAGGAATTGTTCTCTCACCTGCTTTTGTCTTAGTGGTATTGATTGCAAAAATCTGTCCTGCCTCTGTTCTGGTGCAATAATATACCAATGTATGATTCACATTGATTACTTCTTCCTCTAAATCAATATCACACCATCTAAGCCCTGTGATTTCTCCAACACGCATCCCAGTCCATAACATAATAGTAAAAATAGGATACCATCTATGGTACTGCCCCTGCTTGCTGAGAAACTTCTCGAATAACTCCTGCTCTGGAACTGTTAATGCTCGTCTTTTTTCAACTTCAAAATTACGAGCCTTTTTGAGTTCTTTTAAGGCATTATCAGAAGGATTATATCTAAGATATTCATCCTCAACACCAAGCTCTAATACTTGATGCAGTACAGTATGTATGCTGTCAATGGTATTGACCTGTACATTTCTTTCATCTGCCAGATAATTATAAAATCCTCTAACATCTGAACGCTTCAAATCAACGAGCCTGCTCTTGCCAAAATCTGGTTCAACAAACATGGTGTACATATATTTATAATTAGAAAAAGTATTATCCTTAAGACCTCTCTTAAGCTGTACCCAACTATTATACAAATCATTGATAGTAAGATTATTCTTATCCGCTCTGACACCATCAAGAACATCACGAAGCACATCCAATTCTTTTTCTCTTAATTTTTCAAGAGTAACTGCACTAATAGAGTGCCGACCGCCTCGCTTGTCTCTCCATTTGAACTCATAAGTTCCGCTACTTCTCTGGTATTCGCCTTCTTTCAAAACTCTATTTTTATTATCTTTGCGTCTCTCTACTGCCATGTAAAATCTCCTTTCATAACAACAAAGAGAACACGCTCAAGCACATTATAGCTTCAACATGTTCTCATTGTCTATTAAAAGTTACATCTCTATCAAATTATATTGAGTACATCTTTTCTAAGTATTCTGAAAATAATTTACGCTTAATCAATCTCTTATTCCCACACCAGATAACATAAGGGCAACTATCACTATTAGTTAATTCCCTAAGCTTATTCTGACCGATTCCAAAATACATGGAAGCTTCCTCAAGTGTCAAATTTGCTTTTTCCCATAATGGAATATATTTCTTATCTATAACAATCACTCCCTTCAATCAAAAGGTAAATCTACATCATCGTCTATCTCAACGAATTCATCTCTTTCCAGATATGCTTTTACTGAATCATATTCCTTAATACTTCCATCCTTTGAATAGATTACAACCTTGTGAATTCTTCTAAGGAAAGCTTCCCAAGATTCTCTATCATCCTTCTGTACTTCATAATACTGTTTTTCCAGAGACCAATTTGATATTATATACACCTTGTTATAACAAGCGTATTTATTGGTATATCTGCTCGGAAGTTCGATAGGATATATATCACAGAACAAAAGCATTTCTTTAATTCTTAAAGAAGAACGAAATTCATCAAATGCAATTACTGGCTGTCCATTGTATGAATCAAAAGGATGCAGGTAATCCGTTACACGATATACATTTGAATATCCATTCTTTTCAAGAACACCTCTAGTTTTTCCTGTTCCAGTAGCTCCGCTAATGTAAACCACTTCTAAATCCAGTCTGACTGTTTCCTTGTATTTCTCTGTTAATATTGTAGTTCTAACTTTATCTATCTTATCAATTTGAAGAATATAATCTTGATTCTGAGCCAGTATTTCTGCATTAGTCATATTATCCAATACCATCTGGTAAAGTTCGGACATATCACTTCTTTTTCCTTTACTGTCTGGCGGTTGTGTCCCATACTCTTCAAAAGTTCCTTCTATTTTCTTTTCCTGCTTCGACTCGTCTGTTTCCCATTTACCAGTCTTTTTAACATAATTTACATTATCAGATACTGAACCTTTACATTTCTCAATATGTGCTTCCTCAAAATAACGCTTAATCATGCTGAATCTAACTCTGGATGCAAATACTACAAATATATGTGTGTGATAACAGCTTCCCTGCTCATCCGCCATGCAGATATATACAAGCGTTTTGAAGTTCCCACGCATCACCCCTAATATGTGTTCATGCGTCCATCCTTTTTCCTCTGGATCGTTAATCGTAAGCTGATACATAAAGCTCTGAGTATCTTTAATTGCTATCGCCTCCTGTTCATTATGTGCAGCCTTGCGAACAGGCTACAAAGCCTATAAATACAAGGAGTGCACATGTTTGTGCAGGTTTGGGTAATACTAAACCAAACCTGTTGCGGATGGCTTGTGGCTTCGCCACCGCCACCGCCTCTGGTTATCTTGTCAATGCCTCAACACAAATTGCCTTCATTTTCTCTTCATCCCTTATTACAGGTACTTTTATAAACTTAAGTTCTGAACCCTGCCACAGCATAACGCCTTCGCCAGTATGAAATTTTCGATTACCCACCTTATCTATCAACTCCTTTGGCATGAGCATAGAGTATATGCTCTCTAAGGTCGCACCTACTATGATGATCACGCCAAAATTGAGTCTCGAACCAGTAGGAAACGCTGATGCATCTGGTCTCTGGCAGGCTATTACTAATCTGACTGCTAAAGAGCGTCCAAGCATGAGAATTTCTGAAACCTTATGCATAACTGCTTCGGCTTTCTTTTTCTCTGAGCCAAGCAAAGCCAAAATATCAGCCATATATTCGTCCCACACAAGCGTCACATAATGCCTTGATGTATCTTCTCCACATTGGCGCTTATGCATAATCTCATACACCTCATCAAGAGCCTCTATGGTTTTATCATAAGGATAATATCGAGGACAGCCTCGAAGATGCGAGAAACAATCATCCTGCTTGAAATCTGCAAAAAATACCACCGAATCTCCTCCACCATGTAAGCATATCCGAGCGAAATACTGATTAGTAAGATAACTCTTACCGCTTCCACTCATGCCGCATATAAGCGTCTGGGAGTTATTCTTTGTGTATGCATCCACAGTAACAGGTATTTTCTTAGAATATCCATACCATGCATCATAATCATAGCCAATAAGCAAATCCTTAGAAGGTATCGTCATACAACACACCTCTTTCCTTGGGATTCCTACCTTTTGCAGATTCAAAATAGATATGGTTTCCTTTATTCTTTTTTCTACCACCATAAGTAATATCGCCAATTAGATGAACATCCAGTCTGTCGCAAATAGCTTCCTTCTTTTCCTGCCAACGCTCCATTGGAATCGTAGTATAAAATTCTCTTTTTATAACACCAGACTTTCTATCCCTTTTCTTAGATATAAGCATAGGCGGTTGATTTTTAACATCTCGTTTATCTCCAAATACAAGCTCCATATCTGCTTCATCTCTAATGGCAAACAAAAAACCTATAAGCTGAATTATTCCTATTGCACATAGAATTGGAAATATGATAACTATAGCCGTAATGCATGCGAAAAAAACTCCTTCAAGCATAGGATATACATTTATATTGGCAATATATTTATTCTTGGCTATTACCAGAAACACAACACCAACTGCAAACAACAACCATATGAAATTCAAAAAAGGATAATTCCATAACTGCTGAATCCCAAGAGTAAATCTGTATTGCTGTTTTTTTCTGTTATGCCTCTGTTCATTAAATTTTTTATTGTCCATATATCCCCCTTCTTAACAAGTAGGGGAATGGAATATCCACTCCCCCACAGAAATATACTTAGCAACCATAATCCAAGTGAAATTCTTTCAACATAAAAGCATTCAACTTTTCATGCAAGTCGCATATATGATGATATTTTCTGAAAATAATACACTCAAGCGAGTGGTCGCTATCAACAATAAAATGATTACTTTCATCGTATGAGCCATACTGCTCATCCTTTTCAATAAACGACCAGTAATCTGCATCGTAAACCATTGGACGAATTGTATCGTTTGCATATTCAGTAATCTTTTTATTCATTTCATCTGGAAGCTGATTACTATACTGTCTTAATTCAAACAGCTTGTTACTCTGAAAAGCTCTGTCTTCATATCCCTTAAGTGCTTCAACCATGAGGATATGGCATTCAATAAGTTTAGTTTCTATTTCTTCATTCATTATTGTGTCCTCCATAACAGGTAGGCATCGGGAGGAGCGTTTCCTCCCTTTGCCACCTCAATTTAAAATGATATGATTAAGCCTTGTATAACATTTCAACCTTGCCCTTCATATTGAAGGAGATTTCAATTGTGTCGTTAATCTTGCAATCAGGTAACTTGATTCCGTCTTTAAGGAAGAATTTCTCTGTTCTGAGGCCTTCTACATTCTCATCTCTGAATACACAGAAAATGTTAGTACCGTTAATTGTCTCACCATTATTGTTGGTGAAGTTTACTGGCTGTACACCTACGAGTTTAACCTGCATATCCGTTTCCTCCTTTCCGACCACCCTCGATATCAGAGTTGTCTATATTCGGATGCGCTTCCGTTAAGTTTATTATATTCATCATTATCAAGAATGTCCAAGTAGTATACTATAGTTTTAATTACTATTATCATTCATATCTCTGTTCTCTTCGAACAATTTTATCCTTGACATCTATTATTAAAATTCTTATAATCTATAAAAAAGTTGATTTAGGAGGTACACTTTTATGAGCGATGGCAAAAAGCCTGAAACAGTAGGCGAACGAATAAAATACCTTAGAGAAAAAAAACAGGAATCACAAGAGAAACTTGGAGAAGCTATCGGCTTATCTCAAAACTCTATATCCAAACTTGAAAAAGGGGAAACTCAACTTACTCTCGAGAACCAGTATAGTCTAGCAAAACATTTTAATGTTTCTCATGATTACCTTATTACTGGGAAAGATAACGATTCGTTACTTATGCTTTTGGAGAAATATATATCTTTGGACTATTCTACTATCTCAGAAGGAGAATCCATCCTAGACTGTCCAATTCTTAAAATCAACAAAACATTATTTGATTATTTAATGAGAACCGCAAAGGCTAGACATGATAAATATATTCCTGATGATATAAAAGAAGCGTGGATAGAACGAGAAATTGACTCATTCTATGAATCAAATGAAAATAACCAATTCACCGAATCAGCTAAAGTCGTTCCAGTTCCTGAAAAACTAGTTTATCCTGATGAAAGCAAATCAAACTGGAAACAAACTGATTTATTAAGAGAAATGAATCGAGAACTACTAGATAGTTCAAATATAAATTTCAATAGAAAAGGGGATACGAATGAAAACTAATACTATTTACAATTCCTCTAGCGAAAACATGTCTCAGATTGATGATAAAAGCGTAAAATTGGTAGTTACATCACCACCATACAATATTGATATTCAATATGGCAATAAAACCTCCAAAGGACAAGTGGTAAGTAGCAAAGGTGTCAAATATGAAGACAATCTAGATGAAGATACCTACCGCAATATGCTTAGAACAATTTTTAATGAATGTAAAAAGAAAATAGCTGACGACGGCTCTATTTGGGTTAATATAAAAAATCGTGTCGATAATGGTATAATAATTCCTCCATTTTGGATTATGGATTTTTTCGAAGATATGTTTCTTAAAAATATTATCATTTGGAATTTCGACTGGGGCGGTTCAACCAATAAAAGATTTGCTCCAAGATATGAATATGTTTTTTGGTTTGTAAAAGACAAAAAAAATTATACATTCAATTTAGATGATATTAAGGTGCCAGCTCTCAATTACCGCCCTGACAGATATAAAAGTCAGATGAAAAATCCAACTGATGTTTGGCGCATTTCTATGGTTTCCGGAAATTTTGAGGAGCGAACAGAGCACCCTGCTCAATATCCCGAAAAACTCATAGAGAGAATCATCTTAGCTGGAACTAACGAAAATGAAATAGTGCTTGACCCATTTATGGGAAGTGGAACTACTGCTGTTGTTGCCAAAAAACTAAATAGACAATATTTAGGCTATGAAACAATGAAGGAATATTGTGATATGGCCGAAGCTAGATTGCAAAAGGTAGGTGAACGTAATGTCGATTGACTATAGAATAGGTGACTGCCGAGAACTACTAAAAGAAATACCTGACAAATCTATCAATTTAGTAGTTACTTCTCCTCCATACAATATCGGGAAACCATATGGGAATTATAAAGATAAGATTCCACTTGACAAATGGCAGGAACTAATATCTGATGTAACAAAAGAAGTTCATCGAGTTCTTACACCAAATGGAAGTTTTTTCTTAAATCTTTCTCCTGTCCCTTATGGAAATGAAAAAGAAATACTCCCTATGCCTTTTCTTGGATATGAAATATTCAAAGCAAACAATTTATATCTAAGAAACATGATTACCTGGACATTTAATAACATGCAAAATTGCACAAACAGATTGTCTGGAAGATACGAAAATATCCTTTGGGGAGTAAAAGATATAAACAACTATGTATTTAACTTAGATGATGTTCGTATTCCATACATCACTCAAAATGACAAACGACTTGAAGGTGGTATCGGAAGAAACCCTACCGATGTTTGGTATTTTGATCGTGTAAATAACATGACTAAAAACAAACTCGGACTTACGCATCCTACCATCTATCCCCTTCCAATGATTGTAAGAATATTAAAAATGAGTAGTAATCCAGGTGATACAATACTCGACCCTTTCGCGGGAAGCGGTACTTCTCTTGTAGCTGCAAAAATATTGGGGCGAAATGCAATAGGTCTTGAACTTGACGGAAAATATAAAGAAGAATGTGAGCATAGATTAGCTACAGAAGGCAAAATTCCAGCAACAGTGTTTTACGAATGTAGAAACGAAGAAGAAAAGAAAAATGATTTCTTAAATGCAATTGCTAGACTTAGTTCCGAGAATCCAAATCAAATTTCCATTAATGATATTATAGGGCAGGAATAATCCTGCCCCACTTTTTAAGATTCCGCGTTATATCTATATACATCAGCATTGTGAAACATCAGCTTAGCTCTTGCGTTATATGTTTCTTGTGATGAATTACCACTTTGATGTCTTAATACACCATCAAGTATTTCTTCTAATTCCTCACATGTATATAACGGATTTTGGATATTAGAGTGTATATCCAGAATTTCTCCTACTGTTTTTGGATTAATTCTGATTAATTCCTTCGATATATAATCAAAATATCCTGATTCAGCTGTTCCTCGAGTATTTCCATCTATACTACGATTGATAAAGGTTGAACAGTCAACAGATATATTATCTCCATCGAAACCATATTCTTTAATATTTTTTGTCTTTTTAAACCCTCCGCATCCAAGAAAATGCAGTTGTGATGCTGTTTCAAATCTAAACGGAGCTAAATTATCCAGGCATTTTTTTAAAGCGCTTGAGTTAATTGAATTCGATGATAATGCACCAATAGCAATTTTATCTGGGTTATAATTCAACTTACTCAAAAATAAATCAATTTCATGTTGGTCCCATGTTCCATTAATAATTGTTGTAATAACTGAATCAGCATAATGCGAACCTTTAGCTCTCTCTAAACCCTCATAAATTATATTACTATACTCTGCTGACAACTCTATCAGTTTATCATTTGATTTTCTTTCCAATATATTTAAGCGAGCATTTCCATTCTGACTTCTAATCTTAAACGGATTAGGTATATCAAATGTAACTGCACTATCTATCTCCGAATCACATACAACTGAGATATATTTTTCAAAAACATCATTCTCATCAAAAGTTCTATTAAAACTGTCAATCAGTTCATCACAATTTGTAGTAGGATTATGATGTGCAATTAGATTTACAGCCTTAGCAGTCCCAGAATCCAAGAGAATATTGCAATCATGAGAATATACAAACTCATCTCTTACATTATCGAATAACCATTCTCTTAGATTACTGATATTTCTCCATCTTTGTGGTCTAATAAAACGAGTTCCCGAAGCATGTTCAAGAAAAACATCACCGAATTTAAGTAAAATTCGTGACTTCATATATTCAGGCATCCAATCATTCCAGACTCTTTTTACACCATTCCAATCTCCAGCGCCACCACCAGCACTATAAATAAAATAGAATCTCACTGTATTCCTCCTATTGTAGTTAATTCTTTTTTACACCATTTTTTTTCATATCTAAAAATATATTGATTAGTTCTTCAAAACTACCCATCTCAAGTAATTTTGCGTAGAACTTTTCTGTATATCCTTTTTTCTTACCGTCTCTGCCAAAATCACCTTCACGCTCTTCACGCTTAAATTCCTCGCCAAGAATAAAAAGCTCATTTTTGACTTGGTCTGATGTTTCAAAAAATAATCCTTTCAGACAAGGATAATCTATCCAATGCAAATAAAAAACTGGTCTATCTAAATCAGATTCAACAATCTCAATCTGTTTTACTATTTTATCCAAATCAAGAGTAGCGCTTCCTTCATAACAATAACGGCCTATTTTTTGAATAGCTGAAATAAATGGTGCACCATGATATTTCACCTCAAAGTATGCGAGGATACCCTTGTCGCCACTCAATAACATACAATCAGGATATTTTTTGTTAGAATTATCTCCATGTGTAGCGTTCAATTTATACTTTGTTTTTAGGAATTCAATTATAATATCTTCCAAGAGCCTTCCAAACTGAACATCTAATCCTTTTATACTCTTATTACGCGGATTCATGAAATAATTACCACAAACTTTACAAGTATCCTTTAATTTTGAAATTTCCTCTTTCAATTCCTTAACTGTTTTTATATTATCTTGATTATTTTCAGAATACATTTTCTTATAACATTCATCGTTAAACTCTGAATACTTAAATTGTGTTTCATGAAGCTTGGCATTTTTTAAAAATTCAAAAATTCGATTACTTCCAAATTCTAATAATTCCTCATATGCTGTCATGTAACATTCCTCCTATACACACCTACTCTTTATCAAACGTTTCCGCTTTACTCATAAGCTCAGATATATTAATGCCTAATCCATCAGCAATCTTTTTAATATTCTGAATTGCTATATTTCTTTTTCCCGCTTCAACAGACGAGTAATATGTTCTATCCATACCTATGGAGAGTGCAAACTTTTCCTGACTAATATTCATTTTTTCGCGACATTCTCTACATGCTTTACCAAAACAAACCTGAATCATTGCACAATACCTCCATTTCAACATTATATTAACTATATGTATATAAGGCAACGGACTATAAGTCAACGGATTATAGATAACATTCTTGTCATAAAAAAAGGAACCCCTCGTTTTCCAAAGAATTCCCATTTTAGCATGTTCTCTTTTAATATAATTTTGCACCAGCAGGAATGTGATTATCAACCATAAGAAGATGAAGTTCCTCGTCATCTGAATCCTTAAGGTTGTTTACTGCTGAAAGTAACATACCACAAGATTCAATTCCCATCATTGCTCTAGGTGGAAGGTTTGTAATAGCAATAAGTGTTTTTCCAACTAATTCTTCTGGTTCATAATATGCATGAATACCAGAAAGGATTGTTCTATCTACACCTGTACCATCATCAAGAGTAAACTGTAAAAGTTTTTTGCTCTTTGGTACTGCTACACATTCCTTAACCTTAACTGCTCTAAAATCTGATTTTGAGAATGTATCAAAATCAACTGTTTCCTCAAACAGTGGTTCAATCTTTACATTTGAGAAATCAATCTTTTCTTCAACAGTCGCAATCTGGTCGCAATTCTCTGTCGAATTACTCTTTGATACCTTATTTTCCTGCTTATCTGAGCCTAATGATTTCATTGTCGGGAATAATAAAACATCTCTGATTGCCGGTGAATTTGTCATCATCATAACCATACGATCAATACCGAATCCGATACCACCTGTTGGAGGCATACCGATCGCAAGGGCATTTAAGAAGTCCTCATCTGTGTGGTTTGCTTCCTCATCACCTGCTGCAAAAGCCTTCTCCTGAGCTTCGAAACGTCTTCTCTGATCTTCCGGATCGTTTAATTCGGAGTACGCATTTGCCATCTCCCATCCGTTCATGAAGAACTCAAAACGCTCTACGTAATTCGGATCTTCCGGTTTCATCTTTGTAAGTGGAGAGATCTCGATTGGATGATCCATAACAAATGTTGGCTGGATCAGGTGCTCCTCTACATATTCCTCGAAGAATAAGTTTAAGATATCACCTTTTTCATGTCTCTCTTCATATTCAATATGATGTTCCTCAGCAAGCTTCTTTGCAGCTGCAGTATCCGGAACTTCATTGAAATCGATATTTGCATATTTTTTGACAGCGTCTACCATTGTGATACGCTCGAATGGTTTGGACAGATCCATTGTATGCTCACCGTAAGTAAGGATTTCAGAACCTGTTACTTCTTTTGCGATATAACGGTATAAGTTCTCTGTCAGATCCATCATGCCGTGGTAATCTGTGTAAGCCTGATATAACTCCATCAGAGTGAACTCCGGATTGTGTCTTGTATCAAGACCTTCGTTACGGAATACACGTCCGATTTCATATACACGCTCCATACCGCCAACGATCAGTCTCTTTAAGTATAACTCTAAGGAAATACGGAGTTTTAAATCCTCATTTAATGCATTGAAATGAGTTTCAAATGGTCTTGCAGAAGCACCACCTGCATTGGATACAAGCATAGGTGTCTCTACTTCCATGAATCCCTGTCCATCTAAATAACGACGGATGCTGCTGATAACCTTGGAACGTTTTACAAAAGTATCTTTTACATCCTCGTTCATGATAAGATCCACATATCTCTGGCGATATCTTGCATCTGTATCTGTCAATCCGTGATATTTCTCCGGTAAGATCTGTAAACTCTTGGATAAAAGTGTGACTTCCTGTGCATGGATGGAAATCTCACCTGTCTGTGTTTTGAAAACTTTACCTTTGATTCCTAAAATATCACCCACGTCATATTTCTTGAAATCTGCATAAGATTCTTCCCCGATCTCATCGCGTGCCACATATGCCTGGATACGTCCTTTTAAATCCTGAACGTTACAGAAGGAAGCTTTTCCCATAACACGTTTGAACATCATACGTCCTGCAACAGTCACTTCCTGGCCTTCCAGACTCTCGAAGTTGTCTTTGATGTCTGTGCTGTGATGTGTCACATCATATTTCGTGATCTCAAATGGATTTTTTCCGTTTGCCTGTAATTCATGTAATTTGTCATAACGAACCTGGATAAGCTGGTTTGCATCCTGCTGCTGTCCGCCTTTTTTCTGCTGGTTGTTCTGTTCAGCCATTTTCATCCTCCATCCGACTGCCTCTTCGCACATCCTGTCTCCCACCTGTAATACTGTGGAACTGGATACGCAAAGTCTGTCTTAGTTTGCTCTGTGAATGGAAAGCACTTTGTATTCAAACTCTCCACCCGGTGTTTCAACTTTTACAATATCTCCTACCTGTTTGCCAAGTAATGCCTTTCCTACAGGAGACTCGTTGGAAATTTTTCCCTTTAAGCTATTTGCTTCTGTGGAACCAACGATTTTATATTCTAATTCCTCGTCAAATTCAATATCTAAGATTTTAACGTTACATCCAATGCTGATCTTGTCGAGGTCAACTTCTTCCTCTACAACTACTTCTGCATTTTTTAAGATTTTTTCAATGTCTTCGATGCGGGCTTCGATATCTCTCTGCTCGTCTTTTGCTGCATCATACTCAGCGTTCTCGGAAAGGTCTCCCTGTTCTCTTGCCTCTTTGATCTTGGCAGCAACTTCTTTTCTTCTTACTACTTTTAATTCCTGTAATTCGTCTTCAAGCTTCTTAAGTCCTTGATAAGTCAGAATGTTTTTCTTGTCCATCTCGTTTACCCTTCTTTGTAATTACTTTCTTATTCCCTTTCCGGCGCCGCCGGATTTTGTATGTGCGGGTGTCTCGCACGCTTGTGCCCGAGTTGTCTCTCTGCTCAGTCTGAGTAAAATGCCTCTTCAAATCTGTCTCTTACGGGCTTTTTTTTCTTATTTTGTCTGCTCTTGACAATTACAGTATTATAACCGAAAGGCACTATGATGTCAAGATTTTCCGCTATTTTCCAAGGTTTCTTGTGGATTGGAATGTAATTCTTTCCCTGAGCCAGAAGGTTGAAATAGCACTGTCCCTCCCACTCAAAATCCAAAACGAGTGTATCTCCCACCCCGGGCCGCATGTCTGCTCTGTCCGCCACACCCTGCGCACCGGAAAACGAACGGCTTTTCAACTGTTTTTTCGTGAAAATGAGCGGCATCAGACCGTTTTCCTCATAGATTTGTTCTGCAAATGCCTGAAAATGCGCCGGACGGTCTGTGTAAACCGTAAGATGGTTCAGTTCATCCGCAAGCTGGTCAAGCACTTCATCCACGCCCACCGGCTCAAAGATACTTTTTTCTTCGGATTCCTCGTCAATAATTTCCAGATGCAGTTTTTCCGGTGCTATCTGTTTCTCTTTTAAAATCTGTCCAAGCACAGGGACGAAATCCCTAAGATATGCATTGGGATAAGACATGTTGTCCCTCCACAGATTTTTAATTATTATATGCCAATACCTCTTCAAATAATGCCTGAAGCTGCTCATAATTTTCCACTTCACAGATTTTTGCACGGAGACGGGAGGAATTTTTATAACCCGCCGTGTACCATGCCGCATGTTTGCGCATCTCACGGATTCCGGTGTACTCCCCCTTAAATCCGATCTGCATCTGCGCATGGCGCAGGATCATGTCCGTGACCTCTGCAAACGATGGTTTTTCCAGTTTTTCACCTGTCTCAAAGTAGTGGAGGATCTGTTTGAAGATCCACGGATTTCCCTCCGCGCCTCTTGCGATCATAAAACCATCACATTTTGTCTCATCCTGCATACGGATCACATCATCCGCCGTTAAGATGTCCCCATTTCCAATGACCGGAATGGAGACGGCTTCTTTCACCTGACGTATGATATCCCAGTCCGCTTTTCCAGAATAGAACTGCTCTCTGGTCCTGCCATGTACTGCGATTGCTGCAGCACCGGACTCCTCCGCGATATGTGCCATCTCCACGGCATTGATATGATCGTCGTCAAAGCCTTTGCGGATTTTTACCGTCACAGGTTTTTTGATCGCTTTTGCCGTTTTCTCAATGATTTTTCCTGCCAGAAGCGGATTTTTCATCAAAGCAGAGCCGTCTCCATTATTCACGACTTTCGGCACCGGGCAGCCCATGTTGATATCTAAGATATCAAATGGTCTCTCCTCGATCTGTTTTGCGATCTCACTCATGATATCCGGGTCTGAACCAAAGAGCTGGAGAGATACCGGTTTTTCTCTTGGATCTATGGTCAGAAGCTCCTCTGTATTTTTATTTTTGTAAAGGATTGCCTTGGCACTGACCATTTCCATGCATAAAAGCCCTGCCCCCTGCTCTTTGCACAGCAAGCGAAATGGCAGGTCCGTTACCCCTGCCATTGGTGCTAAAATTAAATTGTTCTCTAAAGTTACATTTCCGATCTGCAGCTTTCGAATTGAATTCATTGTTTTTCCTTATCTGTCCTGATGATTTACAGCTCCCGCTGTGTTTATGACTGATTTTTTGTCATTTTCTGCTGTCGTTATGACTGTTTGATCCTGCCTGATTTGCGGTTCTGTTTTTTATAGATCAGGTTCATGCCTTTTAATGTCAGGTTTGGATCGTACACATCGATCATGGAAGTCTCACTCGCAATAATACGTCCAAGTCCACCGGTGGCAACCACTTTGATCTCACCTAAATTTGCTTCCTCTTTCATATGGCGGACAATGTATTCTGTCTGTCCGATCTGTCCATACACCAGCCCAGCCTGCATACTCGTGATGGTTTCTTTTGCAAGGATGCTGTCCGGTTTCTTGATCTCAATCTCCGGAAGTTTTGCTGCATCCTCCCAGAGTGCCTTTGCGGAAATACGGATTCCTGGGGCTGTGACACCAGATACGAACGCTCCGGTTGCATCTACAAGGTCATAAGTGGTGGCTGTACCGAAATCAAGTACGAGCACCGGACCGCCATAAATCTCATAAGCTGCCGCAGCGTCCACGATACGGTCTGCACCGATCTGACGTGGATTCTCTGTGACGATACGGATTCCCGTTTTTGTTCCCGGCTCGATTACGATTGGACGGATGTTTAAGTATTTGATCACCGCGCCCTCTAAGGAATGCATGACATTCGGAACTACCGATGCAATAATCGCATCCTGAATCTCATCGCAGTGAATGCGGTTCTGCTCCAAAAGATTTGTCAGAAGCATGCCGTACTCATCTGATGTACGCGGCATTTTGGTCGTCATACGAAAACTTGCTACAATTTCATCTCCATTGAATACACCTACTGTTATGTTTGTGTTTCCTACATCAATTGTAATAATCATGTTATTCCTCCAATTTATCAAAAATTACCTTGTAATATAATTCCAGTCCACGGAGCAGATCTTCATTTTTCTGGCGGAGTTCTTTGATTTTCAGTCCGCTTCCGATATCATCGTATAAAAGATCGTCCTCATTGCATGCGGTGCGGAACTCCAGATTTCCTTCCTCGTCAAAAACAAGCTGAAGGATTCCTCCGATATCTGCACAAAAAAGCACACACATGACTTTCAACTGATTTTTGATCTCATCCGGAAGATTTTTGAAATTCTCATTGATATAGAATTTCTGATTGTACGCACTCGCACCACAGAGCACAATTTCCTCTGGTGGCTGTATTTGATTTGTTTTCTTATTTTCACTCATATTTCTTTTCCTGTTTTATAAATATTGGTATTTACACGTATCCATAGATTCCTCTTACGGATACTTCGCCTGTGGAGACAAGCTTTCTACTCTCCCAGGTATCCACGATCAGTTCTCCTTTTGGCGTGATTCCCATGGCTTTACCCTCAAACGGTTCCTTAGGATCAAGCACTTTTACCTGCTGATGCATGTTCACAAGATGTGAATTGTATTCGTTTACAAGACCGGAAAGATCCTCTGTCTGCAAAAAAATCTCGTAGTAGTGTTCAAAGGCTTCCCAGATCCGCTCGACTAATTCTGCCCTGTGATAGTGTTCCTTTGTCTCTATAAAAAGTGAGGTTGCGACAGATTCAATGTCTTTCGGGAAACTTTTATTCTGCACATTGATTCCAATTCCCACTACAATATGATTTACATAATCAAACTGTGCACTCATTTCTGTCAGAATGCCGCACACTTTTTTTCCACTCATGATGATGTCGTTCGGCCATTTGATACCGGCCGGTCTGCCTGTCATATCCGTAATCGCCTTAGATACTGCAAGCGCCGTCACTAATGTGATCATGGAAGCATGGTTCGGATCGATTTCCGGCTTTAACACCAGCGTCATCCAGATTCCCTGCCCTGCCGGGGAGTCAAACCCTCTGCCACGGCGTCCTTTTCCTGCATCCTGTCTTTCGGCAATGACATAGGTTCCATTCGGCGCCCCCTCTTCTGCAAGCTGTTTTGCTCTGGTGTTAGTAGAATCCACCACATCAAAAAATGCAATTTTTTCCCCGATCCATCTGGTTTTGCGGACACTCTGCAGTTCACTCTCACTTAAAATATCCGGGACTGAGACAAGCCGATAGCCTTTGTTCTGGACGGCCTCGATCTCGTAACCGGCTTCTTTTAACTGATTAATTGCTTTCCAGACTGCCGTCCGTGAGACACCAAATTTTTCACACAATTCCTGCCCGGAGACATATCCATCTGTCTCACGGAGCAGGGTAAGTATTTCTGTTTTCATGTATTACTCCACGTTTCTACCGCAATTATTTTACATTTGTAATCAAATCTGTATGATCCTGATTGCGCTGCTTTTTAATCAGCCAGCGTTGCGAGCATGACTGCCTTGATGGTGTGCATTCTGTTTTCCGCCTCATCAAAAACAACAGACTGCGCACTCTCAAATACTTCATCGGTCACTTCAAGTTCGCTGTAACCGAATTTCTCGTAAACTTCTTTTCCGATTTTTGTCTTCAGATCATGGAATGCCGGCAGACAGTGCATGAAAATCGCAGTTCCTTTTGCCTGATCCATCACTGCTTTGTTCACCTGGTATGGCATCAGGTCATTCAGACGCTCTGCCCAGACTTCATCCGGTTCACCCATGGATACCCAGACATCCGTGTAGATAACATCTGCATCTTTTGCAGCTTCCGCAACATCCTCTGTCAGTGTGATGGTTGCCCCGGTCTCTTTTGCAACGTTTTTGCAGTATGCTACTAATTCGTCATTTGGAAAATATTTTTTATTGGTACATGCCACAAAGTCCATGCCGAGTTTTGCACATGTTACCATCAGGGAATTACCCATGTTGTAGCGGGCATCGCCCATGTATACAAATTTAATTCCTTTTAACGTTCCAAGATGTTCACGGATAGTCAGCATATCCGCTAACATCTGTGTCGGATGGAATTCATTAGTCAGACCATTCCAGACCGGAACACCGGCGTATTTTGCAAGTTCCTCCACGATGTCCTGTCCGTAACCACGGTACTCGATTCCGTCAAACATACGTCCAAGCACTCTTGCTGTATCCGGGATACTCTCTTTCTTGCCAATCTGGGAACCACTTGGATCAAGATATGTAACATGCATTCCAAGGTCATGCGCTGCAACTTCGAAAGAACAGCGGGTACGGGTACTTGTCTTTTCAAAGATCAATGCGATATTTTTTCCGATCAGGCTGTCATGTAAGATGCCTTCTTTTTTCTTTTTTTTCAAATCAGCCGCAAGATCGATCAGATATAAGATCTCTTCCGGTGTGTAATCCATGAGTTTTAAAAAATTGCGTCCTTTTAAGTTCATCATTCTACCGTCCTTTTCTGCTTGAATTTTAAAATGCATCCCTTTTTCCACGAATAAAAGTTTACCGGCTGCATTTTCTTATAAGATAGAACGGGCTGCCACGGAATATTTTCCAGCGGCAGCCTCGTTTTCATGCTTAATTCTCTTTTCCGACCTCAACAACAGATTTTGCAAGACCTGCAATTCCCTGAATCTCGGATGGGATAATAATCTTGGTAGCTTTTCCGTCGGCTGCCTTTGCAAATGCCTCTAAACTCTTTAACTGAAGAACGCCTGCATCCGGTGCTGCTTCTTTTAACATACGAAGACCATCTGCATTTGCCTGCTGGATCTTGAGGATTGCTTCTGCCTGACCTTCTGCCTCGCGGATGGTAGCCTCTTTGTGAGCCTCTGCACGGAGGATAGCTGCCTGTTTCTCTGCCTCTGCATCAAGGATGGCAGATTCTTTCTTACCTTCTGCAACGAGGACTGTGGATTTTTTCTCACCTTCCGCACGAAGAATTGCTTCACGGCGTTCACGTTCTGCCTTCATCTGTTTCTCCATGGCATCCTGGATCGCTGCCGGTGGAATGATGTTCTTTAATTCCACACGATTTACTTTGATTCCCCAAGGATCTGTTGCAACATCAAGAGATGATCTCATCTTGGTGTTGATCGTCTCTCTGGATGTCAGTGTCTCATCTAATTCGAGATCACCGATGATGTTACGAAGTGTTGTGGCAGTCAGATTCTCGATTGCCATGATCGGATTCTCAACTCCGTATGCATAAAGCTTTGGATCTGTGATCTGGAAGTATACAACGGTATCGATCTGCATGGTTACGTTATCTTTTGTAATAACCGGCTGTGGTGGGAAATCAACCACCTGCTCTTTTAACAAAACCTTTTTCGCTACGCGGTCGATAAATGGTGCTTTGAAATGAAGTCCTACCGACCAGGTGGTAAGATATCCGCCCAGACGTTCTACAACAATTGCATTAGCCTGTGGCACGATCTTAATACATGAAACTGCGATTGCAAGTGCAACCAGAATGAGCACAATAAGTGCAATAAGTAAACCCATAACATTCCCTCCGTTATCTTGTTTTGTTTTAGTTTTTGACTTCAGAGACCCTGCTATTCGTAATCCATCCATACATTTCTGATCACGATCTGTCTCTGTTACGTTCCATATTACTATATTTGCTATCAGAATACAAATAAAAAATTGAGGATGCCTTCCAAAGACACCCTCAACGCTGCTGTTCACCCGTACCCTGTTCCGGTAACCCGTTCAGCTTATCTTAATAAAATACATGATTTCCGATCACAACACCTGCATGACCTGAACTTGCACGTCTGAAACAGGTTGCACCGCCTGTATTGTCAGTTCCGTTCAATGCTTCCTGTGCTGCCTGTAAGCAGGACTGCTTTGGTCCTTTTGCCGCTACATTTGCAACTGATCCTGCTCCAGCCGGTGGAAACTGGCTCTTCTGGTAAATAACATCATGCACGGTACCTGGATAACCGCCTGATCTGACACGGTTCATAACAACTGCACCGACTGCAAGCTGTCCCTCATATACTTCATTTCCAGCCTCACACTGAATAATTGCTGCAAGCAGTGTCACATCATCCACAGTTGCCTCGACTGCTGCATTCTGTACCGTTGTCACTTCCGTGACCTGTGCTGCTTTTTTTGCCGCTTCTTCCTCAGCGATCCTTGCCAGCTCTGCCTGTTCTTCTTCAATCGTAACTCCCTCGCCCAAAGCTAAGGATGTTGTGACATAGTCTGCGCTGACATAACGGGTTGTTCCGCCATATACAACAGCTACCCATTTATCATCTGTCTCCACACCGGAATCAACTTTCAAGGTAGTTCCCTCGGAAACTGCTGTGATAACGGAAGCATTCTCATCCGCTTCGCTTCTGATACGAAGTCCATTGGTAAGAACCTCTGCCTCTGTATCAAAATTCTGCTGTGCGTAGGCAAGCGCCTCTGTTCCGGTTACACAGTAATCATTGTTCACATATCCGTCCACATTTCCTGACGCAACATGTGTCCAGCCGCTTCCTTCCCCCTGGATCTCTGCGACATCACCTTTGTATAATTTTCCTACGATCTCTGCATCTGCATCTGCGGAAGCTCTGACATATAAATAGTCATTGACGTCTGCCATAAGGCGGTTCTGCCAGAGTGCTTCTTCCTCTGTCTGCTCACTGTCTGCTGTTTCTGTCGAAACATCCGTCTCTGTACCAGATGCCGCATTCTCTGCCTGTACGGCAGTATCCGCATCTGCCACATCTACAGTCATTTCGGTCAGACCTTCCTCTGCAGCGTCTGCATCCTGCTCTGCCGCATCACCGGATGTAACACGTGCAACATTCATCTGCTCCACATTCGCATCTGCCAGCCCGATATATTCGTAGGCATCGCTCTCATACTGACTCATAGATACTGCGATTCCTGCAATTCCATTTGTAGCTAAGTCCGTCGTTGTTGCCTGTGATGCCACACCTGTTTTATAATCCGCTGGTGCAGCCTGTGCGACCGAGGTCATCACTACCACTGACATGGCAACTGCAATGGCTCCTGCCGCTCTTTTCTTTAAATTCATAGAAACCTCCATCAGTGTTCATTACTAAATAATATTACACCTTTGTTGTGTTTTATTCATAATTGTTACAATTGTTACGGATTTGTTACAGGAGCGATTATAGCAAACAGATATAAAATTGTCAAGTTTTCAGGAAAACACCTCAGTGAGCACAGCATCGATCAGCTTCTCCGGAGCCTCTTTTTCCGGATTCTCACTGGACTTTTGCGCCATTTTATCATCCTGCGCCTGCTGCGTGATCTCCCGTGCCGTCTCGTTCTGCTTTTCGGATATACGACTCAGTTTTTCTTCCAGTTCAGAAAATTGTTCTTTTTCTTTCTTTTTCCATTTATTTATCTTTCGTAATGTGACAAGTTCAAGCAAAAGCATCAGCCCAACTGCTGCTGCAAGAAGCTCAAGTGAATAGGAATACATCATCTGCATCACCACTTCCATCGTACATTACCTCTTTCTCGTAATTATTCAATCCCCGCCATTCTTCGGCAGCTTCATAATTACTGTCCTTCATGATTGCTATTACTTCATATTTACATTATAAAAATGTTTTTATTTTTTGAAAAGGGACTTGCCTGCAAAATCAATCGCAAGTTCCGACAAGAAAAGCACAAGTCATTTTCTTGACTTTTTTGCATATGGGTATTATAAATATGGAAGAATTGAAGTGCAGAATCCATGCTTTTTTGCACAGAAAGGACTTCTTATGAAAAAAATCGTAATGACCGGAGGCGGTACAGCCGGACATGTCACACCAAATATTGCCCTGATGCCTGCGCTTCGCAGCGAGGGATATGAAATCTCTTATATCGGTTCCTATGAGGGAATTGAAAAGGGGTTGATTGAAGCACAAAAAGTTCCTTATTACGGAATCTCTTCCGGAAAACTGAGAAGATATTTTGATGTAAAGAATTTTTCTGATCCATTTAAGGTGATCAAAGGCTATTATCAGTCAATCCGCCTGTTAAAAAAGATAAAACCAGACGTTGTATTTTCCAAGGGGGGCTTTGTATCTGTTCCTGTTGTTCTGGCAGCAAAACACTGTAAAATCCCTGCAATTATCCATGAATCCGACATTACACCCGGTCTTGCAAACAAACTTGCAATTCCAAGTGCTACAAAAGTATGCTGCAATTTTCCTGAGACAATGAAGTATCTTCCTGAGGGAAAAGCAGTTCTCACTGGTTCTCCGATCCGTCAGGAATTATTAAATGGAAATCCTTCGAATGCGATCAAACTCTGCCGCTTTGAAAATACGGAGAAACCGGTTATTTTAATTATTGGTGGAAGTACCGGCTCACGTGCGATTAACACCGCAATCCGTGATCTTCTTCCAGAGTTACTGAAACGCTATAACATTATCCATTTATGTGGAAAGGGAAACCTTGACGAAACTTTAAAAGATACCGATGGCTATGCACAGTTCGAATACGCAAACAAAGAACTTGCAGATATGTTCGCACTTGCATCTTTAGTCATCTCCCGTGCCGGAGCCAATGCCATCTGTGAGCTGCTTGCACTGCACAAACCTAATATTTTAATTCCGCTGTCCGCTGCTGCCAGCCGTGGAGATCAGATTTTAAATGCAAATTCTTTCCGTTCTTCCGGTTACAGTTATGTGCTTGAGGAGGAAGCAGTGACAAACACCGCTCTGTTAGAGGCTATTGACCATGTTTTCTCACACAAAGAACGTTATGTGGAAGCCATGGAAAAAAGTAATGGTACGAATTCGATCGCTGCCATTGTCTCTCTGATCGATGACGCCGCCAAAAAGAACTAGAATGATCTATTGCCAGTAAATTACTAAGAGCTGTTGCGTGAAACGTTGATTTTCGTATCATGCAACAGCTTTTTGGGTTAAGCTTATGATTCCATTTTTAAAGAATCACGAATCTCTGCCATCTCTTCTGGCGAGAAAGTTTCATGAGACCAGTTTAAGATATCATTGTTCTTTGCATTGAGGTATCTTGGGATCAGGTGCATATGGAAATGGAATACTGTCTGTCCTGCCACTTCGTGATTGTTCTGAACCAGATTGAATCCGTCACATTTTAATACATCTGTCATATGGATTGCGAGCTTCTTGGCAAGCTTCATAGCATCTGCAGCTACATCTTCGTCAATCTCATACAGATCTGCATAATGATTCTTTGGCAGGATCAGCGCGTGTCCCTTGCTCGCAGGGCTCACATCTAAAACCACCTTGAACTCATCATCCTCATAAATTGTGTTGGATGGAATTTCCCCTGCAATAATTTTACAGAAAATACAATTTTCATCTCTCATTTTTTTATCCTTCTTTCTTATATTAAATTATGTTGTCGAATTTTGTAATTCGTTAATGATTGCAGTTTCCCTGTATTGGTGCTAAACTGTGACTGTCTAATGTGAAAATCTGAATGAGACCGGGGTGAAATTTTGTTAAATAGCGAGGACTACCTAAATATTTTCCATGAAATCAAAAATTCTATTACATTGATCAGCAGTTCTTTACAATTAGTTGAAAAGAAACATCCTGAAGTGTCTGATTTTGCGTATTGGGCAGAAACTATGTCCGAAATCACCTCATTACGGAACATGGTCACAGAGTTATCCTCTGCAAGGCTCTGCGATCATCTGAATCTCCGCCATGTTAATTTATATGATTATATGGAAGATATCCATGATTCCATCTCCGCCTTCGCAGCTCTTGATTTTCACTGCAACATCATAACGGAAGAAAATCTTCCCGAAATCGATATTGATCCCCAACTACTCAAACAGGCTCTCATTAATTTACTGAAAAATGCTTATGAAGCCATGGATAAATCAGGAACCGTAATCATCCGCGTTTCATCCGAAAATGACGTTGTCCTTATCGCTGTAACCGACTATGGCGGAGGGTTAGATCCTGCCTTTGCAGACAGTATTTTTGAACCTTTTATCACTTCCAAAAACGGTGGCAGCGGTTTAGGTCTTGTCATCACCAAGCAGATTGTAGAATCCCATCACGGAACGATTCACTGTGATTCCAGACCTGGTGACGGCTGTACCTTTACACTCACTTTACCTCTTACACAAAGTTAAACATGGTATCTAACATACGAAGTGTCTTAAAATTACCTTTTGCCGTCATCTCACCTGTCATGAAAGCTCTCTGGAAGGTCATTCTGCCTTCCACGATACTCTCAAGAACCTGATCTGAAAGCTTTGCGATCACATCGATATTCTCCTGCTTTCCGTAACTAATCTCTAATTTGTCATCCTTTACAGCAATAAACAGAGGTTCTTTCATCCCATCAATCATAAATAAATAGCGGGCAGCAAAATCATGCTGTGGTGTAAAATGCCTCTGGAAATCTTTCATAAATGCATCCTGTGGCTGTGGATTCTTTCCAAGCATATCCTTAAACATGGATGCTAGTTCCTCGATATCCTCTTTTTGCTTCTTCACATAAGAGTCATCGGAAACATATTTGGATAACTGCTCACTCTCCTGTGGAGTCAGTTCTAACTGTGGTGTACGCGAAATGCTCCGCTTTACTGCCTGATTGCTTGTCGGAAGATTTTTGATCTTCTGGGAAATCGTACGATAAAGATTCTCGGCCTTTTTCTCAATGATGACGGTGTAATCCTCATTCATTTCAAACGTGACGAGATCCTCCACGTAACCGCAAAGTCCTGCACATGGCAGTCCGCCAAGAATCTCCCATGCATTGGCAAGCGTCATCTCTCCCTCACGTTCTCCGTAAGTGGTTGACATAACGATTGGCTGCATATAAGTAACCTTAATCTTTTCCTTGTCTCCATAAAGCCAGCACGCATCCAAAAACTGCTGCATGTATCCGCCAATTCCTAGCCATTCCACTGTCGTCGCCAGAATAATTCCATCCGCGTCTTTCATAGTCTGTGGAAGTGTTGCAATCTCATTTTTATGCTCATAGATATTGATGCGCTCTACAGTCACACGAAGTTCTTTTAAAACTTCCTCCATTTTATTTAAAACATAAAGAGTTGGATCGTCTAACAACCCTCTGCCGCCATAATAAATATTTATCTTCATTGATCTGCCCTTTCTATCTGCGAAGCAGATTATTCTGTATTTGCGGATTTATATTCATGGATTCATCCGCAACATCTTTTTTAAGTATATTAAGTTTTGCAGACAAAATCAATATTTTTGGCGTTTTCCGTGATATAAAATCAATGTTGCCAAAAATCCGCAGAGCATGCCTCCCACATGGCACCAGTTATCCACGCCTATGCTTGTAAAGCCAAAGTAAAGACTTAATACGATCATGATCAGGATTCCCTTTGTCGTCATTCCCTCCAGCTTTCCTCTATGGTATATCACAACCCACAAAAGTCCACCGATCACACCAAATACTGCGCCGGAAGCACCACCGGATACGGCATAATTTCCCGACAATAGCATCATGATATAAGAGAGCAGTCCTCCACCAATTCCTGCAGCAAAATAAACCACTGCCATTTTCCAATGACCTATGTATTTCTCCAGTCTTGATCCGACACAACAGAAAATTACCATATTATTCATCAGATGTGCCACTCCAAAATGTAAAAATATTGCTGTCAATAAACGCCACCACTGATGGTTTATTGTAAGGAACTCCGGATACATGGCACCTCTTGATGCCATATAGAACGCATCTTCTGTTGCTCCTCCAAAGGATAAAATAATGTATACAAGAATGTTGGCAATTGCGATCAGCCCTGTGACAAACGGCAGCTGCATGATGGAACGCTTTGCGGCTGCTGGTGCACTTGTCTGTCTGTTCTGCTGTACATCCATCTGCTCAATTCGATTCTTTAATCCCCAGAAGTCTCCCGGCTGATTCTCATATATCATCAACTGTTTACTGTTCTGATCGTAAATCCAGATATTTTTTCCTTCAGCGCAAAGTTGTTTTGCATTCTCCACCTGATCCGTGAGCAGAATAGTCAGCAATTCTACATGATACACCGGAAATCCTTCCGGGAAGTCCTGTAACTTTCCCACCGGATGATAAAAAAGTTCCTGCACCCGTTCCTGCATCACTTGCAGTTGTCCCATCGCCGGCAGATATCCATTCATACTATCAATGAGCATTACAAGATGAAACCCTTCCTCATAATACTTATAAAAAACACCGGTCTCTTCCGGTTTTACCTTACAAAAACGATATCCTTCCTGAGAAAATATCTCCATCCATTCATTTCTCATTCACTGTCCACTCCATTTCATAGCCTTGCATGGATATTATAGAGATTTCCAGAGATAGAAGCAATGATATTTCTACGATGTTTTTCTTAAATAAATCTAAACTTTTCATCTGCAAACTCAAGGATCTCGTTTGCCTGTAAACTCACCTTCATCTTGTAGTCCAAAAGAGTTCCTCCTGCCTTTGTTCCATTGGCAGAATTCATATCTTCAATAAAGTATACATTTTCCACTTTCGTGATTTTTGCATGATGACGGCTGATCGTAGCGCAATCGACATAACCGGGGCAGTCAGCAGCACTTCCGATCACATATGGAAATGTATCAATTTTTAAGTCTGACAGCTGATTGTTTCCTTCATATCTCAGAATTCCCTGAATTGTTTTTTTCTGATCTGCCAAAAGAACTGTGGGACGTCCCATTCTTACCTCCTCTTCTTCCGGTTCAAAAACAATGGGCTGGATTTCATTCTTTTTCTCTTTTTTCTTTGCCAGTTCCTGCCTGTATTCTTTGATTTTTGCAAGATCCGGGAAAAAATGTTCTATTGCCTTTTGAAAAATCACTTTTGCTTTACCATCTGCTTTATCTGCTTTGTGAACGTTTTTTTCTTTTTCCGTCTGATCTGAAGTCTGCTCAAGCTCTACTCTGCTATTTTCCAGTGTTCTGTCCGGCACAGGTTCTATATCCACACGATCATAAGTAAGACTTTCCCGGATTGCGATCAGACTATAGCCTTCCTTTATAACCTGATCATAAATATGGTATGCCATTTTTACCGCCCGCTGATCTTTATGATCGATTTTTGTGAGAAGATATTCCATGAGTTTTTGAAATCCCTCTGTAATATTCTCCTTCCCTTCCGGGCAATAGCAGAACCAGAAACTTCCATCCCGGTTGTTTTTAAAAATACTTTCCCGGGAAAACCAGAGATGCCCGGGATCTAACAGAAAACTTTCTAACCGTTCAAGCGTTCCACATAAGCTTACGAGAAACTGTGTCAGCATCTGACTGTCCATCATTTCCATTTCCAACGCATGATCAAATGCCTGCATTCCTGTAATATCGTACCAGCAGACTGTAGCAGCATCCGCAAAAGTCGTATTGACTGGCACTATCCCTGATATGCTGCTTCTTGTTAATATTTCTTTTTCAAAAGGAAGAAAATCCTGATCCGTCTTGACACACATATAACTTTTTGTCAGTTCCCTTTTATATTCAATCTCCATGAAATAAATCTCCAATATCTGTGATCTCATCCAGCAGATACATTGTATCCACAATATCAAATGATACTCTTGTTCCCAGTTTTGCCACTTGCGCCTTTGTCTCTTCATAGCAATCGATTCCGGTTCTCAGCGCAAGTACCATGACCGCAAGCACAAGTGGCACGATCAATGATGCCTCTATTGAAAAACTTCCCCGCATAACCCGCTCCTTCCATCAAAGTAACAATAAAACATACGCCGTAAATACAAATGGTACAAACGGTATTCTTTCCTTTTTCTTCTTTTTTCTAAAAAAAAGCAACACTGCCGAGCCGATTCCCGCTAAAACAGATGCCAGCAAAAGCAGCACAAGGTTCTCCCAAATTCCCAGAAATAAACCTGTCATCACAAATAAACATCCATCTCCATATCCGATACTTTCATGTGTAACCAGACTGTAAAGTAATAATGCGATACCAACAGACATTCCCGTCATTAAATAAAAAACGGATTCTTCCTGTGCAAACAAATGCAATAATACGGCTGTCATTCCTCCCAGCAGAAGGAGCGGCACACTCACCCGCTCTGTTTTCCAATCGATCCATGCACATAAAAACAAACTGACCAATAAAACAATCATCCTTATTCCTTCCAGCATTTTGAACACGCCCCCTTTCCCTCCACATCAGATAAGCGTATCATTTCAATGGTTCTTTTAATACCGCTGCAGTTTAAATCTGTGTGATATTTATTTCCGTAATTTGTGATATATACCCTTTCAAATTTGTTAATTTTATCCGCGCAAAACTCACATTTGTGGTATTTCTCTCCGTTTTCATTCCGATATTCCACTATTTGCACATCTTCTACCGACTGAATTGACAAATTCAGATACGTACAGCCCGAAGTCTTATGATACACGGTTCCCTGTTCTGCAATATATACCCATCTGTCACCATCCTGGATGCCAAGTTCGTCTTTCCATCCTGTCCACTTTCGATAAATTGTCTGCTGCGAGAGCCAGAATGACTTTTTCCCAAGCAGACTAACTGGAAATTTCATCTGATAATGGACTCTGAGACAAATATCATTTCCCTCAAAAGACGATTCTGAAAATGTAATTCCGAAAACATTTCCCGTCACAAATTTTCGGATATTATCATCTTCGCGCGCCTTTGCAATAAACATACTTTTTGCAAGTACCGCATACTTTTCTTCCTGACTGTCCTTTACGGCTGCATAGACAGACAGCGTGCGTCCCGTATCTTCTAATGCATCCTGCACGCAGAGCTGCACCTGCATAACACGAAAGAAAAACAACACAAATGTAAACAGACAGGCAAGTATCGGCACCACAACTGCTGCCTCCAATGTCATAGAACCGGACGGACAGGTGCATCCGGGTGTCTCTTTGGGTGCATTGGTCCAAGCCGGACCTTTCCTAAAAGAACATCTTTCAGGGAGAGATTTTTGTTCATTTTTTATAGTTTTGGAGAAGATAAGAGACACCCGGACACACCTGCCTTTCTTATGGAATGTAATTGATCTGATTTTCTCTTCGGAAGGAATATTGTTTTAATTTTTCACTATTTGTAAAAGACAACCTGGAAAAAAGAGGTTCTGCCGCAAATTCCACTTCACACCTGAAACAAACGATCATATGATCCATTCTGCAATCTTTATATTCCTCATTCTGAATCAAGTCCTGCTCCATTACATTGAGCATGCGGCAGGATAATGTTCCATCCTTTGCAAAAAATAAAATCTGCTTTAAATAATCCTGATATTTTAGACCATTGCTGCATTCTTTTGCCCTTGTCTGGCTTTGAAACGACTGTAATAGATGCGACAAATCTGTCGTCCACTGCTCTTTTGACTTCACCAGCGCGATTTTTCCTCCCATGAGCAATGCCCTGATATCCTGGATACTTTCGATATATGCCCATGCACCGACAACCGCGATCTGTACCGTCTTAATGATTGCCGGATTTCCGGTAAAGCCAGCTAATGCAGCAGCGATTGTCTCGGACTGTAACATTTTTTCTCTGTCTGAAAGTAAATATGTGACGTTAGAAGCACAGCGATACAATAGCAGTCTGTTGACTACCTCTTCTAAATTCTTTCGTTCTTCTTCATGTCCTCCAATTAAATATTCCAACTCATAGGAATATGCATGGTTTTCTTTCGGGCTGCAGTAGTTGGAAAAATTTGATTCCGCATATTCCAGCACAAGAATTTTCCGATACCAGTCACTTTCTGCTTCGTAATTTATATTTCCTTCACTGCAGGTTCTTTTTTCAATCGCCTCTGCAAGATTCATGCGTTTCGTAGAGATTTCGCCGGTGTTTTCCACAACCAGTCCAAGTGTAGAAAGACTCATCGATTTTCTGATTTCATTCACAACATCCAACGGATTTTCTTTCAGAGGCTGTGTATCTTTTTCATTTGTCCTATTCACAATAGATTCATTTTCCTGCCTGTCATTTTCTGCTTTTCCATTGTCTGTCTTCGCTTTCTCTGTCTTTTCCTTCTCTGCCCTTGCACTCTCAATGCTCTCTTTCGCCTGATCAATGGTTTCTTCGACATTCGTCGTATTATTTTTCATGTCATTCTGGTTAATATATCTCTGACGAATCTCTTCTGCTGCCTCTCTGGGCAGATTTTTCTTCATATATGCAGAGATCATATCGAGAAGCACTTCGCCATCAGCATCTGTGACAAGCAAATATTTTGGCTCATAAATGTGGCTGGTCTCCATCTGAAACAGATTCATATCCGGAAACTGCCATCCAAAATTCTTCTGATTCAAATTTTCATCCAGTTTCTCTTTCATTCTCCCTGTCACATTGCCGATTTCAAAAAAATCTGTACTATAGCCACCATCCAGCATGAGCAGATGAAACTCTTCCCATAAATAAGGCTGATATTCTGCAGCCACACATTCCACACCCTGCCTTCCCTTCCAGTCCGCATATTGAGACAGCCCATAAAATCTTGCTGCCTCAAGTAATACAAAAAGGGCTGAAAACACAAAACTCATACATAGCGCTGAAAATACCGTAATACTTCCCTTTTTCACTAGATACTTCCCGCCTTGCTGTTAATGGTTTCGAAAATACTGTTCACCAGATTTGTGAGTTGCTTTTTAAAGATGATTACAAGCCCTATTAAAACGACAAGTATCAATATCATTTCCACAACTCCCACTCCACTCTCATCTGCTGCAAATTCTTTTGCCACTCTTACCATTTGATCTTTCATATTCTTTTTCCTCGCTTTCCTATTTTTAAAAATTAAAAAACTGCTTACATCTACCTTTCATTGTCCGCCCTGCATTTTATAGATCCAACAATTCTCTGATAATCATTTTGAGAAACAATTACTTACTGTAACGAAAGAAACGCAGGAACCATAATAATGACAATGATAATTCCAAACATCATCATCATTGGAAACAGCATTTTTGTCCCTGCCTCCTCCCCGCTTTTCTTTGCCAGATTTTTGCGTTCTTCAAAGGCATCTGAAACTTCCTGTTCTAATAGCTGCACCAGTCCCCTCGTTCCTTTTCGAAGATTCTGGACAAGCAAACTGCAAAATTTCCGGTAACGATGCAATCCACATCGCTCTCCAAAGCGTTCATAAGCCCGTGCCTCTCCAACTCCGCTCTCAATCTCATGACATGTGATAAGCATCTCCTCATATAACGGATGAATCGGTATCGTATTATTTTTCCGCTTATTGCTGTAACTCGTTGCAATTTTGTTCCATGCGCTAAATAATGTCATTCCAGCCCCAAGAAGGATTGTCAACTTGCTCACCAGCTCCGGATACTCAGACTGCAATTTTTCTTTTCGCCGTTTTTCCTCTTCCTGCTTTCTGGATTTCTCGACCAATGGAACACAGCCCGCTGCAATCATCCCAAGAAGCAGCAATTTTAAAGGCATTCTCTCACTTTTTTCCTTCCATATGATTGTCTGGTCATCTATGGATTCCGGCAAAATCAGCGTAGAATCATTGGTTTTTTCGTTCTTTTTTATTAATTCCTGTTTTAATTTATTGTTAATTTTTTCTTTCTCTGAATATATCTTTGGACAAATTTGAAAGAAAAACTGATACTCCAACGTCTGACTGTCACAGCCTAATTCCACGACAGCCTTCACCAATATTTCCTCTTCCTCTAAACTGTCATTCATTACATGCCCTTCCAGATCGACATACTGATAAGAATCAAAACTCCAATCTGCCGTCACCTGTCCGTCCTGATACTGTGACTGGATGCAGACATCCTTTCGGATCTCATCTACAGATTCATTTTCTCCCGGAAAAGTCTCTGCGATCTCCTGCTCTGCCGCCGCAAGCAATGCCTGCTGTTCTTCCTTCGTCAGCCCCTGCTCTGCCACGTGCACCGACAGTTCCTGTTCCAGTTCCTTCTCTGGAATTTCCCAGATAAGTTCTGCATCGTAGTTGCCATCTCCATATGCCTGCCGCTCCAATACATTTCCCTGCTTTAACACCGGATTCATAGATTCCTGTATCAGCGCTGCCCCCGCCAACACAGCAAATAACGCAAAGACCTTCCCCATTTTTCGATAAAGGCTCTGTCCCTGCTTTTCACTTTTTCTATTTTTCATATATTCCTTCCCAGATTTCACTCAACTCTTCAGAATACACTTAACGCTCCACCCACATATCTGTCAGACCTTAATAGCTGTCATTTTTGCGGAAATTTTTATTGCAGCAAGATACGCACCCAACGCGCCTGTCATAGCACTAATTCCAAAAATATTTCCATACAATGGTGCCAAAAATTCTCCTGATGTCAGATTCAGATATAAAATAATGAAAACAGGAATTACATTCATAATCTTCTGTTCCATCTTCTTTGCAGAAATTACTGTCTGAACCTCTCTTTCCACCTCGATCTTATCGCTGATATGTTCAATGGTTGTTGCTATAATTTTGTGAAAATCACCGCCACTGCGTTTCGCGAACAAAAAAACATCGGAAAAATTCTGAATATCTTCACAATCGCTGCGAAGCGCAAATTCATATAACAGTTTTTCAATTGGCTGGTTCATTCCAACCGCCTGATTGATCTGATGCAGTTCTCCGACAAATATCCCATCCTGTCCATATAGTTCCGTCATCTCCTTCTCGCTCTCCCGCCATGCATTCTCCATGGAATATCCCGCCTGAAGTGCTGCCGCAACACTCTGCATTGCATCGCGGAACTGCAAAAGAAGTGTCTCTTTTTGCTGTTCCCGCCGTTTCTTTTTCTCTCTTTGAATACACAGTGGAATGAAAATAAAAACAGTGACCATGCCATATACAGACTGATATAAAATCCACGCCGCAAGCATTCCCGCCAGAATTCCTTTTCCAATGCAAACCATCATTTCTTTTTTGCTCAAAAAATATGTACTATAATCCATCCAGACAATACCCTGCCCTTATCATTTTCTCTGTGTGTATCAGATCACCGACTTTTTCCATTGCTCTATGTACTGTATTTTCATGTACTGTATTTTCTTCCGCTTTCTCTTCTTCAAAGCGGTATATGTCATTCAAAATGATGTTATTTTCCTCGTATCCTGCAATTTCTGTAATTGAAAGTACCTTTCGGCTCTTATCCCGCATACGTCCAAGATGAATCAGAATATCAATGCCGGACGCAATCTGGCTTCGAATCGCTGGAAGCGGCAGTTCCATCCCCATTAAAACCATCGTTTCCAATCGGCTTAACATATCTTTGCAGGAATTGGCATGTCCGGTGGACAAACTTCCATCATGCCCTGTATTCATCGCCTGCAGCACATCCAGTGCCTCCGCTCCACGACACTCTCCCACAATCACCCGGTTTGGTCTCATGCGAAGTGCCGTTTTGATCAGGTCGCGTATCGTGATCGGCAGAACCCCTTCGGTATTGGCATTCCTTGTTTCCAACCGCACCAAATTGGGTTTGTCGATCAATTGCAGTTCTGCCGAATCCTCAATTGTGATAATTCGTTCCTCCCTTGGGATAAACTGTGACAATGCATTTAAAAATGTTGTTTTTCCGGAACCTGTCCCACCGGAAACAAAAATGTTATACCCGGAAAGCACAAGCACTTTTAAAAACTCTGCTGCCTCCTCTGTGATTGCTCCAAATCGGATCAGATCTTCCATCACAAACGGCTGCTCCGGAAATTTACGGATTGAGATAGCCGAACCGTCAATTGCGATCGGCTGTAACACAATATTTACCCTTGAACCATTTGCAAGGCGCGTATCCACGATCGGCGATGCCTCATTCACCATACGGTTATTACTTCCTGCCATCTGCTGAATGACATCATTTAATTTCTCTTTGGAAGTAAAATGCTTATCTGACTCAAACAGCTGCCCTCTTTTTTCGTAAAAAATATGCTCTGCCCCATTTACCATAATCTCTGTGATTTCCGGATCATCCAGTAATTCCTGCAACACATCCAGCTTGCGGAGCGAATGGAACAGATACTGTTCTAACGCTTCCTGCTCTGACAGTTTTAAAAATTTTTGTTTTCCGTAAATACTGCATTTTTCTGAGACAATTGCCCGGATTTCGGTATCACTCATCTCTCTGGTGAGGTCAATTTCCGCGAGAATATGTTCCCTCAGCTTTTGAATTTCTTCATCCGATGTCTGCATAATTCCTCCCAAACTCTCCTTTTCCTCACAATACGCACTCCAAACATTTGCTACTCATCCATGATCTCCTTCCATCTTCTGACAAAATCACCAAATTCACTCCACTGTAACTGCTCGATGACATTTCCACCGCCATGAATATTTTTAGCCGTATATGGCACATTGACTTTGTGAATTTTTTCTGCCACTGCCTGATGTCCTGTCTTTTCCAGCCACTCATAAAAATGCTTGTCCCTGCACTCGTAAAAATAACCTTCCCTGCCAATCAGAAGCAGTTCATCACAGCGGCTCATGCAATCTGCCAGTTCCGGCATACTCACGCCAAAATCTACGACAAGCACCTCAAAGTCCGTATTTTGTTCCATAAAATCAATAAATTGTTCCCACTCCTGTCTGCCAATCTGTCTGATATTTTCCGGATTTTCAAAAGGCAAAATCACAGATATTCCGGACATTTCATAGACACAGTTCCAAAAATACTCTGTCGTCAGTTCCCCACTGCGGAGTTTTAAAACTACGTCTGTAAAATCAAAATTCCCTGTTTGTCCGAATAATTTCCGAAAGCCCGAAAACTCAAGGAAATTGAAATACAGTACTTTCTGCTCTCTGCCAAGATTTACCGCATGCATCACCGAAAACAGTTCCTGCATCTCATGACATTCCGGAGAAACTACCCCGATCACCTTCCCATGTGTCGCAACCTGCACTCCCACAGGTTCCCTTTTGGTCATCCCTGCCTGCACATAAATTTCATGCAGCAACTGTTCCATCGGCTGATATTTCGTAACAATTTTCTTCTGCGGTATCGTATCTTTTTCCCACATTGCCTCCTCCGCCGCCTGATTTCCACACAGATCAGACAGATACATGATATTTACGTCCGAAGAAAACTCCTCAAATCCACTCCCTGCAATCACCAGATCAAAGTTTCCCATTTTCTCATCTCCGGTAAACTGCTCGATCGTGGAATAAATATTCAACTCAATTTCCTGCGCTTTATGATTCATCATATAAGCCGCAAAGCGCTCACAATAAAACTTGTCCTTATCACAAAGGGCAATTTTAATTTTTTGCAACTACACACCTCCCTGTTACATACACAACTGCCAGCAGGATTTCGATGGAAAAATGAATTTTTGTGAATCTTTCCTTTTTCCCTCCCTGTGAAAGATAAAGCTGCACTACTTTTCCCATGCCAAGCACTGCTGCAAAAAGAAAGGAATCAAACATTACCAGAAATAACTGCTTTGTTGTCAAAAAACTACCTACTAAGGAAAATAATTTGATGTCGCCTGCTCCAAGAGCATGCATCTGAAATAAAAGAAATAAAAGAACCACCGGAATTGTAATATTAAGAATAAAATACAGAATACCAACGTACCCATTTCCCCAAATTTTGAGTACCAGTCCCCATATTAATCCACACACGATCAGCCGGTTACTGATCTTCATGCATTGCACATCTGTTACCACTGCAATCGATAAAAATGTCAGCAGTGTCAGATTTGTAATCGCCCCAATTCATCACCTCGCTTTGTTGTAAGTCGCATTATAGCAACCGCATTTTCGCTTGTCTATAGCAATTGTGAAAAAAGTCGAACTTTGGCAGTTTCCTACAAAAACTTTGTCACCTCAATTCCATAAAGGAGCGCAACCCCAGGGAATCCAAGGGTTCCGGATGTCAAAAGGGTAACCGGATTTAAACCGACATATATATCGAAGCCTTGCTTTTGCAAAATGTCATTGACCAGAAGAATCATGATGGCTCCAAGGACTGTCCGAACTAAAAAATTTAAAATAATCTGTGCCCTTTTTCGCAATAAAAGTACCAGAAGAATGATTCCACAAATGATGGCAAGTACCGCCATTCCCATTTTTTGATCCATAACCACCACATTTTTTTGTTTTAATTTATGATTGTTTTCTGGAATTTATGAAAATTATTTGAGATATTGTATAGTTTTTCCATTTCATGACTATACTGTTAATAAGATTTCAGTGACTGTTCCCATAAGGACAGAATTTTATTGATCGGAGGGGATTACCATGCGTATTTTACAAGAGGAATATGCAAAGGATAAACACTATGCACTTCTTAAGGATGACCTCCACCAGACCGCACGTGCACTGCAGGATGCTTATAATAATCTGGAAAATGTTGTCGATCCGGATCTGATCGACTGCTACATCTACGAGTTAAACTCGGTGCAGATGCGTTATAAATTTTTGCTCGCAAGCATAAAAAAAATGGAACTTTCCCAGTAATTTCCGGCACTTTAATCGAAAAGAAGAGGCTTCTATGCAAAGAAGCCTCTTGATTTATCCAGTTCCTGGCAGTTTTCCACCAGATCACCTTTTCCGTATGTGTACCCGGCATACACCTGCTGGGTATTTTTCATCATTGGCGCAGAGGAATCTGTCTCTGCCACCTTACAAAAACTCTGATATAATTTTCGAAGCATTTTTTCTGCATTTTCAATCTCCGTCAGACTCCGTTTATACATTGCTGCCGCAAGAGAATCCTTGCAGAAGACATAAATCCGGTAAAGATTTCTGGAGATGTCATAAGAAAAATCCAGTGTCTGCATTAACTCACCAATGGAATTCTGTGCTTTCCGCAGAGCCACCTTAAACTCTTTCCATTTTTCTTCCCGATATGCTTTTTCTGCATCATCCAGATAAGCGAAGATGATCTCATAATTGATCACCGTAAGCCCGCTCCGGTTGCTCTGGCTAATCCTTCTGGTAAAATCCAAAATCTGCTCTTTTTCCACGTTTTACACCATCCCTGCAAAAATACTACTGTAACAATGATAAAACATTCTGTGGAAGATCATTTGCCTGACTTAAAACTGACACGCCTGCCTGCTGAAGTACATTGTACTGTGTATAATTGGTCATTTCCTCTGCCATATCCACATCTGTCAGTCTTGACATTGCATCCGTCATATTCTCCTCAAATGTATCGAGACTGGAAGTTGCATACTCCAGACGGTTTTCATACGCACCGATCTTGGAACGTGCATCAGATACCATTGCAATTGCATCGTCCAATGCACTGATCGCACGGTCAGCTCCTGTCACAGTTGTGACATCCAGATCGTCGATATAAAGGGTCTCACAGGAAATTTCCTGAATGCGGACATCCATATTCTGATGCTCATTAGCTCCGATATGAAGTGTCATATTACCGATATCAGTCACATCAAAGACTGTCTTTCCTGTTGTTCCCTCTTTTGCCAGAAAACTCATGGAAAATCCATCTCTGTCCGTGATCGTCACTCTGTTTCCATCAGTTGCAACGGTTGCAGTGCTTGAGAAAATGGATGTATCTGTTGTTCCGGCAATCGCAGTTCCGGCACTAAGTTCTACTTGAACATCGGTTCCGGCTTTTCCGGCTTTTGCCGCATCATAAGTCATTGTTCCTGTTTTCGCATCTGTTGTAAGATCTGCGGTATAACCTAACGCTGCTGCAAAATCTGCCGTTGTAGTCACACCGTCCTTTCCGGAAAACGTCAAAACTAACGATGCCGAAGAACCATATCTGCTTGCCTGAAGGCCGGTAAACTTACCATCGTCCGTCTTCATCTCTGCCTCACCGACCTCTGCTGCCGCACGGATTTTCTCATAAACTTCTGCTTTTGTATCATTTTTGTCAATATCCACAGAGTATCCATTGATGGAAATTGTTCCGGACACGTCAATTGTACCTGTACTTGTAGATTCGATTCCCACATTTGTTGCATTGTCTGTTGCCTTTGTTGCGGCTGGTTGTTTAATAGTTATCTCATATTTTCCTGGGTTTACATAATCCGAAATATTCACACGGGAAACATTTGCATTATCCGTATAAACACGTGTATCCAAAGAACCATCCAACAGCGATTTTGAATTGTACTCCGTATCTTTGGAAATACGGTTGACCTCGTCCTTCAACGCCTCGATCTCGTCCTGGATTGCCTGTTTGTCCTCTAAAGAGTTCGTTCCGTTTGCTGCCTGGACAGAAAGTTCACGCATTCTCTGTAAAATAGCACTTGTCTCATTCAATGCGCCATCTGCGATCTGAAGTACAGAAGTTCCATCGGATGCATTGGAAGATGCTCTGTCTAACGCATCGATCTGTGCCTGCATCTTATTGGAAATTGCCATTCCTGCAGGATTATCCTTTGCATGATTGATCTTCAAACCGGAAGAAAGTCTCTCCATGGATTTTGTAAGATTGTTTTCTGTACGAAGCAGCTGTTTATTGGTGATCACTGCTGACATATTATTATTAATTCTCATATTTTTCCTTCCTTCTCAACTCATCTGCTTCATATATCGTCAAAATCCTCTTTTTCCCTTAGAAAAATCTACAAATTTATTTGCTTTCCAAAGCAAATCGTATTATAATTACCTCGTTATTGGACACACTAATACGGCAAATATCACTTTGTCGTATGTGGGAATACAACGAAAAAGTATCAGAACTTTTTCCAAAAAGATACAAGGAGGATATCAGAATGGCTCAGGTTAATAAATCAACCATGATTGGTGAATTACTTCAGATTGACCAGAATATTGCACCAATTCTTTTAAATATTGGTATGCATTGTCTTGGATGCCCATCTTCCCAGATGGAAACAATTGAAGAGGCAGCTATGGTTCACGGAATTGATCCAGATGCTTTAGTAAAAGAGATCAACGATTTCTTAGCAAAAGACCTCGCTTAGTTTTAAGCAAACATTATTACAAAAAAGGTATCGGCAAATTGCCGGTACCTTTTCTTTTTGCCCGAAGGCTTTTTGATTCGTTTATAATTCTGCCAGAGTCTTAAGCGCATTTCCCTGCAGGATCATATGATAATGTTCCCTGAAAAATGCTCCTGTTGCCGGCGTATATGGCTGCTGAGCTGCATATTCTGATAAAATATTGCAGACCTTATTGAATGTTTCCGGTGACTGATCACTCTTACTCACCAGCAGATAATAGCGGTTGGCGGTCTGACTCTTGTAAAGATCATTCGCTCCCGCATAAAAACCATTCAATATATGCGCAAGTCTTGTCACTTCATCAAGATTCTTGAAAACAAACAGCTTTGTAATGTCTACAAGTACGTTTACCGGAGTTTCTTCCTTCGCTGTTTTCTCACTGCTCTCTGCCGTCTGGTTATCCCCCTCCGGCTCCTTTGCAGCTTTCTTATGCTCTTCCTGAATCTTTCTGAATAATCCTAATATATCATCAGCGCCTGCTGCCGCTGCATTCTGCACACTGCCTGACATAGCATCTTCATACAAATCTTCCGGATCAGGATCTGAAAACCTGGAAAAACGTGTATCAAGTTCCTCCGGATATTCTACCTTCGTAATCACCAGAATAATTGTGTCCGCGGAAAGCGGGATAGCTTCAATCATAAGCGGTATATCGTCTGCTTCAAATCCAAATTCATAGGCAGCCTGCTGCATCATATCTCGAAACAGCATCTTCGCCTTTTCGGTCCCGTATGCGAGTTCACTGAGCTTAATCTGACGTTCTGCCAGATCTTCTCTGGTCAAAGTGCAACGAATCTGATTCTCATTCACTTTTTCAATTTTCATATTATCACTTCCTTCATCCGGAAAACCTTGTAAACTGTACATCTATTATAATCAAATGCCCTATTGATGTAAAGTATACCATTTTATTAAATATTTCTAAACTCATCTTCAATTCCTTTGCACCCATAAAATTTTGTGAAAATTCACCAAAGTTATAAAAAGTAGTTGCAAAACAATTTTGTTCATGTTATAAAGGTATGCATGAGATGGCGAAACGGATACGCTTTGAAAGGAGCGATCTTTCGTTAAACCAACAACTTTGTTTGGCAAATACCGGGTTCTATCTACTCTTGGTACTGGAAACAGCAGCACCGTCTATCTTGCCGAACATATCAGACTGAACGTATACCGGGCAATCAAGTGTATCCCCAAAGACACTTCTCTGGTATCTTCACCTTCTTCGGAAGCCACACTTCTGAAGAATCTCAATCATCCTGGAATTCCCATTATTTACGATATTGAAGAAGATGAACATTTCTTTTATATCATCGAGGAATTTATTCAGGGACAATCCATTGACACTTTTGTGTCATATCAAAAAATTTCCCATGAACTTTTAATAAAATTTGGCATCCAGCTTTGTGATATTTTAGATTATCTGCATCATTTAATGCCATATCCAATCCTATATCAGGATCTAAAACCAGAGCATATTATAGTATGTGGAAATCAGATAAAATTAATCGATTTTGGAATTGCATCTTTTTTTACCGGTTCTGGAAAAAATTATCAAATTTACGGAACAATGGATTTTGCTGCGCCGGAGGCTCTGAATGGTCTTCCAGTAACGCCTTCCGCAGATGTGTATGGACTCGGGAAAGTCCTGCAATATCTGAGCAGCTATACAACGGAACCCTGTTCCACTATTTTTCAGACAATCATTCAAAAAGCTACTGCATATGATGCAGCGGACAGATATGAAACGGTCCGTCTTTTTAAAGAAGCTCTTGAACAGGATCTAAAAACAGCGTGTCCATCCGTTTCCCATCTCACAATCAAAAATATTTCTGTTTTTGGAAGCAAACCAGGTATTGGCACAACACATATTGCCATAGCACTTGCCAGCACCTTAACTGCAAATGGTTATCCTGCCGTTTACACAGAACGTAATGGTAACAATCATCTGCGTTCCATGCTGCAGGAGCATCCGGCAGTCAAAGAACAGAATGGTATCTGTTATTACAAATATTTCCGCGGTATCCCGGACTACGGTCAGGGGATTGAACCGCCCGATTCCGGAGACGCCATTTATGTGAAAGACTTTGGTGTATATCAGAAGGATATAATAGAATTAGGCCCAGAGAATTTTAATCTTTTTATCTTAAGTGGCAGTCCGTGGGATCTCGCACAGACCATCTCCACCGGATTGGAATTATCCCGTCTCGGAAACACCGCTTTTATCTGTAATTACAATAACCAGTCCTCTGCAAAAAAACTTGCAGGAAAACTCGGCTGTAAAGTATACTGCTTTCCTTTTGACGGGGATGCATTTACCTGTACCGAAACCAAAACAGATTTATTCTTTCATGTATTATCTTTCGAAAGGGGAAAAAAGAAATTTTTAAATTTCAGAAAAAGACAACCTTAAAACATTATTCGATCGGCATCTGTGGCTGCGGTCACGGCTGTGGTGTCACGCATCTTTCCATTGCACTGTCAAACTACTGTGCTTCCAAACTGCGCTGTTCCACTGCCTGTCTGGAACTAAACCAGTCCCAGGACTTTGAGAGTCTGTCCGGATTCACATCCAAAGACACACCTTTTTTCAAAAAAGAAAGCCCTCATAATATGTTTACCATTTATGATGTTGATTATTACCCTGCGGTTTCAATTGGGGAAATTCCGCAAATTTTAAATCATGGCTACTGTTATCTGCTGTATGATTTTGGTGTGCTGACAGAGACAAACTACAATGAATTCTTACGATGCGACCGGAAAATCGTAATAGGCAGCCTTGCGCCGTGGAAAGAGCAACTTTACCACAAATTTATTCAATCAACTTTTATCGGGCAGAAATCAGGGGAAGACTTTTACTATTTAGTATTGTTCGGAGAAGGAAATGATATGCAGGCTTTTCGTAAAAAATATCATCTGTCCATGGCGCAAATTCCCTTTTTCAAGAATCCGTTTCATATCGAAAAAGAACAGTTCCCTTTTTTACAGGAACTGCTTTAGGAGGCATTCACATTTTACACAATCGTAAAAAAACAATTTTAATTACTTTTTTCATCAGCATATGCATTGCAGGCATTCCTTTGTCGATTCTGCTCTTGATCCAGCGCTACAATTGTAGGGTATTAAAGCAGACAGTGTCTGCCTACGAAGCCGAACAGAACGCCTACGTGGACACAAACGTGTATCTTCTGTCAAAAGCACTTCCTGCCGGGGAAGCACTGACAAAGGATGATCTGACCTCGTGCACGGTAAAACTTCCACGCAGTCAATCGATTCTCTATGCTTCTGACAGCAAAAATCTGATCGGTCAATATGCGAAAACGGCACTGAAAAAAGGACAGCTTCTCACAGCCGATTTTTTCTATTCGGATGAAAGACTTACAGAACGTAACCGCTATCTCGAATTATCAGATATCCGCTTACCGGAATCCGTTCACACCAATAATCTGATTGATATCCGAATTTCTTTTCCTACCGGCGAAGATTATATTGTTTTGAACCAGCAGCGTGTTCTTTCCTTATTAAATGAGGATGAAGGAACTTCTGTCTGCGGCATAGCTTTAAATCTTTCCGAGGAAGATCTGCTCCGGCTGTCAAGTGCCCGTGTCGATGAAAATTTGTTTGAAGGTACCTATCTGTATGCGGTTATTTACCAGGCAGATTTTGAAACTGCTGCTGTGACAACCTACCCGGTAAACCCACAGGTATTCACCTTAATGCAATGGGATCCTAATATTGTTTCGCTTTTTACTGTAAAAAAGGAACAGGAAAAACGTTCTGTATTAGAGAACCATCTGCAATTATTTACCCAGAAGGAAATGGGGAATTCTATCGAAGCTGAGCTGGAATCTCTTCCGGACAGCCAAGAGGAATTGCCAGAACAGGATAATAATATATCACAAATGTAACCTATGCGTTTTCCTTTTGGTCAGGACTATAAGCAGGAGAAAATCTTATGGTTGAAAAAACAGAAAAACTCTATATGGAACTGTCCGCCTTAGAAAACAGAGGTGTGACGATCTGGCTTGAGGGAACTCCAAGCAATTCCCTCAATGTGTCAAATCAATTATCCATTCACGAAGATACCTCTTACATGAGGGATTACGTGTTTGAAGAAGGGAGGCTGAAAGAGGTACATTTTGACAAGGTTTCTAAATAATCATGGATTTTTTTGTCATTCACTCCTTTTGTAAATGGAGATTTGTGACGTTAACTTTTGTAACTTATTATATTGTAGATATCGTTTATGCATATAGCAGTGGATGTTCTAAGGACCCTCAATACCTGACAATCCAGGTGTCTATATAACACAATTTTGATAAAAAAAGATAAGAAGCCGTGGGGAGTCCGCGGCTTCTTTGCATTTCTGTCGGTTCAAATTTACAATTTCTTTATGTCCACGAATAAGAAATTCTTAATAATACTTTTACTATGATTTTAAGTGTCAATATGCTACAATTGTTTCTGTAAATGTAATCCATTTCACCATACATATCATTACATTTTACAATTTGATAAAAATTTGTTTTCAAAAATGCACTTTTTCGATAGAAAGGAACTTTTATGAAGAAAAAAATTATACCGTTTATTGCGGCTATCGCACTTATCATTGTCGTTGTTTTATTTATGGTATTAGGAAATATCATTGAAAAATACACTCCTTCCAAGGAGACAAAAGATCTGTCTGAATATTATGGACTGACTTCGGATACAGATGTCGCTCTCATATGCAACAACGAAGTCATTGATACCAAAGGAAAACTTGTAAACGGAGAAGTTTATTTAAGTTATGAAACAGTACGGAACTATCTCAATGCACGTTTTTATTGGGATCCCAATGAAAATATCCTCCGTTACACAACTGCCAATGATCTGATTTCCGTAAACGCGGAAAGTTCTGATTACACCGTGAACAAAGATACACAGTCATTTGGCCAGACAATTGTAAAAGCAGATGCCTCTACCGCTTATATTGCAATCGATTTTGTCAAACAGTACTCTGATTTTCAGTACAATTACTATACGGATCCAAACCGTGTCGTTCTTACCAATGCATGGGGAGATTATACCATTGCTTCTGCAAAGCAAAAAACAGAAATCCGTTATCAGGGCGGTATCAAAAGTCCGATTCTTACAGAAGCAGATAAAAATACCGAGTTCACTATTTTAGAACCGGGTGATACCTGGACAAAAGTTGCCACAAATGATGGATATATCGGTTATATCAAATCCAATAAACTTGGAACAACTTCTACTACGACAATTTCCAGTGACTATGTTGCAGAAGAATTTTCCCATATTACCAAAGATTACAAGATTAATATGGCATGGCATCAGGTAACCAATCAGTCTGCCAACGACAATCTTGCTTCTATCTTACAGAAAACAAAGGGAATTAACATACTTTCTCCAACCTGGTTTTACTTAAACGACAACAATGGAAACATTGCTTCCCTTGCAAGTTCCACTTATGTTGATTACTGTCACCAGAATGGCATTGAAGTCTGGGCATTGATCAGCAATCTGGAAAATGACAGCGTCAATACCGCAGAAGTGCTTTCCCACACTTCCTCCAGAGATAATCTGACCAACAATATTATCTCTGCCGCTATCCAGTACAATCTGGATGGAATTAATGTCGACTTTGAAGCATTGAATGCGGATGCTGTAGGAAACTCCTACATTCAATTCATCCGTGAGTTGTCATTAAAATGTGCCAACAATGGAATTGTACTTTCCGTTGATAATTATGTTCCAAGTGATTACACTGCATTTTATAATCGTGCCGAGCAGGCTCTTTTTGCTGATTATGTTGTGATCATGGCATATGATGAACATTATGCAGGTTCCCCGGAAGCTGGTTCCGTTGCTTCGATTGGTTTCGTGACAGATGGTGTGGAAAATACTTTAAAAGAAGTTCCTGCAAACCAGGTAATCCTCGGTATGCCATTTTACACAAGAGTCTGGTCCGAGACACCGGTAGAATCCGATTCCACTGCAACCGATGAAACGGACACAACCGTTGATTACGAATTATCTTCCTATGCGACCAATATGACAGAAGTACAGAAACTCATCAGTGCAAATGGTGTGCAGCCTGTATGGCTCGATGATATCGGACAGAATTATGTCGAATATCAAAATGGTGGTGTCAACTACAAGATCTGGATTGAAGATGCAACTTCATTGGAGAAAAAGCTTACCGTCATGGACACCTATGGTCTTGCCGGTGGTTCCTTCTGGAAACTTGGAATGGAAGATTCCTCTATCTGGGATACCATTATCAAATATATCAATTAGTGTTTGAAAACGATCCTGAAACGCAAATTCAGGTACAACCGATCAATAGATTCATATCTCCCACAGTTTGTGAATACAATATAGAAACAAACTGTGGGATTTTTTATGAAAAGAAAAATAGAATTGCTTATGGGACTTTGTGTGATTCTCTGTGCCTTTGTCCTCGCCCGTAAAGGAGCTGTTTTTGTACAGAGCGAGCAGGCAAAATCTGCGCCTGTCTGCATTGTTGTAGATGCCGGTCATGGTGGTGATGATCCGGGAAAAATCGGCATCAATGACGCGTTGGAAAAAGACATCAATCTTCAGATTGCATTAAAACTGCAAAAAATATTAGAACAAAATAACATCAAAGTTGTGATGACACGAAACACAGATGCCGGACTGTATTCCGAGGGCGCAACCAATAAAAAAGCGGAGGATATGCAGAAACGCTGTAAAATTATCGAGGATTCCAATGCCCTTTTTACGGTAAGTATTCATCAGAACAGTTACACTTCACCTGAAATTCAGGGAGCACAGGTCTTTTATTATGGACAGTCAGAAAATGGGAAAAAACTTGCCGAGATTTTGCAGACAGCTCTGATCGAACAGGTCGATCCCGACAACCACCGTGCTGCCAAGGCAAACGAAAGCTATTATCTTCTAAAAAAAACACCCACACCTACGGTCATCGTAGAATGTGGGTTTTTAAGCAATCCAATAGAGGCGGAACTGCTTTTGCAGGATGACTATCAGGATCAATTAGTCAACGCTATTTACACCGGCATTAAAACTTATCTTGGAGACGAACTCCCGCAAAACGAATCATCGTAATTATTCAAATTCACGGATTGTTTTTAAAAATGCCTCTGCAATATGGTATAAACGGGCAGTCTGCACTTTGTATACAGAATCCTCTTTTTTTCCCTCTGTGGACTGTCCCTCTTTATCCACAGCTTCTTTCGTAGAAGCTGCCGAATCATTCACAGACGTTACATTTCCACTCTTTCCCGATGCGACACCGGAAAAATGATTTAAATCGAGGTTTTTTTCTATTGCAAATCTGAGGTCTACCTGCTCTCCGTCACTCTCCTGAATGGCAGATGCCAGAAATCCCATCTGATCTGCCAGAAGATCTCTTGTCTCCTGTTTATCGGTCACAACCAGACCGCTGATTCCTTCCTCTTTCGCCTGAAATGTCGCTGCGATCTTACCAGACATTTCGCTTTCTAACATAATGTCCACAATACCTTTTGTCTCTACTCCACGGACAATCTTCAGGGAAACATTGGTCACTTTATCCCCCACCAGAACCGGAATGGAATACTGCTCTTTTTTCGCCAAAGTCTGATTAATGGAAAGTTTTGCCTGCATAAGACGCATCTCGCGCACATCAATGCTGGTCACTTCATCGCTGGAGATCATCGTCTTCATCACGTTCTCCGCAACTTTTCCCAATGTCTCCTGAACCTCTGCCAATGCTTTGGGCTCCGAAACTGCCTCTCCAAAATCCTCGATAATACTTTCCTTGATCGCTTCGATATCTTCTGCTGTGATTTTTTTCTCACGATCCGGATTCGTACTCTCTTCCCCGAAGATCTGTCGGAACAGTTGATTACGGTTCGCCATCATCGACTGGATAGCATTGACATTCATTGCGCTGTTTGGCAGATCAAACTGCTCTAACATCCGGTAAATCTCATCCGGAGCAGCCGCTGCTTCCTGCACCATCCGCATCTGTTCCTGAAGATATTCCCGCTCGGCTGCTGCGTCTGTGTCGACAGTTTCCGCAAGTGCATGCGCAAATTCCTCCGGAGTCATATTCTGCCAGTCCGGATGCTGATCAAATACCTGCTGCAATCTGCCCGGTGTCAAAAGATCAGCTGCGTCCTTCATACAGTTTGTCTGGTAAGCGGTCTCGATCTGATCTGTAATGGAGTTTGTGTTTACCGTCTGCTTTTTGCTCTCTCCGTAATCATTGTCCACAGAAATATCCATGCGATTTGTCTTGTGGGATGACCGCACGGCAGTGAGCAGATTTTTCATGGTCATCTCTGCCCCCTGATTTACCAATGCACCGATCGCCGCACCGTCTGTCTGCTCCACCTGATGGATGAGACGGTAAATTCCGATATAGGAGTTTCGTTCTTCCTCTGTGATCTGATTATTTTTTTCCAATTTATATAAATACTCACTGAACTTCTGATTATCATCTTTTCCAACTTCTGATCTCACCTGCTCCGCAACACGGTTCAGATCCGAAATCTTCATTTCCAGTGGATTAATGCCCTGCTTGATCAGCTGTGTGACAACAGCAGGTGTCATATTTTTAAACATCCGCTGTACTTCTTCATCTGCAGCTTTCATCTGTATAATGGAATCCTCCGTAATTTCAATTCCATTGTACCCAAGAATACGCACTGCACGACGATTTTCTTCCGTTGCTTCCACGCCAAGATCGTTTAAAATATCATCCACATTGCGGAATGCCTTCTGGATGGAATCTCCCATGTCGGTGCGTGGCGCTGTCATTAACGTCTCATACTGCACACCTGCTTTTTCCAGTGCAGATTTCATCTGCATTCCCTGCTCATATGCTCCATCAATCGTGGAAACATCTGCTTCTGGGATTCCAAGCACATACGCCGGAACCTGCCCCAGCTGCGCTACTTTTTCAGTTGTCTCTGCAAAAAGTGCAACATTTTCCGGGGTTGCATCCGCACCCTGTGCTTCCAATAAATTTGTATAGTATTGGTTTTCCATATTTTTCAACTCATCAACGAGTTTCACCAGAGGCTCTGTATCGATGGAAATACCTTTTTTCAAAAGTGCATAATTTGCTTCCGCTGACATTGCAAGACGTACTTCCTCCAACTGTCTCTTTGCCGTGAGAAGTTCTAAGCCTTTATCCGTATAAGCTTTCTGATTTTGGGAGTCGCTTTCAGCATCTTTCCCACGGTTTTCTGCTGCTTTGGCAAGATTATCCACAGTCAGCTCCATGCCATTGTTCACAACATAAGCAACATCTTCATCTGTAGCATTTTCAATCACATCTGCGGCATTCTGTGCCTGATCTCTGAGGCTGTAGCCCTCTGCCACCATTGCATCCTTTGGCATATTTCCCTGTGTAATTGCATCCGCAATCTGTCCCATTGCCTGTGATGGATCCGCCGGAAGTTCCAAAGTTTTCAGATTCTCATAGTAGGTCAGATTCTCTTCCGTGAGGGGAACATCGTTTTGGATCAGCCACTGGCAGTCTGCCATAGTATTCTCATTTACCGGCAATCCCATAGAAGACAGCATGTTCTGGATCTGTCCTGACAACTGTTCCATATCTTCTACGGTCTGCCCTGTATAACCTGCACTGCCTGAAAACTGTGCCATATACAAATTCTCAATCGTTGGCTGCAACTGATTATCCAACATGTATTTGATCGCACCATCTGTCATAGGCTGCAACATCTGCAACTGTTCAAACGCCTCAATGCTCGTTGCAATATTCTCATCTGTCGCCGGAAGATCAGCCTCCTTAAATGCCTGCTCCAACTGGTTTGCAAGTGCCACACTTCCTGTCATCGCCTCTAATTCAGCTGCGTCAAGGTCATCTCCAAACACTTCTTTTCCTGCTTTTGCAAGCTGCATTTTGATTTTGTCTGTCACCGTAATAATCGTATGTGAATCTGTGGAATCCAGGGAAAAACCTTCCTCCTGCATTTTCGCATAATCTTCTTCCGATGTTGTATTTGATAAAACTGCCATCTGATTTTTGCGGTCAAATGCATCCATCCCAGAACTCTCTTCAATCTTTTCCGCTATGGACTTTTTCTCTTCTCTGGCAGGATTCAGGTAGGTAGTATCCTTCATCTGAATGGAAGTCTGTCTGTCGCTCACACTCTTTATCGTCTTAGCCTTTTCTGCCACAATCCCGGAGGCAGTCTTTACATCTTTGCCTGCCGCCTGCTGCAGCGCCTCCAGAATCTGATTCTGCTGTTCTACTCTCATCTATTTGATATCTCCTGTTTCGGATTTTATTTCACTGCTATGTATATCGGCTCATTTCCTTTTTTCTTAATACAACCGGAGTTTAACGTATGAACTGCCGCTTGTGGGTGGTGTTACGGAT
>ERZ779705.237-NODE-237-length-55654-cov-4.460404_pt1 | contig 55654 bp, 61 predicted proteins | sample MGYA00511385_ERZ779705 | MGnify/ENA primary metagenome ERZ779705 (study PRJEB29588, sample SAMEA2145301) | human gut metagenome | biome: human gut; feature: human-associated habitat; material: faeces | place: Denmark | collected 2008/2010 ... | reverse complement strand
TGACAAAGGGCCTGACGGGAATCTGGCCGTCAACAAGGAACAGGCCAGGACGGTGAAACTGATTTACCGTTTGTTCCTGGACGGGTATACCTTCCACTCCATTGCCAGGGAGCTGACTGCCAGAGGGCTGGAAACCCCGGCGAAAAAGAAACGCTGGTATCCTCGGACGGTAGAGAGCATCCTGACAAATGAGAAATACAAGGGCGATGCCCTGCTGCAGAAGCGGTTCACCGTCAACTTCCTGACCAAAGAAACGAAAGCGAATGAAGGGGAAGTGCCGCAGTACTATGTGGAAAATAACCACGAAGCCATCATCAGCCCGCAGGTTTTTGACTGGGTGCAGGAAGAAATCAAGCGGCGGCGTAAAGGCGGGGGACGTTACAGTGGCGTATCCATCTTCTCCAGCAAAATCAAGTGCGGCCAGTGCGGCGGCTGGTACGGGGCCAAGGTATGGCATTCGACCGACAAGTATCGCAGGACCATCTACCGATGCAACGGCAAGTTCAAGAGTTACTGCCAGACGCCGCATCTAACAGAAAATGATGTTAAGGAAGTCTTTGTCCGGGCTGCCAACCGGCTCATCGAAAACAAAGCGGACATACTTGACAGCATCACCCTGCTGAAGGAACGGCTCACAGACACAGAAGCCCTGGAAGAGGAACGGGACAAGCTCAGTACAGACTTGAACCTGCTGGCCGATAGGGTGAAACAGCTTATTGCTGAAAACGCCCGGTTAGCACAGAACCAGGATGATTACGACCGGAACTACAATGAATTGGTCAGCCGGTATGAAGCAGCGAAGAAGAGATACGACAAGACTTGTGATACCATTCAGTATCGCAAAGCACGGAGCCTACAGATGGACAGCTTCATCAAAGAACTTCGGAATCAGGAACTCATCAAGGAGTTCGATGCCCGGCTGTGGAGCAGTCTGGTGGATTTCATCACGGTATACAGCAAAGATGATATCCGGGTAACATTTAAAAATGGGATAGAGTACTGAAAAAAGATAAAATTTTTTATAAAAAGTTGGTACGAACCTATTGACAAGAAAATGCGGGGGGGATAATAAAGTTCATAGAAAATTTTATAATTCCTGTAGGAGAAAGGAAGATTGTCATGAATAAGGTGTATCGCAGATTATCTGGAGTCAGGTTAAACATGCGTATGTTGTCATCTCTGAGATAGCCAAACATAGTGCAAAACATAGTGGGGACATCGTGAACCCCCATAGAAGCATGGCGGCGCTTTGTGTAGTTTTGTTGTGTAGTGGTGTAAATGTAGCAGAGGCTGATGTGACTGTTGGCGGCGGAAACAAAGCTGATTATACCCAGAAAACACAGATTACCGGTGTCAATAATACTATGACAGGTACAGATGGTAATATTGCAAAGTTGAATTATGTATATGGATTAAAAAAATACCGTTACCAATGCATTCAATAACGTTGTCATGTGTAACGATCATACCGTGACGGCAAATAATACAATTGAGTTTTGGCTTCTGTTTTAATTTTGGCTTCTGTTTTAAAATGATTAGGTGATGAGGAGACAAGAAATATGACGAGATATAAACTTCTGCGTGCTGTAACACTGGCAGCATTGAACCTTTCAGTAGTTTCCATGCCGGTATCCGCTTCCATTGTATGGCAGTGGGGCGACCAGTTGATGGCACCGGGGACATACAATAATTCTAACGGTCATTATTGGGTTATGTATGATTCCGGCATCGTCAATGATTCGGATCGTACTTTAACAGCTGGCGCAGATGTTACGTTTCATCAGCTGATGCAGGACTCTATTGATAGTACACAGGCACATTTGACAAGTGGCTATCTGACTATTCGTGCATTAAGCCATAAACTGAATATTGACATGAAAGACTACAATCTTTCTTTTGTGGATAGAGGATTCGGTTCTTATTTATGGCCGAATGCCATTGTGAATATCTATGATGCAAAGAATTTTTATAATGAAGTTATGTGGGCTCGTCATGTCTATGCACAAGAAGACAGTGAATTCAAGCTGCAAGCCAATAACGATATTACTTTAAAAACACTGGCGGAAGATAGTACCCGTAATAATTTGGCTGTAAAAAATGGTGGTGGTATGGTCAGTCTTAAAGGGAGTAAAGTGACCATAAATGCCGGTCATGATTTTATTGTGGATGATAGCTCTTTGACGACGGATAATAGTTATTCACCGGCTTTTATTAATTCTGTGGGAAGCCAGGTATCTGTTTCTGCCGGTCATGATATCAGCGTGAAAACAACAAAGCCGAGTGCAGTTTATTCTCGTACTGGGAATAGTATTACCAGTGAAGTGACTCTAAATGCAGACAATGCAGTAAATCTGGAAACTACTAACACGGCACCTGGGTGGGGAACTTTGCGTACTGGTTCCGGTAGCAAGATTGCTATTAATGCTAAAGATTTAAATATAAAGACGGAATCGGAAGCTATAAGACCCGGAAATTCAGGTACAGATGCATCTACTGCGTCCAATGTTGATATTAATTTGACTGGTCATGCCGATATTGAAAGAGGTTCTACCGGTACTAGTGAAAATGCAGTTATTTATGCCAATAAATATAATCAAATTAATATAGATGCAAAATCTATGACTCTATCCACAGGGAAAGGCCCCTTAATCGGGGCTAGAGGCCATGGAAATATAAACATCCATACGGCAGATAATATGGAGATGACCCGGCAAACGTTAGGGACAAAGGAAAATATGGTCTATGCAGATTCATCCGGTGAACTTACTCTGACATCAGATAATGGGACAATCACCCTTATTGATCGTGGACATGGACGAGGTATTTATAGCAATGACACGACGATTCAGGTTAATGGGAATCTAGCTGTGGATGAAACTTCCACAGCTCTGATGACTGAAAACAATGGGAAAATTCATTTGTCCAAAGGACTTGTTATCCATCCGAACATGCCGTCTGATATGGCTATCCATGCGGACAGTGGGAAAGTTATCGGTATTTCAGCTGCGGGAGATAAGAAAGTGACCGGTGAAATTTATGCGGAAAATAACGGGCAGGTGGAGCTGAACTTCGGTACATCGGATTCTTATTTCAGAGGATGGACGGAAGAAGTACATTCAGATACCACATCGGCATCTGCAGATTACGGTACTATTTCTCTTGTCTTTGCTCCCGGTGCCCTTTGGGATATGACGGATGACAGTATGGTCAGCCATGTCACCAATAATGGTATTATCGATTTGTCCGGGGCTCGTGCTTCCGGCGGTCACGGAAAATATTTGACTGTTGAAAACTTCAGCGGAAACGGTGCGGTCAAGATGTATCTAGACTGGGAGTCCAATCAGGGCGCTAAGCATGTAACGGAAAACAGCGATTATATCAATATTGATAACGGTTCCGGTATACAAACCGTATATGTCGAACCGTCCACCATGAATCTGAACAGCATGACTGATACGGACAGACTCTATTTCTCCACCGTAAACAGTGGAAATATGCAGTTTGTAAACGGCTTTTCCGCCTACATTACCAGACCGGGACATTTGTATGATACGGAATTGTACATCAATCATGAAAATCACGGTACCGTGAATGACTGGTACTACGGTCTGCGGGATTGGAAAACGCCAGATCATGAAAGCCCGGTCATCCCTTCCGTACAGAAGGTAGATAGCGCCGTATTCTCATTAGCTACAAATATGGACCGCCTGAATAAACGGCTTGGGGAAGCACGGTATCTGTCGGATACGAAAGAAGGCATTTGGACAAGAGAATACTATACCCGTATCGGTATGGACGGCTTCCGCAGCCACAGCACCCATATGGAAATAGGGTATAATCATCCGGAGGCAAGAAAAGACAGTTCTGTCGTTCATGAAGGCGGTTCCTTCGAGTATGCTACCGGGAATATGAGCCACGACTATGGCGATGCCAAGCTGCACCGGTATGCTGTGGAAGGATACCATACATGGTTGGGAAAAGATGGACATTATCTGGATCTTGTCGGACGCATCGGTCGCATTACGGCTGATGCAGATATCCTGCTGCGTGGGGGGAACAGCACTTCCGCCGACTATGGGACATGGTTTGAAAGTGCAAGTGTTGAATATGGTCGCCGTACCAAAGGAGAAGACGGCTGGTTCATTGAACCGCAGACACAGCTCCAGTACACGCATTTGAATAGCGCTTCCTATTCCACAAAAGACGGCATTTCTGTAGATAAAGATAATGTGGACAGCTTGATCGGTCGTCTGGGGATTCGTTTGGGGCGGAATATGTCGGAAAAAGCAGGTTGGTATGTTAAAGCCGATATGTTCCATGAATTCTTCGGTGACAAAGACTACGGCTTTACTGCTATTAACGGCATGACCACGTTGAATAAAGAAGCCACAGGAAAACGGACATGGGGAGACTTGGGCTTCGGTTTTCAGATGGTATTCAGCCATGGACGCAGTTTGTGGCTGGATGCAGAACGATATATAGGAAACGGCATTCATAATGCATGGCAGCTGGAAGCGGGAGCCAGCTGGAAGTTCTAAACGGTAGGCTCGATTCGCGGGTGAATAAAGTCGGCGCCAATGCGGCGGCCCTTGCTGCCCTCCACCCCCAGGACTTTGATCCTGATGATAAGTGGGACTTTGCTGCAGGATATGGCAATTACAAAGATGCCCATGCGATCGCTGTTGGGGCTTTCTATCGCCCCAATGAAGATACCATGCTTTCCGTTGGCGGAAGTTTTGGCGGCGGAGAGAACATGGTCAACGCCGGTATCACCTTTAAGCTGGGACAGAAGAATAGCGTAGGTCGGTCCAAAGTGGCTATGGCGAAAGAAATTATTGACCTTAAAACAGAAGTACAGCTGTTAAAAAATCAGAACCAGACCATCTTGAAAGCGCTTCACGTAACGGGCGCACAGGAAGCGTCGACAACGGGCGTTACCTTTTCGGACGTGCCTCAGGGACACTGGGCGTATACCTATGTGAAGTTTCTGGCAGATAAAGGCTATCTAAAAGGATACCCGGATGGAGAATTTAAAGGGAATCATGCCATGAGCCGCTATGAATATGCTGCAATTATTTATCGGGCTCTTCAGAATGGGGCACCGTTAGATGGCAACATGGTTCAGAGTATGAAGGAGTTTAAACCGGAAATTGAAGCGGCCCGGGAGGCAGATCGATTCCGGGTAGACCGCATTTCCGGCAAAGACAATGATCGTCATAAAGTAGAACGTGTGCGCGTGAATAGTGCCGATAACAAAGCAGAGAAAGATTTCCGTGATGTGTACGGCAGTCATATTGTGAAATAAATGGCTTAAATAGAAAAGACAGGGACCGAAGCTGTGGATAGCTTCGGTCCCTGTCTTTTTTGTTTCGTGAGAATAGTACTGTGAAGGAGTGTTGGGGACTCATAGTCGATGAAATTTTGGCTCCGGGCATTACAGGTTCGCTTTTCTCTTTGTCTTGATAAGAAAAATTTCTTGAAAACATCTTGACAAGAAAACGCGGGGGGGATAATAAAATACATAGAAAATTTTATAATTCCTGTAGGAGAAAGGAAGATTGTCATGAATAAGGTGTATCGTGTTCTTTGGAGCCAGGTTAAACATGCGTATGTTGTCGTCTCTGAGATCGCCAAAAATCGCACAAAACATAGTAGAGGCATCGTAAACAGCCATAGAAGCATGGCGGCGCTTTGTGTAGTTTTGTTGTGTAGTGGTGTAAATGTAGCAGAGGCTGATGTGACTGCTGGCGGCGGTCCTGGTGTGGCTATCGGGACAAGCAGCAATGCGCCGAAAGCAGAAAACGTGGCAATTGGCAACCATGCGACCATTTCCTACTCCAATGGAGCCAGCGCTGCGACGGGAGATGTGGTAATTGGAAACAACGCCCGTACGAATAACTATGTCAGCCAGGGCGGGGGCATTGCTATTGGTGCCGGTGCATTTTCGGAGAATATGGCAGGCACCCAGGAACAAGGATTTAATTTTAATCAAACGACCTTTACCGGATCGGGATTTTTAGGCTTGCAATCTCCCTTTATTCCTGCAGATCCCACTAAAGTGGTAACCGGGATAGCCATTGGACAAAACAGTTATGCTCGTTCTGGTAGTGTCATGCTAGGGACTCATAACTATAAGGGTGATATTGCAGACACCAATGTAGACACTAGTTCAGAAGTGAGTATGCGTTCCCATGAAGTGAGTGTCAATGCGACAACCATTGGCGTGAATAGTTTCAATAATTCTGCGTTTGGCGTGGTGAATGGAGCGTATTCTGCTATTACGGGGGCATATGATGGAGGCGGTTTCCGTTCCAATGCTTCTCAAAATTTCGGAGCTACCATTACAGGTTCTTTAAATAGCATTGAATCCAAAACTGCATCATCTAACTATTCAGGTGTAGGCAATAATATTGTTGGCGTGGCAAACAGGGAGTTCAATGCCAATGGAGCTTTGATTTTTGGTGCAGGTAATGAGATCACGAACTCTGTAACTACCGTTTCTGCACCTACCAGCAGCGGTAATTCACCAAAAGCTTTGCAGCAGACTTTGATGGGGGTTATAAAGAATGCTGAGGGCGGTGGTTCTACCATGGCTATGGGCGGAGGAAACAAAGCTGATTATACACAGAAAACACAGATTACCGGTGTCAATAATACGGTGACCGGTACAGCTGGCAATGTTGCTAAATTGAATTATGTATCCGGATTCAAAAATACCGTTACCAATGCGTCCAATACCATTGTCATGGGTAACGACCATACCGTGACCGCAAATAACACCATTGCCATTGGTGGGCTTTCCAGTACAGATACACGTTCTGTTGCCAATACAACTTCCATTGGGTATGATGCAAAAGTCAATAAAGAAGGTGGCGTAGCTCTTGGTTATAAGTCTAATGCTACGGTAGATAAAGGAGCAGCGGGGTATGACCCGACTACGGGAGCTACTTCGACAGAGACAAATTCTACGTGGAAGGCTACATCAGCAGCCGTTTCTGTAGGTGATGTAGGAAAAGGTGTTACTCGTCAGATTACCAGTGTAGCAGCGGGCACGGCAGATACCGACGCTGTCAATGTGGCGCAGCTGAAAAAAGCCGTTGCCGGAGCTTCTGATGGTAATGATACGTTAGTAACCAGTGCTAATGGGCTCAGCCTGTCCGGTAATACTCTTTCTATGAATGTGACCGATACCGCGGGAAATGCTGTAACTGGGTCTGTTGATTTATCTGCCATTGCTGGTAGTGTAGATACAAGAAATACCGTAACTGCTGGAGAAAACGTTACGGTGGATGAAACTCCTAATACAGATGGAAGTTCTACCTATAAAATTAATGTGAAAACAGACGGGCAAATCACAAATGGCAATAAGGGAATTGTAACAGGTGGGACTGTATATAATGAGACCCGTGTAACGAATGATGGTTCCTATGTGAAGGCAGGGAATACAGCCGGGCAAAATCTTTCTGTTTTGGACAGTCAAGTGAAGAATAATGCAGATAACATCAGTAACTTGGATAATCGAGTTAATAACATAGGGAACAATCTTAATAAATTAGGTGACCGGGTAGATAGAGTCGGTGCAGGGGCTGCAGCATTGGCCGCTCTTCATCCTCAGGATTTTGACCCGGATGATAAATGGGATTTTGCAGCAGGGTATGGGAACTATAAAGATGCCCATGCAGTAGCTGTAGGGGCCTTCTATCGGCCTAATGAAGATACCATGCTGTCTGTAGGTGGCAGCTTTGGCGGAGGCGAGAACTTGGTAAATGCCGGTGTGACCTTTAAACTTGGACAGCATAACCATGTAAGCCGTTCCCGTGTGGCACTGGCAAAGGATGTATTGGAGTTAAAGCAGATTGTAGCCAAGCAAGATGCGATCATTCAAAAATTCATGAGTGGCAAAACGGCTGGAACTTCTCATGATGTGAATTTCCCAGATGTACCGAAAGATCACTGGGCTTACACTTATGTGAAATCTCTTGCCGACAGAGGGTATCTGGAAGGATATCCCGATGGTGAATTTAAGGGCGATCGTGCGATGACTCGTTACGAATACGCAACGGTTATTTATCGGGCTTTGCAAAACGGAGCACCGAATGATAGCAATATGAGTCGGGCCGTGGAAGAATTTAAGCCAGAACTCATCAAAGTCCAGGAAGTGGAACGTTTCCGTGTGGATCGTATTTCCGGTAAAGATAACGACCGGCATAAGATAGAACGGGTGCGGGTAAATGACAAGAATGACAAGGTGAATCACCAGCTTCGGGATGTGTACGGAAGCCATATTGAAAAATAACTTTTGCCAATAAAAAGCATAAAAGCATCTGTTGTTCCAATAGAATGATATATGCTTTTCTTTATGGTAAAATAATTCTGTCTTTTAAAGTTTTTAATTAGGTTACTATGACAAAAAAGGAGAGACACCCCATGAAATTGTTTGCAAGACAAGCTATTGCAGCTTCTCTGTTTTGTGCCGTTGCCTCTGTCAGTACAGCGTTTGCACAGCAACCTTTTACCAGTAGAAATGAACCACTGACACCAGCCATGGCATCTCGTGGTGAGATGGATGCTTTTCGAACGGACCTGGATGTCTATGTAAAGAACATTGACAGGGAAATAGAAAACCTGTTGATGCAGCGGAAAAGAGCTATCCAGAAATATAACAAAGCCGCCCAAAAGTATAATGAAGAAACTTTTTTTCACCAGGACAAAGTGCCTTATTATTCTTATCACTTTTATGACCACAGACATCACCGGAATGATTGTTGGAATAAGGAACGAACAAAAGAAAATAAGGATAAAACCCATGAACAACGTATGAATGAGCGTGTTGAGCATTTTATTGATGGCATGATGGATTGGTGAATGGTATGTTCAGAAAAATGGAGGAAAAGAAAATGAAAAAAATGATGGTAGCATTAGCAATTGCAACGGCAGCTTTTTCACCGGTTTCTTTTGCTGCAGAACAGCTGCAATCTGCAGAAGTTTCAGTTATATCTTATACTACGACTTCCTCTTATGTTGTAACGTATCAGGGAAAACGGTATATTTCCGGTGTCTATGAAAATACCTGGATGAATAACCACATGGCCAATCCGGAAACAAAAGTGTCTGCCTTTGTATATGACAAAAATAAAAAATGCAATGCAACGCTGGCAGAAGTTACTAATGTAACGACCTTAGCAGATATGAAAAAAGCTATTCAGGATGGAAAAGGGACCCTGTATAATTCAGAATGGAAAAAACTTGAATTGACAGAAAACTTCTTTCCAGAAGAGATGACCAGGAATTTTTATCTGGATAAGGAAAAAGAAGGGGTGGTTCTTGTTTTCCAGCCAGGAGATTTGGCTCCTTATTCGGAAGGGGTAACTTATGTGGTGGTCTCCTCTTCTGTTGTTAAATAAAACGAAATTTTTTGTTGATAGGTTTGTTGTAAATCGGTAATGGCAAAAATGTATTTTTAGATCAGTTATAAAGGAGGCGTATTGATGAATAAGGTGTATCGTGTTGTTTGGAGCCGGACAAAGAATTGTTATGTCGCTGTTTCTGAAATTGCCAAGAGAAATCAACGAGATTCGTCTAAGGGCAGAGGAGTGGTCGCTGCTTTGGCCATAACCAGTATTCTTTCGTTGGGCATAGGTACTCCAACTTATGCAGCTTATGATCCGGCAACCAATACGGATATATTGACCAATCAAATGGTCAGCGAAAGCCGTGGGGATACAAGTAAAGGTGATTTCAAATCTTACGATCATCCTGACCGGAATCTTGTAATCAACTGGACGGATAATTCCCGTGGAGACGGTGCCGCCATCCGTGATGCTCAGGTGAAGGCAAAAAATATTACAATTCATACTGATTTTGCAGGAAACCAGTGGACGGATAAAGGGGTTATTTCTGATGGGACAACCCATATAGAGGCCAGCGGAAATATTCGTATTGATTCCCATGACGACGGTGTATTTACGGAAGGCACTGGATCGGTAACCATTGAAGATTTTAAAAATTTAACCATTCGCTCTACAAATGGATATGGCATGGTGGATAATGGTGGCGGCATTGTTATTTTGGGAGGAGAAGGGAGTACGGTCAAAATTTCTTCTGAAGACAATAGCTCTGATTTCTTCCGCCGTCCGGCTATAGGAAACTCCGCGCAGTCATTCTACGATCCTGTGGGAAACGGCATTGCCATTAAAGCGGATGTCATTACCCTGGAAGGAAAAGATAACGCGATTCTCGCGGGACCCGGCGCGGACGGCCATCGATTCAATGTAAATCTGGCGGCGAAAAAGGTGGACATCAAAGGAAGCGTCATGGGAGTCGGCAGTGATATTGACATCAATCCCCATATAGGGGGTGATGTGACCATCACCGCTCCGGGTATGGGGGCAAGCATTAGTGCCGGAACCAGTCCTCAAGGGGAAGGAACCCACGTAACCATTAATAAAAACGCTAAAGGAACGGTGAAAATCCTGGGCGAAATTCAGGCGCGCGGGCAAGGAACTACTGTACTGGCCAATCTGACGGGAGATGGGTCCTTTATCGATACAAAAGCCGATGATTTCGGCGGCGGAGTCTTTACAAAAGACGCCATTGGCGTGTCCGATGGGGCAAAAGTGGATCTCAATGTAAACGGAAACGATTCCTTTGTGCGGGGTGATACCGCTGTAAGCGATAAAGGAACGCTTGTGATTCATGCAACAGGCGAGCGGTTTGCTCTAAAACGTTCCTATGAAGATAGTATGGGTGATAGTTCCAACCTGCTCAAAGCAGAATCGGAAGGATTGGCTAAGATTTCCATTACAGGAAATGACAGCAAGGTGGAAGGACAGGTAAAAGCAGAAACCAAAGGAAATATTCAGCTGGATATGACCGGGAAAAATATGAATTTCAAAGGGAATCTGGAAACATCCTGGGATGATCCCAGCCACGCTTCTGAAACCGACAATGCATCTATTCAGGCAAACTTTTCCGGAGACAATGCTTCCATGACAGGGAATATTAACGCTTATACCAGTGGAAGTACCATTACGGTCAATCTTTCCGGCGCCAACGGGAGTCTGACAGGCAACGCGGAATCTGTGGGAAATATGATTTCATCTTCCAGCACTACGGATCCGACGTGGCGGGAAAAGATTTACGCGGGCAATACGGTCAATCTGAATCTGACCGGCGCTCACGCAAAGCAGGTCGGGGATTTGAAGGCGCAGGGTGAAAATACGCTGAATGCGGTGTATTCCGGGAAGGTATCTTCTTTGATCGGCAATGTGGAAAACGCGGGAACCATGAATCTGTCCTTTACCAACCAGTCTGTCATGAACGGAAATATGAGCAATGGGGAGAAAACCTATGAGGATGTACACCATCAGCCTATAAAAACAGTGGAAGGCAAACTGACGGCAACTTTTGATGAGGGGTCTGCCTGGAAGGGCGATCTTGAAACGACGGCCGGAAGCGCTGATATCGCTTTGCGAGGCGGCAGCCGTTGGACAGGAAATCTGGATGACCGCGCCGCAGATGGAGCCGCGCATATTGAACTGGATGGCAAAAGCTTATGGGAAGGGAAAGCTTCCGGAAACGGCAGTATTTCTCTTGCGGGAAATTCGCTCTGGCAGCTGACCGGTAACAGTACAGCGCATGCTGTTTACCTGGATCAGGGGAGCACTGTTTCTCTGGAGGGGACGGCCGGAAAATTGGAGACAGAATGGCTAGGCGGTTCTGGCGGCATGGTGAAAATGGATCTTCGTTACCTGGGTGATGATGTGGAAACTTACCGCGGCGGGGATCGCAGTGATTTTGTGGTGGCGCATGACGGCAACGGCAGCCGCTATACCCTGGAAATGTCTGATCGCAGCAGTGTGAACGGAATGATGGATGAAAGCAAACTCTATTTTGCTTCGACTGCTCCCGAAAGAGCTTCTTTTACCCAAAATGAACAGGTTCAGGTGAAAAATTATGAGCGGATTTATAATAAAAATCTTGTGATTCAAAAAGAATCAGATACGGGAAATCCTGCTTATGACGGATACGATCGTTGGTTCTTGACTCCGGATTCCTCCAGCGGAGAAAATGGCAATGCCATCAACCCTAATGGTACAGTTCCTGGAACAGCCTATCATACGGCTTTGGCCCTGTGGCGTGATGATGATACCCTTGTAAAACGCCTGGGCGAACTGCGGTATAATCAGGCTGATGAAGGGGTATGGGCCCGTTTCATTCATAAAGGAATGGAAAGAAGCGGACAACATGGATTTAAGGGAACCTACCGGACAGTCCAGGTTGGTCTGGATAAGAAAGTGGAGACCGATCAGGCTGGAAGCTGGATCTATGGCGGTGCCATTTCCCATATGTGGGGGGATACAGGTTATACAGAGGGGCACGGTGAACAAAAATCCACGGCTCTATCTCTGTATGGAACGAATATCCGTCCTCATGGCCATTATCTGGATCTGGTCGCCCGTGTGGGACGGATCGATTCTGATTATGAGACTTCTTACGGGGATTATGGAAAGTTTGAAAACTGGGGCATCAGCTTCAGCGCCGAATACGGACGAAAGAAGATGCTGGATCGGCACTGGGCCATTGAACCGCAGGCACAGCTGACCTATAGCTACTTGTGGGGAGACGAATACACAACTCGTAATGGTGCCAAAGTCCATCAGGATAATGGAAATAGCCTGATTGGTAGATTGGGCTTTGTAATCAGCCATGAATTCCAGGAACAGACCAAGCATCCTGGCCGTGTGTATCTGAAGGCTTCCATTAACCATGATTTCTTAGGCCGTACGGAAAGCAGCATCCGGGACGATGTTCGCTTTACCGATCGGGATGACCTGGGCGATACTTGGTATGTTGTTGGCTTGGGAACCAATATTCAGTTGGCGGATACGTCTCAATTCTATCTGGACGCAGAGCGGAACTTTAAAGCAGATGTAAAAACGAAATATCAGTTTAATGCAGGATTCCGGTTTAAATTCTAGAGAGAAAGACGAGCCGAAGGATTTTGCTTCATGGAGAGAATCCTGGATTCTAGGAACCATAAAGAACAAAATCAGCAACCCCCTATTTGGAATGAGGGTTGCTGATTTTGTGTACATATCGAACTTTAGGCACTTATTTAGAATTTTATGATAGTGATGCTTGAGAGAATTTGGAATGAATTCAATGTAGTATAGTTATAGTTTTGAACACGGGGGTGTTCAAAATTCCTACTATCGTTTCATTGTATCAAATACGGACACCTTTGAGATGATATTGCAACGACGGGCGCATCCCTTGAAGAAGCGGCCCGCCTCCTCAAAGAAGGCGGGGCGGAAAAGGTGGTGGGACTCGTCCTTGCCAGTAATGCGCCCATGGCGTCCGTTTCCAATTTGGACTGATGGGAAAGAATTTAAACTCATTGGGTCTCTAAGTTCTCGCTACGCCTTTACGCACGTTGCCTTGGAACTCGATTTCTTCAAAACGGGTCCGTTCCGCTAGGGAGTCGTGTCATCCATTTAAAAATAGAACCCTATCAGATTGATATGACTCTATTTTTTATGGGAAGGCAATCCAATCTTCCAACACGGAAACATCTTTCGATAAATGGGAGGGGAGGACGATTCTTCGGGCTGTAAGGGTTCATGTTGAAGAAACTCTATCTGAAGACGAGGTATGCAAAAAGCGCGATGCTGCCTTGAAAGATATTTTTGAAAAACAAGACGAGTTCCTGAAGGAAATGCAGTTCTAAGGCTGGCTCTTATCGTTTTTGTAAGGGACAAATTTTCTTAACAAGCGTACAAGCCAAAGAAATGAGCCATGTAGAAAACGCTTTTTTCTACATGGGACTCATTAAATAAAGAGGTCACCATCCAAATCACAAGACGGATTTGGATGGTGACTCTCTGTTTTTCGTTTGAGATAGGTGCCTTTTCCGCAAGAGAGCATCACAGCATCTTTGCGAGGCTTCCTTACTGCGCCCGCGTCATGAGAACGACTGTCTCGACATGGCATGAGAGGATAGCAAGAACGTCATATCGCTTTTTTTAGTCGTTGAACGTTGTCGGGAACATATCCACCGTTTTTTGTCTAAAGTCCTAGTTGTTGGAAACATATCCACGAAGTATTTTAAGGACAATTTTTTATTAGTAACGATTCTATAAAATGAAATTTTGATTTATCCCGTATATGCATTATCTGCAGTATTTTTGAAGTTCTGCTTAGATAGCCATTCTTCTTCATCCCTGTTTTCAGGAATATCTATACGCTCAATCTTGAAGATAACTGGTCTAGTTCCATCATTGCAGCAAGCAATCATCATGCGTTCGTCATTTGTCCAGCCGTGCATGATGGATCCTCCCTGCAGCGCAGTATATACATAGCGACTAACTGCATCCCACGCTTCACCGCAAAACTGACCATTCATCAGATGGTAGAAGTCATCTTTTTGGGATGTCCTATCCAAAATAAATTCATCTCCAACTTTAAAACACGGACATGGTCCAGACTTCGGATCAGCAAGATATTTTTCCTGCAAATCCGGAAATACCTTAGTTTCCAAAACCGTTATTTTGCACTGATGTTTCATATTTTTCTCCTCCATACAACTTCCGATTTGTTTGTCTAACCTTATATTTAATTAAGGCGGAATGCATGGATCGAACTTGCGACCTTTGCCCGCAAATATAAAATGCACCTTGGCGGTGTACAAGTTTCCGCCATAATTCACAATTACTGATTTCTATCTCTATTAGACTATGTTATATCATAAAACACGTCTTTTTGCTTTCCCACTTAGACTTGTAATCACAAAATACCCTGCATTTCTGCAAGGTGTTTCATTATTTATACCTACTTTACTACCCCAATACTAGTACCGGATTTAAACTTGGGAATTTGATACTTTCTCAATAACCTCATAATTGAAAATCCACTCATACTGCCCTTTAAGGCTTATTTTTTGTCAAATTTATCATTCTTCTCTTAAGTACTCTTTAGTAATGTGTTGTAATATCCATGGGAGGGATTACCATGAGACTGCAAATTTCCAAATCTAAGAATGCTCAATCTTTTTACGTTATCCGTTCTTGCTATATTAATGGCAAACATTCTTCTAAGGTCGTTGAAAAATTAGGCACTTATGAAGAACTTAAGAAAAAGCACGATGATACTGTCGCTTGGGCAAAAGAATATATCCAACAGTTGAACGAATTAGAAAAAGAGCAAAAGCGTGAAATTGTGATTCATTTCAAGCAATCCAAGCCTATTCCTATGGATAAACAACTCCAATTTTCTGGAGGCTATCTGTTCTTGCAATCGTTATACCATCAATTAGGCCTCCCTGCTATCTGTCAGGATATTTCTTCCCGTTATAAATTCAAGTTTAATCTGAATGAATGCTTGTCTCGACTAATATATATTCGCATTCTTTACCCTTCTTCTAAGCTAAGCAGCTATGAGTATTCTAAAAAAATGCTTGAGCCCCATCAGATGGAGTTACATCATCTGTATCGTAGCTTAGGGATATTATCTGCGGAAGATTCCTTTATCCAATCGCAGCTGTATGCCAACAGCGAGCGGTTATGTGCCCAGAATAGTAAGGTGCTGTATTACGACTGCACCAACTTCTTCTTTGAAATCGAACAAGAAGACGGTATACGCCAATATGGTCCTTCCAAGGAGCATCGCTCTAGTCTTATCGTCGAAATGGGATTGTTCATGGACGGCGATGGCATCCCTTTGGCGTATTGTCTTCACAGCGGCGATACGAATGAACAAGTTACATTACAGCCCTTGGAAGAAAAGATTGTACATGACTTCAACCTATCTCGCTTCATCGTCTGTACTGACGGAGGCATCTCCTCTCTTTCCAACCGGAAATTCAATACCCGTGGGGAACGCGCCTTTGTGACGACCCAGTCCATAAAGAATTTAAAGGCTCATTTAAAACAATGGGCCTTGGACCCGAAGGGATGGAAACTGTCGGGAACCAAGAAAGAATATGACCTGACAGACTTAGACGCATTAGGACCCGAATATGAAGAGATGACGTTCTTCAAGGATCGATGGATTCAAGAAGATGGGCTGGAACAGCATTTAATTGTGACGTTTTCCTTAAAGTACAGACACTACCAACAGAATATACGGGAACAGCAGATACAGCGCGCTTCTAATGGCATATCCACTCACAGTAAGTCCCTTAAGGCATACGGCACGAATGATTACAAACGTTTCGTCAAGAAGACAAAGATTACCGTTGATGGCGAAGTAGCCAAGAAAGAACTATATGAGATGGATGACGAACGGATACGGAAAGAATCTCAATATGATGGGTTTTACGCGGTATGCATCAGTTTAGACGAATCTCCTGAAGTCATTATTCGTATAAACCAACGACGTTGGGAAATAGAAGAATCCTTTCGGCTAATGAAGACGGAATTCAAGGCACGGTCAGTCTATCTTTCCCGAGAAGACCGTATACGCGCCCATTTCCTGATATGTTTTTTATCTCTGACCTTGTATCGGCTGCTTGAGAAAAAGCTGGGAAACTCCTATACGCCCCGTGAGCTGATTCATACATTACAGGATATGAACTTTCTTCAACTTCCTATAGACGATTACGTGCCAGCGTATACACGTACGGAGATTACCGACGCCATACAAAATGCCTTCGGATTCCGAACGGATTATGAAGTACTGAGTGAAAAACAAATGAAAAAAATTTTAAGAACTACTAAGAAAATATAAAACTTACTCACTTTTTTTCGCAGATATAAAGAGCTAGAAACGCCTATAAATACGCATTTCTAGCTCTTTATTATTTTGAAAGTATTAATTATAAAATAATACTATAAATACTGCAAAAATACAATATAATAATCAAAAACATTTCATTATCGCAGCATTTAACCAATTTGTCAAATACATAACTTTTCAACATGACTTATCCAATGCCTACTTTTCCGTCCCAATACCTATTTTATTCTTTAATGCAAAATATATGCGTCTCTCAGGCATAGTATACTCCTGAAATTATACTGCCAGCAATCGTTTAAGGGGTTTCACTCCCAAAAAACAGAACCTAACCTTGGTAATAAAAAAGGAAGTTTGGCTTTCAACCTTGCGAGTCGAATTTCCAAACTCCCTTTTGCAAATATGTCTGTTACTTTCCATTGTATCAACGATAGACGGATTACATCGGACTTCCAACAGTCGTTGATACAATCTAATTTTTCTACTGTTGAATTATTGAAACAGGTGCATTTGCACACTCCAAAGCAATTGTGCCGCAATTATACAATAAGCCATTTTAGAAAAATTACTCCTCAACTACAAATTGGAATCTGACGTGTAAACAATGCACATTTAAACTTCTATTTTCTATAGATCCAGCTGCATGAAAATTGCATTTGATGCCGGATTAACATTGTATTTTTCTATAAATTTAAATCCTACCTTTTCATATATTTTAATAGCACTACTCATAAATGGAACTGTATCTAATCGCATGTACTTATATCCTATTGCTCCGGCATCTTCAATAATCTTCTCAGATAACATATTACCTAAATGATTTCCACGAAACTCTTCTCTAATATAAAGTCTCTTAATTTCACAATAGTCATCATCATTTTTTGTTAGGGCCACACAGCCAGCAAGCTTTTCATCTACTAGTGCAATATACATTTTTCCGTTTGAATAACCATATTTTTCACTGAAATGATACATTTCAGTGAAAATTTCTGTGACGATAATGTCTTGCCTACTTCTGGATCCTCTTTAAGAATCATATCTGTGTATTATTTTACTAGTTCATAGAATTCATCAATCCTATCATAAGCAGGTACAATTTCAATCATCATTAAACTCCCACAATTCCTCTGTCATCGAATAATTAGCCCAGGTATTATTTTCTTTTGTATCAGTAAGTTTAAAATCAAATTTTGCATACAAATGTCTTGCTGCTTTACAGATATCAATTGTCCATAGGCTTACATGGGTATATTGCATTTTCTTACAGTAATCCATTGCTGTCTGCATTAAAGCCTTACCTGCACCTTTTCCTTGTAATGAAGCATCCATACCGAATAATCTAAGCTGAGCATCATGTTCTCCTCTATCTATTACACAGATAGAACCTTTGATTTTTCCACCGTTCTCTATAATCCACATCTTATTTTTTTCAGGATTATCGAATAATTCCTCGCAAGCGTGAAGGAAATATTGCTCTGTACTAGGCAGAAAATCAAACTGCGTTTCAAATATCTTATAATAAAAATGTGAAACTAAGCTTACTTCACCAGATCCTACTTCTCTTATAACAAAATTACTCATTTATTTTATCTCCATTCTTTGATAATTTTTCTTCTATGCAGATCATGGCATTACAAACAGCATCACAATCCTCTTTGTTCAGATTTTCAATCATTTCAAATATTTTATTGTATGTGATTTCGATTACCCTTTTCGCCTCATCTATTCCATATTCAGTAAGTGATATGTCTTGGCTGCGTCCATCTGTACTAGAAGCTTTTCTTGTTATCATATTTTTCTTTTCGAATCCAGATATGACACGGCTAATATATCCCTTATCTAACAGTAATAGATTGCATAAATACTTTGCACTAAGTCTTTCGTTTTCATAAAGCTCAAATAGAATACGATTCTCTGTAACAGAATATCCGCTATCTAAATAATTGCGATCCAATATTCCTATGAGAGGTGTGTAAAAACGGTTGAATTTACGAATCTGTTCTATAGCATCAAGTTTCTCCTGCATCTTATTACCTCCATCAGGTTGCTTGAAGCAACTAAATGAATTATAAATGTTTTAATTGCTTTTGTCAACCTATTAATTATTGTTTTATTCTATAATGGCAACTAACTTTTTCATATATTCATTAAAGAAAAGAGCAATTGTAAATATCTACAATTGCCCTTATCGGTGTTAAAGATATTTAATTTTTATAAACTTATCTCGATGATAAAATTACGATTTATATCATTCGTTCAGTAGCCACCCATTATCTCCATGATAAATCATCTGCTTAGTCATTCCACCATCAATGCAGATATTTTCACCGGTGATGAAACCCGCCTTGTCCGAACTGAGAAAAAGAACCATATTGGCAATATCCAATGGATTTCCTACTCGCCCTGCTGGGTGTTGCTTAGCATCTGCTTCGTCATTATCTTTATAGGCATTATCAATCCATCCCGGAGAAATAGAATTCACTCTTGCTTTGCCAGCAAATGATACTGTCATCCCATGCGTCAAGGCTACGATGCCACCTTTGGCAGCAGTATAGCTTTCCGTCTGTGGCTGACTCATTCGATCTCTTGATGATGAGATATTGATAATTGATGCTCCACTTGAAAAATGCGGAGCAAATAATTTGCTCAAGTAGAATAGAGCCGTCATCCCAACTCTAAGAGCGTAATTAAAATCCTCATAGTTGCATTCGTCAATGCCTTTCATTGGCGGCAGGACATTATTGACCAATACATCTACGTGCCCATAATCCGTTATTACTTTTCCAGCAAATCTTTCTAGCGTTGCCTTATCACTGATATCTCCAATAAAATAATCATTATTGAGAATATCTATAATGCAGACCTTCACACCACGACTTTTGAACTCATCCACAATGCATTTCCCTATTCCCTTTACTCCGCCAGTGGCAACTACAACTTTATTAGTAAAACTCATTTTATCCTTCAAAATAATCAACTCAACCTACAAAATAACTATCCTATCTACACAACCTACCATATTTTCAAGCTGTCAACTCAACTCTCTGAATTTCTCCAAGTCGATATGTTCCCACTAAGTTATTTTATATAAAAATTAGGGAGTCGAGGATTTTCCCCTTGACTCCCCAAAATTCCTATATTTCAAGGGTTTCTAAGGCTATTTACTTCTGTACTCTTGACATCAATACCACTGTCTCGACATGGCTCGTGTGAGGGAACATATCAACGGGCTGGACTTGACGAATGTTATAGCCGCCTTCACAAAGGATGGCGGCGTCACGGGCAAGAGAGGCCGGTCCGCAGGAAACGTAGACGACGCGTTTGGGACGCACGGCAAGGATGGCGTCAAGAACGGGCCGCTCACAGCCGGCTCTTGGCGGATCAAGGACAACGACGTCGGGGCGGATTCCGTCCCTCACAAGAAGGGGCAGCTCTTTAGCCGCATCAGCACAGATGAATTCACTGTTTTTGATGTGATTGTCCCGGGCATTTTTTCTGGCGTCAGCAATCGCTGGTGCGACAATCTCGATTCCCAAGGCGTGCCGTGCCTTTTGGGCGAGAAAAAGGGTAATCGTTCCTGTGCCGCAGTAAAGGTCGATAACGTTTTCCTTTCCTTCAAGGGCGGCATAGGAAAGGGCAGTTTCATAAAGGCGCTGCGCCTGCAGCGTATTGACTTGGAAGAAGGAATGGGGGGAAATGACAAAGGTTAGGTCGCCCAAGCGGTCATGGATGACACCGGGCCCATAGATTACCTTGTTGTGGGGACCCATAATGACGTTTGTGTGGCGGGTATTGACGTTCTGTACCAAGGTAACAAAGCCGGGGATGGCTTCTTTCAGCATATGGGTCAGTTCCTTGAGATGGGGTACACGGTCCGTATTGGTGACAAGGACAGCCATGACCTCTCCGGTCTGGACGCCGACGCGGCCCATGATATGGCGCACGATGCCCGTGCGGGCGTCTTCTTTTAACGCCGGGATATGGTAGCGTTCCATCCAGGCACGGACGACGGCCGTAAGTTCGTTATTTGCATCATGCTGGATGAGGCAGCGCTTTACGTCAATGACGTGATGCGTGCCCTGGGCAAAGCAGCCAATAGACAGGCTGTGCTTTTTCCCTTCTGCCACAGGGACCTGCATCTTGTTGCGGTAATGCCACGGATCATCGGCTCCCAAAGTGGGATTCACGTTGATGCCCGAAAAATGACCAATGCGTTCCAAGGCATCGATGACGGTCTGACGCTTTTGAACAAGCTGCGCCTCATAGGCTAGATGCTGGATCTGGCAGCCGCCGCAGGCTTCATAGACAGGGCAGGGCGGTGTGATTCGGTCCGGACTGGGGACCAGGATCTTTTCCAAGCGTCCCAGGCCGTAGTTTTTCTTTTTGGCTGTGACTGCGGCCGTTACTCGTTCACCAGGAAGGGCTCCGGGGATAAAATAGGTAAATCCTTTCACTTTACCGACCCCTTCACCGGAACTGCCCAGCCCCGTTATGGTGATTTCAATATGTTCGTTAGGTGTGGTTGTGCGTTTATCTCTTTTCATACCAATCATTATAGCGGGGAAGAAGAGGGAAGGCAACTTTTCCCTGTTTTCTCTTTGTACAAAAATTGTAAAGCTAAATTTACCTCAAAAAAACGATATTTTGAAAAAATGAATCATCTTGCAAAATTAATGATTGACAGATAATATCTTCATCATCTACCACAAGAGTAGCTATTCAGGATAGAGAGACGCTTCTTTAGCAAGCGCCTTTTTTCAACGGTAAAAAGTATACAAAAATAGCGTAAGAAAATAAAAAAATGATTATTCTTGTAGCGGGTGTTTGCTCGGGACTGGGAATGTTGCTTTATTGAATTGAGGGGGGAATCATGACAATTACAGAAGATTTGCACATGCTGCTTTATGTGGCGCTTGGAGGCGCCTTGGGCTCCGTGGGGCGTTATCTTGTTGCCGGAAGCCTCAAGGGTGTGGGGGGGACGGATTTTCCCTGGCACATGATTGCTGTCAATACGCTTGGCTGCATTTTGGTTGGCTTTTTTGTGGCTGTATTATACGTTAAACTGCCGCATCCTCGTTGGATCAACCTCTTTTATTGGGGATTCATTGGAGGTTTTACAGCCTTTTCTTCATTTATCAAAGAAGGAATGCATTTTTTCCTGCATGGGGAGCATATTACGGGATTCCTTTATATTTTCCTGCAGAACATGCTTGGTATGTTTGCTGCCGGTGCCGCTTTTTGGTTGGGCAAGATGCTGCTTTAAGGATGACCGCGGCTCCTTTGTAAGGGGTGATGGAAGTGAGTATCAATATGTTTTTTCTTATTGTGACGGCTTTGGGTCTTGTAGGATCGACCTTTTCCTGGGGGATGTACCGAACGGGATTTTCCCTGCTTCACTCTGCTTGGACGCTCCTGCCCTTTTTACTCATGCCCTTGATTTTTGCCATTGGTAATATTTTTACGGAATCGCTTCCTGTTACGCTGATTCGTTATTTTAGTTGGAGTGGCGGAGTGTGGATGGGTTTTATCTTTTATTCTGTGCTCTTATCTATCTTTTATGGTGTTTGTTGGCTCCTTGGCCGGTTTTCCCAGTCTCCGAACCTTGCACCCAATGCGGCCATCACAATTTTTTTCATCGCTTTTTTGGGGACCGGTCTTGGCGTTTACCAGGCCCTTCATCCCCATGTGCGGCGGATCACCCTTCGCACGTATAAACCTTTGACGCGGTCCATGCGTATCGTCTTTGCTTCGGACCTGCATTTTGGAACTCTTTGGGGCCGCCGGTATGGGCAAAAGCTCGTGAGCCGCATTAATGCGGAAGACCCCGATCTTGTGATTTTTGGCGGTGACCTTGTGGACCGCAGTCTTTCCTTTGTCATGCGCGAGGGCAGTATGGATGCCTTGCGCAGCCTCCGCGCTCCTATGGGCCTATATTCCGTCATGGGCAATCATGATCTCATGGCAGGTACGGGAGAGCAGGAACGGACTTATCTGGAACGAATGGGCATTCGGTTCATTGTGAATGAGTCCATTCCTGTGAGCAGTTCCGTTTGGATCACAGGCCTTGATGATGAGCGCTTTGGAAAAAAGGGCTATGAGGCGCCTGCAGCCCAAGGCAGTGACCTCCATATCTTTGCGGAACATGAACCATACCATGTTTTGGAAGCATCACAAAAGGAGTATGACCTTTATTTTGCCGGCCATACTCATGGAGGACAATTCATTCCTTTAAACCTCATTACACAGCGACTTTTTGCGCTGGACCATGGCACTCAGGCCTTTGGGAATATGCTGGCGACTGTATCGACAGGCCATGGCCTGTCCGTTATTCCCATGCGTCTTGGCGTACCGCCGGAAATTGTGGTTGTCAGTGTAGAACCGATTAAAAAATAAAAAAGGCCGTTACGAATCCTGTGTTCGTAACGGCTTTTTACTTCAAAGTTCATCGGTGAAAAGGGTGAAATGGTTCTTTTTGTAGGCAATAAGTCCGTCTTTTTGCATGCGGCTCAGTTCCGCTGAGAGAGCAGAACGGTCGACGCCGAGGTAATCCGCCATTTCCTGACGGTCAAAGGGGATGGAAACCTGCTTTTTTCCTTGTTTGTCAGCGAGAAAGGACAGATAGGACAGGACACGGCCGCGGATCGATTTTGATGCTGTATAGACCATACGCCGGGATAGGCCCAAGTTTTTGCGGGCCAAGATGGTCAGGAGGTTTTCTACAAGCTTATGATGATGACTGCAGTTTGAGGGACAGATGGTCAGTATCTTGTGCATATCCATCATAAGGACTTCCGTATCTTCTGCTACTTCCACGCTGATAAGGAGCGGCTCGTCATCCATGCAGGCATAGGCTTCGGCAAAGATTTCCCCGCTGTGGGCCTGTCCCAAGATGGTCCGGTTTCCCCAGATGTCATCGTAGGCGATGTTGACGCAGCCTTTGAGGATAAGACTGACTGTGTGGACCTTGTCACCGGCACGGTGAATGTAGCTGCCTTTTTCAAAATGGCGGGTCACTGCGCCCAAACAGGTGAGGGCCGACTTGATTTCCTCCGTACGTAAGGTACGGAAAAAGGGTGTTTTCGCTAAAAATGCAAAATCCATGGTTTCTCCCCTTTTGTTGTTGAAACAACGTAATTAATTGTACCCCTATCGTATAATGACACCATCGAAAAAGCAAGTGAAACCATGAATCTTTTACATACAGGGGAGGAAACACTCATGAAACGGAGAATCATCAAAATCGACGAAAATAAATGCAACGGCTGCGGCCTTTGCGCTAAAGCCTGCCACGAAGGTGCCATCGGCATGGTCAATGGCAAAGCCAAGCTCTTGCGCGATGATTATTGTGATGGCCTTGGCGACTGTCTGCCGCACTGCCCGACCGATGCCATTACTTTTGAAGAACGGGAAGCTCTGCCTTATGACCGGGAAGCTGTTGAAGCAAAGATGCGGGCTGAAGGAAAACCGGTTCCGCCCCAGGGGATCTGCCCCGGTTCTCGCGTGAAGATGATGGCGCCCAAAGGCGGCTGCCCTGGGTCCCGTATGAAGATAATGGATCAGGCGGGAAAAGCAGCTGCGCCTGCTGCACCGGCAGAAGCTCCTGTAAGCCAGCTGCGCCAGTGGCCTGTGCAGATCAAACTCGTTCCTATCCAGGCTCCGTTCTTTGACGGAGCAAAGCTCCTCATTGCGGCTGACTGTTCAGCTTATGCGTATGCAAATTTCCACGAAGAATTCATCAAAGGTCATATTACCATCGTGGGCTGCCCGAAACTTGATGCCGTCGACTATTCGGAAAAATTAGGTGCGATTTTTGCTTCAAATGATATCAAGAGCGTGACCGTGGTCCGCATGGAAGTCCCTTGCTGCGGCGGTCTGGAACATGCTGCCGTCAAAGCCCTTCAGGATAGCGGCAAGATGATTCCTTGGTCTGTCGTAACGATTTCGACCGATGGCAGGATCCTTGATCGGACGTAAGGCGGCCTTTGAAACGAGGCGCTTCTTAAAGTTCGGCATTTCCTTAAGGCGCGTCTCTAGCTGGAAGCTAGTTGCAGGGCTTTATTTAGCTCCGAACAGATGATCTTCCTAAAAGTGCAAAATGGCCTCGAATCCGCTAGGTTCGGGGCCATTTTTTAGTGTTCCAAAAGGATGCCGACGGCAGCAGAAAAGGCAATGTAGATGATGGGATGGAGCTGCCACTTGCGATAGCAAAACCAGATGAAGGCTGTCAGTATCATCATTTTAACTTTAAAGAGGTCGGCCAGGTTTCCCGTAACTTTCCAGGTATTTACCTGGAAGAGGGCAATCTGTGCGACACTCAGGCCTGCAGCCATGATGAGGGCCGCTGACGCAGGGCGGAGGCCGGAAAAGATCTGGCTGACGATGGCTGAGGATTGAAATCTACGGAGCATCCGTGCAATGATGAGGATGATGATGATGGACGGGGCAATGAGTCCTAAGGTGGCGATGGCACCGCCTGCAAATCCCGCCGTTTTGAAGCCGACATAGGTCGCCATGTTGACGCCCAGGGGCCCCGGCGTCGATTCAGAGACGGCAACCATATCGGCAATGTCGGTCGTAGTAAACCAATGGGTCAGACGGCTCATCTCCTGAAGAAAAGGCAGTGTCGCGAGCCCGCCGCCAACGGCAAATAACCCGGTTTTGAAAAATTGCCAAAATAGTTGGCCGTAAAGAATCAGTGTTTCCATGATTCGTCCTCCTTTGCGTAGTTTTCAGCGTGGTCTTGTGGATCTTCTTCCTTGCTCATTGTCTTAATAGAGGCAGACTTTGAGGAAAAGAGACAGCCTGCTATGCCGGAAAGAACAATCAGCATGACAGTTGGGATGCTTGTCAAGAGAGATAAGACAAGGACGATGAAAAATAACAGCCAGCTGGTCTTGTCAATGAGGGCTTTTTTCCCTAATTTGATGACCGCATCAAAAATCAGGACGGTGACGCAGGCGCGGATCCCGTCAAAGGCATGTTTTACAATAGCAAGGTCAGCAAAATTCAAAAGAAAGGCGGCAATGGACGTAATAATCAAAAGGGAAGGAAAGATAACTCCCAGTGTAGCAATGATGCCGCCTGTGATTCCGTACAGCTTGTAGCCAATAAAGGTAGCCGTATTGATGGCAATGACGCCGGGCGTACACTGCCCAATGGCATAGTCATCCATGAGTTCCTCTTCCGTTGCCCAGTGGCGCTTTTCCACCACTTCCCGCTGCAGAATCGACAGCATGGCATAACCGCCGCCGAATGTGGTGATCCCGATTTGAGCAAATACCCAGAAAAGCTTCCAACACTTTTTCATTCCATCCATTTTAGCTTCCTCCTTTAGGCTGCTTTCGTCCCCTTAGGCGCATCTAGGTACCGTTTACGGGATTTTGGCGGTTTTCTTTTTCTGCACCATAGCGTATCATAGAATTAACTATATGAATAATATTTGTCTTATAATGAGGTATATGATATGAATATATATCAACTGCGCTATTACATCGCTGTCGTTGAAGAAGGTACGATTTCAGCAGCAGCCAGGAAACTGAATCTTTCTCAGCCACCCCTGTCTACCCAAATCAAGCTGCTGGAAGAAGAGGTAGGAACGGAGTTGTTTATACGCGGTGCGCGCCAGATCACGCTGACACCGGCCGGACGCCGGTTCTACCAGTATGCACTGGAAATGACAGATATAGAACGGCAAGCCTTGGAAGAAATCCGCGATATGGGCCGAGGCGGAACTGGGACCGTGCATCTTGGTTGTATCTCTTCCGCCCACGTGAAGGAAGTCTATGAAGGGCTTGATGCTTTTCACAGGCAATATCCCCTTGTCCGGCTGCGAATCGTAGAAGGCAACACGCTTGAACTGGAAGAAAAACTGGCTCGAAATGAGCTGGAAGCTGCTTTTGTTCGGACTCCGGAAACTTTTAAGCATGTTGAGCGTCTTCCCCTTCGCCAGGATCCGATGATGGCTTCCGGCAAACGAGCGTTTTTCAGTGAGATTCCTTCGCATAGGAAGCTCATCATGAAAGACCTTGCAGCGTGTCCTCTGATCCTTTATAAACGCTGGGAAGCAAGGATCCGTGATCTTTTTTCTCACGCTGGAAGGCAGCCGCAAATTGTTGGTGTTGCAGACGACCTTCGTACTTGCCTTATGATGGCTGATTATGGACTGGGAATCAGCGTGACACCCTTGGAGGCCCTTCGCGGCTATCCCCATCTGACGCGTCGGGTGATTGCGGAAAAGGGCCTTGTTTCCACGCTTGAACTTGTACTTCGTAAGGATGCCTATATTTCAGCCAGTGCAAAAGCCTTATTTACTGTTTTTAAAGAGCGTGACAAAAATCAGGAGGAATAGGGACAACTGGCATGGACGGTATTTTGAATCAGCAGGAGGCAGGCTTCTGGACTTTTTTACCAAATAAGAAACCCCCACCATGGCGTGACCCATGGTGGGGGTTGATGTGACTTATAATAATGGCGGATAGGGTAGGATTAGTGGCTGAAAATTACCGTGCGACTCGCTTAGCAACGATACCAGACCATGAAAGGGGAAAGAAGGGGGAACTTTCCTTTTCATAGTATATCACACTTTAAACATTATTTCATGCCATTCATTGCCTTCACGGCTTCGTCCTTCATGCTGTCCGTGACGTGCGTATAGATGGCCATGGTAGTAGCAGGGTCGTTGTGTCCTACCCTTGCCATGATAGCCTTGAGTGATACGCCACTTTCAGCCAGGAGGCTTACATGGGTGTGCCTGAAGATGTGGGTTGAAAGGCGCTTATGGTAATGAATGCTGCGGAGGATTTTATTTGCGAACGCTATATCAATGGGTCCACCTTTGCCCGTCGTAAATATATAACGTTCACTATCCTTGCGGTTGAACCACGCCCGTTGCTGCTTGTTGTGGATAATGAACCGCTCAACAATATCTACGGATTTATCGTCAAGGGGTACGATCCGAACGCTATAGGCGTTCTTGGGCGTACCTCTCTTTCTTTCCGTCCAGACGTAAGTGCCGTTCACTTCCACGGCCTTGCCGTCAAAATCCTCCTCACGAAGCGCCGCCAGTTCCCCGAACCTAAGCCCCGTCCGTGCCTGGAACTCGAACACGTCGGCCATAATGGGCGACTCCTTGCGGATGAGGGCAAGGACCTCTTTCAGTTCCATGCCTGTAAGGAATTTTTCGCCATGTTCCTTGACTTCCTGCACGGTCTTCTGGACCTTTGGGACCGTCGTACGGTCAATGGTATCCATGCTTGCCACCTTGCCATTCATGTAGCCGATTGCCCACGCTTGATGAAGGAGAACCCTTATCTTGCTTGCATAGCCCTTGGATATTGTCCGTGCTACTTCGTTAAGCATGGACTGTATATTCCCTGGATGAAGGTTTGCCACGATCGTGTGCGGGGGAAGAAAGGTGTAAATCTTCTTGATTGTCGTGTGGTAGTTCCGCATGGTCGGAGCCTTCACAAACCCCTCCTTAGACGACAGAAAATCGCCTATGAGCGTCGAGAGAAGAGTGCGTGATGGATTTGCCATGGTAGCATTGATTCGTTCCTGCAGAAGCTCATAGGCAGCTTTCTGGGCGGCTTTCGTTTTGCTTTTCATGGTAACGGCAACCTTGCGCCGCTTCCCCGTCAGGGGGTCCACATAGGTTTCCCTGAAACGATAACCATCCTTCACCTTCTCAATCCACATGGAACCACCTCCTTATGGCCACCTGCGCAAGTTGAGGTAGCCGAAATACAGCCATGCAATACCACCTATCCATGAAGCATAGTAGGAAAACAGCTTCGCCCCCCCAGCAGGAAATAGGCCATGCAACTGATGAAGATGGCGGGAAAGTAATAGCCCGCCTTCATATCCCTTGCAGCAGCAATAAGTGCAAAAATAACGCCAACAATGAAGTCCGATTTGCCGCCTCGCAAGTAATAGCCTAAAAATCCAAATGTAGCCAAAAACGTACTAAAAAGACGAATCATATCCCTACATTCAAACAACAAATCCCATAATGAATATCTCATGGCTCACCTCCTATGTGCAAGGCTTTCAATGCGCCCCGCCGTGTCGATACTGTCAAGGTCGTGGTGATCGATATGCCCCTGTTCGTGAAGGGCTGTGATTAAGTTCTGTTCGTATGACAGCTTGGAATTAAGGATTATCACGCTGTCCCCACATTCATCTTCCGATACGAATCCTTTGACGGAAAGGGGGAGGGGATGAAGGATGAATCTAGTCACTCTCGCCACGCTCCTTCATCTTCTGGAATTTGATGAACTCCATGACTTCTGTGATGGCTTTAGGGGTAAGGGTGCGGGAAGCGTCGAGAAGCGCCCGATAGCTAGGATTTTCTTTTAATTCTTGGGCAAGGCGGGCCGTATCGATGTCGGTATAGTAATCGTCGAGCTCGTCGCCGAACATCAGGTAGGTAGGCGTAACGTCAAGGGCCTTTGCAATGAGGTCCGTGCGCCGTTGTTTAGGGACAAAGTAACCTAGCATATATCTTGATATGGTGCTTTGATTGATCCCTGTCCTTTCAGCCAAATCGGTTACTGTAATTTGCTTCTCTTTCATTATTCTGCACAATCTCTGAGCAAAATCTTCCATAATATCCCCTCCTTTAATACGCTCTCATTATATCATTAATTTTGCTCTAGCGCAAAAAAAATATTCTCTAGCGAAAAATAATGTTGCGGATATGTAAAATTTGTGCTATGATACATTCGTATTCGAAAGAGAATGGAAAGGAGGTGATTAAAGTGCCGTATGATTATACGAAGCTTAGGGGACGAATCAAGGAGCGTTTTGGTACTGAAACAGCCTTTGCCAAAGCAGTCTATATGAACCGTACCAGTCTGAGCCTACGCCTAACAGGGCTTCGAGAGTTTACCCAAGGCCAGATTCTATTATTCGCTAACGCCCTCGAAATCCCGTATTGCTTGATAGGAGATTATTTTTTTACTATCAAACATTCCAAAACGAATAGAAAGGGGGTGAAGTGAATGGAAGATGTCACCTGTGCAAGGCTTATGCAGCGTTTTGCCACCGCCAAAACCCTTTGCGAAGCTTATGACATAGGTATAGTGAATTGCCGTCGCCTAATCAATAAGATGCGGGCCTTGCCCCAATATCGCAATGATATGGTGATTCATTCTGGCAAGATTTACGTCCGTGTCAATGCTTTTGAAGAATTTTTTATTACCACAGATATAAGGAGATGTAGGAGATGACGCTGAAAAATAAGGTCACCTTATTGGCGGCCGTTATAGGGGTGGGGCTGATTGCCCTCGGGACTGCATGGAAGGAACGAACGAGGGTTGAACCCACTGACTACCTAACGTTTGAGCGGGTTGTTTACAGCGGTGAAACGCTTTGGGACGTGTGCCATAAGTACGCCGATTACGAAGACATCCAGACGATCATCCAGAGGGTTCGAGATGATAACGGAATCGACAATCCTGGGACATTGCAGCCGGGTCAAAAGATTAAGGTCAGAGTGAGAAAGGGTGGAAGATGATGATTGGTACTGACTGCAGCGTATGCCCTTTTGCTGCTAAATGCCCAAATAAAGACAAACCCGAAAGAATCCCATGGAGTAAAGGCGGACTGGGGACGTGCCCAAAGGTTGAAATCGGATGGGCGCAACCAACCTGCAGGGTCTGCCATTTCGCTGGCAAGGTCGGAAGTCGGGGCGGTGCAAAAATCCGAAACTACCGAACCTGCACGTTGCTTCCCGATGAGCCGATTGTACAGAACATTAAAGGGCGCAAGAAAAACTGCCCATTTATGGAACAAGTAATAAAGGAAAGAGCTTTAGACGACGTGTTTTGACTTGTCAAAAACGACCATTTTTGACAAGAACAGTGAAATGATTTTAGAAATTTTACTCAAGATTTTAGAAAAATGAGGTGATTTTAATGAAAATCTCGAATAGTGAGGCATTGGCAGCGGCTGAAAACCTGATTAACTACTGCCTCAATACAAGATGCCCGGATTGCCCGTTTTCAAACGGCGACATTTGTGAGATCTGCATCCCTGCAGAAGAATGGTACGCGGACGAGGAGGAATGAAAATTGAATCTTGAAAAAGGCCAAAAATAAAGCCCCATCAGCAGGGCAATGCTGACAGGGCATGATAAGAAAGAAATCACACTTAGTATACCACAAAACATGAAGGAGGATTAATCATGAATGATATTTTAGCCGCCGAGATGGAAGAAGCCTTGTATGGAATGGACGGCAACGAGGACCAGAAAGAAGGATTTGTGGTCAACGACGACAATAAGGCCGATTGGGCTTTAAAAAGAATCAAGGAAAACCAAGCCAAGATGGACGAGATCTCAGAACTTTATGAACAACAGACCTTGCGCCTGGTTCACTGGCGGAATGATGAAATGGACAAATTAATCAAGGACAACGAGGCCCTTGAGTCCATGATCATGCCGTACGCGGCTGCAAAACTTGAAAAAAGTAAGCATAAATCCTTCAAGCTGCCAAACGGGAAATGCGGGTTCCGTGCCGTGCCGCCCAAGTTCATCAGGGACGAGGAAAAACTCCTGCAATTTGCTGAAAGTTCCGTTCCTAACGTCGTGAAGGTCAAGAAATCCGTTGATTGGGCGGCACTCAAGAAACTCGTCGAAAATAACAACGGCAAGGCCGTCATGATTGAAACTGGAGAAATCGTTGACGGCGTCAAGGTTGAAGTTCAGCCGCCCAAGTTCTATGTCGAGGTGAACAAGTAATGGGTATCCCAATTTTAATTTTAGGGGCAAGCGGGTCAGGTAAGACTGCCAGCTTGCGGAACTTTAAGCCAGATACAGTCGGCGTATTTGAGGTGGCAGGAAAGCCCCTTCCGTTCAGGACCAAGATCCCCTATGCCAAGACGAGTGACTATGATGTCATTCGCAAGATTATCAAACATGGCACACGTAAGGCTTACGTAATTGACGACAGCCAATATCTCATGGCTTTTTTCATGTTTAACCACGTGAACGAAACAGGATACGGGAAATTTACAAAGTGCGCTGTGGACTTCCGTAATCTTATTGATTTCATTGTTAACGAAACTCCAGATGATACCATTGTCTATCTGCTTCACCACATTGACAAAGACGAGCAAGGATTTATTAAAGCAAAAACACAAGGAAAAATGCTTGATAATCAGCTGACTCTTGAAGGGCTGTTTACAATTGTCCTTCTTTGTGAAACTGACGGGAAAAAACACTGGTTTACAACGCAGTCGAATGGATTAACGCCAGCAAAATCACCAATGGAAATGTTTCCTGACAAAATCGACAACGACCTTAAAGCCGTAGATACCACGGTGCGGGATTATTACAACCTTACAAAAAACGAAAGTCAATTAAGCGGCGTGGCCGCAAAACTCAAGGAGGAGAAATGACATGATCAATGAACTTCAAAACAGAAACTGGGACGACATTGAGGAAGCAACGGGAGGCTTTGACCGTCCGCCTGCAGGCGGGTACCTCTGTACCATCGTAAAGGCCGAAAACGTGCCAGATAGGCAGTACGTCAGCCTTGAATGGGATATTGACGAGGGGGATTACCAAGAGGTCTACCGTGCATCCTCCCTTGCTTCAGGCCGCCATTGTCCCTATGATTGGCGCTCCTACAAAGAGGACAACCTGAAATACTTCAAGCACTTCCTATCCGTGCTGACGAAGTGCAACCCCGGAAAATTCGACTACAAGACATGGAACGGTGATGAACGGGCATTTGTTGGGCTTCAATTCGGGGCCGTCATTGGGTATAGAGAAAGCGCCTATAACGGGAAAATCTATGAAAACGAATATATCAATCGACTGATTGACCGTGAAACCCTTGCCCGTGGCGACTTCAAGATTCCTGAACTTAAGAAACTTCCCGATGAAAAACGGCCGAAGCAACAAGAACAGGCCCCTGCTGCGCCAGTCACGGAACCGTTTGACTACCCATTTTAATCATGGAACTGGAAGATTTTTTACAGAAGCTTTCAGGTGTTAGGCGCAAGGGAAACCAGTACGTAGCGGATTGCCCCGTCTGTGGCAAGGCGGGACACCTCTACATCAAGGATGATGGCGTGCTACTGGCATTCTGCCAGCATTGCAAGGCAAGGCTTCCCGCTATTCTGCGGGCCGTGGGAGGGATGAATAGGGACGGGGAAAAGCCCGTTCCCATCCCAAGGCCCAAGAAGAACCGTACGCTTGTCGAATTTATCACCTACGAATACCGCAACCCTGATGGGACTGTGGCCTACTGTAAGGACCGTAAAAAATTCGATGACGGCCACAAGGAATTCTATTTCCATTACACGGACGCAAGCGGCGTCACGGTGAACCGAAAGCCCGATGGTTGCAACAATCTCTACCGGCTTGACGACCTTGCCCGTGCCGATGCTTCCGCAACGCTTTACATCGTTGAAGGCGAAAAATGTGCCGATGCGATGGCAAGGCAAGGCTTCCTTGCCACGTCAACCAACACAGGGGCACAGAAGGATCTGAAACTGTCCGACATGGACCGCAAGGCCATTGACAAGTTTCCCAATAAAGTGATGATCCCCGACAATGATAAGCCAGGAAATGACTATGGCAAGGCGTGGGAAGCCCTAGGAGCTGTTTTATTGGAACTCCCTACCATCTGGGAGGGGTGCCCACCTAAAGGCGACGTAGCGGATTATTTCGAGGCGGGTGGGAACCCTGATACCATCAGGAATTATAAGCCGCTTCCAAAACCCGCCGAGGTGTTCACAAGGGAATGGGCCGACGGCCTTGACTCTTACAGCATCATCAGTGACGAGGTCCTTGACTCCATCATCAAGTCGGAAGACAGGGTGGGGGCCGAGAGCCTTGCCACCATCAGGGCAAAGGAACTCAAATGTACGACCGAGTTCAAACGCTGCCTAAAAAAGCGGGCGCAGGTCCTTGCGCAGCGCAATGCGTCAAGTGAGAACATGACGAGGTTCACGGATGCGCCCCTGACGCTCAATTGTGGGGAATATGTGGCCGACGACAATGGCGTTCGTAGGCTGACATACACCACGCAAGGGGACCCTAAAACGGCGTTTGCGTCGGCGCAGCCGGTCCTGCCCGTTGAGGTCCTCCAGAATGTGGAAGAACGGACACAAAAAATACGCCTTGCCTTCAAGACGGGCGGGGCGTGGCGGTCCGTACTGACCGCTAGAAGTACGATCTCGAACGCAAACCGCATCATTGAGCTGGCGGACTACGGCCTTGCCGTATCAAGCGACACGAACAAGGAACTTGTGAAATACCTGGCGACGTGCCTAAACCTTAATCCAGGCGCATTGCCACCAACGGAGTCAACGAGTCACTTAGGATGGAATGATGGCGACTTTGTTCCATATAGCGGTGACTTGAAGCTTGATACGGAGCAGGACTTCAAGCGGACCGTGGACGCCATCAGGGAAGAAGGAACCCTCGATGAATGGATTCAGACTGTGCGTCCTTTGATGGGTAACCTCTATTTGCGGCTGACCGTGGCGGCATCCCTTGCTTCCCCTCTCATCGAGAAGGTGGGGGCCTTGCCATTCATCCTTCACCTCTGGGGCGGGACGGGGGCAGGGAAGACCGTCGGCATGATGGTAGCCGCAAGCGTCTGGGGAAACCCCGCTCCAGGTCATCTGGTGCGGACGCTTAACACTACTGACAACGCCATTATGGCCATGGCTTGGGTGCTGCACAGTTTCCCATTCTTCGGCGACGAACTGCAGACCATCAAGACACAGGGCGTGACGTATGATCAATTAATCATGCGGGTGACGGAAGGTATTGATCGCAGCCGTATGAAGAGCGGGGACGCCATGCAGTCCCTCAAGACGTGGGCAAACGCCTTCATCTTCACGGGTGAAGAACCTTGTACCATGAGCCGCTCAGGTGGCGGCGTAAAGAACCGTGTCATCGAGATTGAATGTATGACGCCAGTCGTGGCGGATGGCAATGCCGTCGTTGCAGCAGTTAGACAGCAGTACGGAACCCTAGGACCTGCCTATATCAATGCGCTTCAAGACATCAATGTGCGGCAGGTGTACAACGGCTTCTTCAAGGAGCTTTTGAAGCTTGACACGACGGAGAAGCAGTCTATGGCTATGGCGCTTATGTTAACTGCTGATGCCATCCTACAATGGCGGTTCATGCCAGACCTTGCCCCGCTTAGTATCGATGATGTCAAGCCCCTCGTGAAAAGCAAGAAAGAGATAGATGTAGCAGAGCGGGCGTATTCCGTCGTCATGGACTGGATAGGGGAACACGCCAACGCTTTTGCCAACAGCGCCGACGAAGCCCATTCTGGCGAAATCTACGGGAAAACAGGGGCGGGCTTCGTTGCCGTCATTAAGTCCGTCCTTGAAAGAGAAATGGAGTCCATGGGATTTAGCTTCACCGCCGTCAAGCGGAAGTGGGCTGAGCAAGGAAGGATTGAAAAGAATAACCAGGGAAGGTATTTCTTCTCTGATAGCATCGGTGGACTTAGGGCAACGACGGTTAGATTCGTCAAAAAAATGGAAAATGGTTGAAATGGTTGAACAATGGTTGAAAATCTCAAAGCTTGAAACCCGCATGAAACCTATATATTTTTACTATTTCAATCATTTCAATCATTTCAATCATAAATATATACCTCACGTGGGAAGTAAAAAAAAATAAAAGAAAATATTTTTTTATTTATATATACCCCCCCTCTAAGAGAAAAAAACGGTTGAAATGGTTGAAAAGTGCCTTAGAGTAAGTACTGATGCGGGTTTCCGCTTCAACCATTTTAAAAAATGATGGTTGAAAACGGTTGAAAACGGTTGAAAATGGTTGAAGTCTGGAGGGAAAACGAATGAATTTTATCGAAGCGATTGAAGCCATGAGGATGGGGAAGGTGGTCCGCCGCAAGGCGTGGCCAAAGAACTGCCAGATTTGGCTCGAACGGAATGAATGTATAGCCTATGGGACAACATCCCTTATCGGGTGGGAACTCATTGCCACGGACTTCCTGGGGAACGACTGGGAGGAGGCTGGACAAAATGACTGATGACGTTACCCGTGAGGACGCTGAAAAGGCGTTTTCCACGATTGTTGGATACTGCAAAGGGAAGGACTGCGGGGAATGTGGCATTTCCATTTGTTGCGCTTCCTTCCTAAAGGGACGGCCTGATAGGGAATGGAATCCTCAATTCTTCACTAGGGCCGACAAAAGGATAGCGGCTGACATTATCCATGGGCCGTCGCATTATTCATGGCGAGAGTGTGGTGAGTCGCTGGGTTTTATCAAGCGGTTTATCATTAATCAACCTGATTCGTTTCTAGCTTTTTGTGAAGGCAATGTCTTCAAATATTTGTATCGATACCCAAAAAAGAATGGTGTTGAGGACCTCAAGAAGGCCCGTGAATATTTGAATCGGATGATTGAGCATTTGGAGGACGAGAAATGAACGAGGAAAACAAAGAAGCCCTTGCGGCTGTGCGAATGATTAAGGAGCATTGCCAAACCATGGATTGTGATGATTGTGCCCTTGAATTGATATGTGACAGGTATTTCACCAATGAAACTCCCGGCGATTGGAGTATTGGGGCTTTGGGTGCGACGGAAAGAAAGCCCATCGTCTATATCAAACCCATGCATGGCGGGCAAATCCCCGAAAAGAAGACGGAAGGGGCGAAGGCGGGTTCGGGAGCACAGGGAAATAATTTAAGGAGGTATCATGATGGATAACAAAACGTTGCACGAAACTGTTGGCGCATTTGCGGATGACCTTTTTGAAACTGGTGACAGAATCGGAGAGCAATTAAAAGATATTTTTTCTTTAGCAATTCAGATGGACAGTTTCCCTAGTCCAGAAAAATGTGATTCCAGGGAAAGAATGATCAAGAGCTTGGAGCGGTTAGAAGGCTACATTTACGATAAAACAAAGGAATTAAGGTCCGAGGCGAGTTGGCTGGGGAAAATGCGGGCAAGAGTAATCAAGGTACTTGAAAAGATTGATGAGGATGGAGAAGAATAAGACGGGAGTACGGAGAAATGAACAGATACCCGCCCGGCACGAATCGCCAGACTTTCAAGGAAATCCAGAGGATGCCGCCTATCAAGCTATCTGAATGGCTCCTGACTTATGGAGATTACTGGCTTAATGAGGGCGCCCATGCGCAATGGGACATCTGCAAGGAAGCCCTTCACAGGCTGTACGGATTCGGTCCCAGTCGCCTTGAACGTCTTGAAGATGAAATGAATCAAATCATGAATGAGAGGAGAAATACGAATGCAGATTGAGCCACTATGGTATTGCTACCGTATCACCGATACGGGGGCCATCTTATACAGGGATGTCCGTCATGGTAAGTGGGGAATCGTAGAGGAGCCTGACAGCGTCTTTAGACTGTCCGAGGTTCGGAAGTGGTATGACAGCCGCCTGAAGGCCATGACTGCCTATGAAAGGGACCGGCGTAAGTCATGCCGCTAAGACCATATCAAGCACAGCTGTATGACGACATCAAGACTGCTTTTCTGCAGGGGTATCGGCACGTCTGTGCCGTCCTTCCTTGCGGCGGCGGTAAGTCCGTCATCATTGCGGCCGTTGCTAAGGCTGCTACAGACAAAGGAAACAAGGTTTTGTTCCTTGTCCATCGCAAGGAGCTGTGCGATCAAATCCTAGGCCATATGGAGCGGCAGGGGGTTGATCCCAATTTCTGCTCCGTCATGACCGTACAGAGGGCATCAAGACGGCTCAGGAATCTTGAACCCCCCGCCCTTATCATTGTCGATGAGGCTCATCATTCGCTGAGCAATTCGTACAAACGGATTTTCAGTGCCTTTCCTGCTGCTTGCGTCGTAGGATTCACGGCGACGCCTCAACGCATGGGGGAAGGGGGACTTGGGGCTGTCTTCGACAAGTTAATTCTGTCCGTGACAGCTTCGTGGCTTATCAATAACAAATACCTTACCCCATATAGGTACTATTCTGTGCAGCTTGCAGACGCTTCCAAGGTTCATACACGACATGGCGACTTTGTGAAGGATGAGGTCGCAAGGCTTATGGAAAGGTCCTATATCTTTGGGGACACGGTGAAGACGTGGGAGGAGAAGGCCAAAGGGCGCAAGACCATCATCTATTGCGCCACGATTGAAGCAAGCAAGCGGACCGTGGAAGCCTTCCAAGGGGCGGGAATCGCTGCCGCCCACCTTGACGGGACCACGCCACAGGCCATAAGGGAGGCGACAGTACAGGCGTTCAAGGACGGGAAAATTACGGTCCTTTCCAACGTGGACCTATTCGGGGAAGGGTTCGATGTCCCTGATTGCGAGTGCGTCGTCCTGCTGCGCCCTACCCAGTCCCTGACGCTCCACGTGCAGCAGTCCATGCGGAGCATGAGAGTAGACCCGTTAAACCCCGACAAGGTGGCCTTTATCCTTGACCACGTGGGAAACTTCCTGCGGCATGGTTTGCCAGACCAAGACAGGGAATGGACCTTGAAGGCAAGGAAAAAGAAGGATGGCAGCCTTATCAGCGTGAAGGAATGTCCCCTCTGTCACATGGTGATGCAGGCCCCTGCTGATGCCTGCCCGTATTGCGGCTATATCTTCGAGAAGGAAGAGCGCAAGGAAAACGGCACAAAATCAGATGTGACACTTGAGGAAATCAAGGAAAAGCCGTACGAGGAATACAAGCAATGCCAGACCTTTGATGAGCTTGTGACCTTTCAGAGGGCGAAAAAATACAAATTTGTGTGGGCCATCCATAAGGCCCTTGAGCTTGGGATTGAAGTGCCTAAAAAATATAAATTCATGATGATCCATATGAGGAGGAAGAAGGCGTGAAAGAAGAACGAAGGCAGTATTCGCCGATAAAATATTTAAATATGAAGAAGTGAGGAAGCGGGCCAGTGTCCTGCCCAAGGGAAGCCTTGAGCGGGCAAGGCTCGAAACCGAGTACCAAAGACTAGTCGACGAGGTAAGGGAGGAACTCGATGCAGAACCAAGAGATATTTAAGCGGGCAGGGAGTGAGATGGATTTACTAAAGGAAATCATGGTGACACTCTCGGCACGTGGTCACCATGTATTCAGGGCCAATGTCGGAACAGCCCGTACAGTGGATGGACGGTACTTTAATACGGGCCTTCCCAAGGGGTTTAGTGACCTCTTTGGGACCGTAAAGGAAAGCGGTCAAGCATTTTTTGTTGAAGTAAAATATGGGGGCAATACGGCAAGCTTCGTCCAGGAGAATTTCCTCTCCCAGATGAGCAAGGCAGGATGCAGGGCTGGCCTTGCCTATAGCGTGGATGACGCCTTGAAGATTGTTGAGGGGCCGCAAGTGCCGTACCTGGGGCAAGATGTATCTGACCCTATCAAGGAGCAGACGAGGGACGGAGAGCTATGGAATCAGCTCCTCATGTGGGCAAGCCTTAAGGATGAGAAGGTATTCAGCACGCTCAGGAAAATGCGGGCTAATGGCTGCACGCTTGCAACGGATCCGAAAACGGGATATAAGATCGTGCATCCTGACAGCTACACCGATTACGATGAGGACCGCAAGGGCCTCTTAGCGTGTGCAAGGGAATTGATGCACAGACTCTTGACTCTCAGATGGTCAGCAGCAGGGGAGGAATAGAAAAATGACGGACCAAGAAATCATTGAAGGACTTCAAATGGACTATACCCGCATGAATCGGGAGATCGTGTATCTGATGCAGGAAAGGGATGATCTGCGCCACGAAAATAGGGTGCTGAGGCAGCAGATTGAAGGGGCCGAGAATATCGGAAAGCTACAAAACGATTTGGCGACGGCAAGGAATGCCCTTGAGCAGGCAAGGCGAGAAATTAAGGGGCTTTTGGCCCTGAAGAAAATGGCTGATAGGAAATATAAAAACCTCAAGCTCAAGTGTGATTATCAGGAAAATATTGCAGGGAAGGGCGCAAAAACCCTTCCTGCCCATATTAAGGAACGGGGCATCAGCTGCAGGCAGCTGATGCGGGCTATGGATATAGGATATGCAGTGGCTCACAACCTTTGCAAGGTTGAAGGATTCAATGTGCGGATCAAGACGGCTGTGAAGGTCTGTCAGGTCCTCGGTCTTGCGATGGATCAAGTCGAATGGGTGGTGGATGACGATGAAGATTAAGGCGCCGGTCAATATGGTGATTGTCGAACCGATCACGGAAACTGAACGCGGTGGGATCGTTCTTCCTGGCGTGTCTGAGGACCATCAGCGGGCCCGTGTCGTGGCAGTGGGCGACAGGGTGACGAGGACGGGGGTACACGTCCCTAGCGAACTCAAGGAAAATGATATTGTTGTACATACAACATTTGTGGGACAACCCTTTAAGATGGATGGCCGGGAGCTTCTTTCCCTTCCTTACCACTACATCGTAGGCGTCGAAGATGCTTGATGTGAAGCGGGCTTACCGCATCGCAAGGAGCCATATATATATGACACCGGGGATAGGCAAGGCCGTGAAGGCTGACACAAGAGAGAAAGAACTAATTAGAGATATTGAAGTTAGGCATAGGGGAAAGGTCGTGAAAGTGGTAAGGCCAGAAAAGTGGCTTGAGGTGGTCCATCACGTCCTTCGTGGACTGCCCTGTGAAGTAAGGAGGGCCGTTGAATGGCATTATTTTGATGGGTACAGCGCGGTAAAAATCTCGTATAAGTCCTGTGTCGGCGTGAGGACACTATACGATTGGTTTGATGACTTTGTAAGGGATGTGGCACTTGTGGCTGTCGCTGAGAAATTGATCAGATAAAAAATGCCCCGCAGGATTTTCCTGCGGGGTTCGTTCTTATTTGAATCCATTTTCAGCTGCTTCGATGATCGCCATGCGCTCGATTGGGGCAAGGCGCTCAATCTTATCCTTAAGGGCTTCCTTCTCTTCGATGGTCCCAATGACTGAGTCGAAGATGGATTCAGGCATGGCCCTCAAGATATTGGCGTCAGCCGTGCTTCCCATGACAAGCTCGGCTAGAATTTGCTTTTCTACGGGAGTGAAGTCGGGGAGCCGGACCATGCGGACCATCGATTTGTATCTATTGGCAATATCCGTGAGATATTTTCCTAGGCTCAGGCCCCGCTCTGCAGCGGCGGCCTTTGCTTCAAGCATCTCGGGGGTTTGGACGACGGTCATTTTCTTGCTCGGCATTTTTTTATCCCTCCTCATATTCGCAGCAGGTCAAAACGCCATTTTCGAAGGCACTTGTAATCTGGCCCTTGTGGTCGCTCATGATGATAAACCGATAATCGGGATGGGCCTTGACAAGGTTGTCAGCCATAACTCTGATGTCATTGCTTCCGATGTGTCCGATGCCGATGGAATGGGCCACGTCCCTGATTCTTACTTCCGTCAGCTCCTCAAGGGCCTCCGTGAGGGCCTGTTTGAGCTTTTGCGTTTCTGTCAAGTGGCCCCAAGGGCGCTTGATTCCGTGTACCTCGTAGTATTCTCCAAAGCGATCATCGGCGGTCTGGTCCTCTGCCCAGACGAGGAACGCCTTCCGCCCGCCCCTTGAGAGGGCGGACATCGGATTGACCATAGTGCTGAGGTCGCAAGTGAACATATTGGGAAGGACATATCTAGGTTCATGAATCCTGAAAGCTTCAACCATTTGAACTAATGTTTTCATTTTTTCTCCTCCTTAATACACAATCACGTCGATGACCTTGCCATCATGGATGATATAGTTGATATTCGTGCCTTCGGCAATCGTGTCATCGCTCTCATCGCTTTTCTTCACCCATTCAGCATGGGCCTGTGCGGCGTCCAAGCTGTCGAAGGTCCCGAGTGGATAGTATTGACCGTGGCTTTCGCTGTCCTGTGAGGTGGCGACGAGGGTATAGTCTTCCTTCTTGTAACCCGCCGACTCTTCCATCTCGCTGGCAATGGCGCTGCCTTCCTCGATGGCATCGCCAACTGAAAGCTCAGGATCTTCCGTATCCTCTGGGTGCAAGCCCAGGCGGTCGATGAGGGCCCATACATCCCTGAATCTCAAGCGGCCTTCGATACCGTCGACAATGATAGGAGCAAGGTCTTCCTCGCTGCCAGTCTTAATGGAGCCGTCGGCGCAGTAAACGGCCATGTCGTATTTGTCCATATTTTTTAAGGCTTCGGAATACTGCTTGTCGTCTGGCTCTTCCTCGGCTAGGTTCTTGATTTCATCACGATTCATCAGCGTCAGGCCGTCGCAAAGCCCAATTTGATCCGCAACATATTGACCGAGCTTCATCACGTCGGCAGCGTCAACCATGTAATCACGAACGTTGAATAATTTTTTCATTTTCATTTCCTCCCTTTCGGCCTTTTGGCCTTTCCTTTATCTTGACTATAGTATACCACATGGGGCACCCCTTGTCAACCCCCACCTTTTTTTTTTTAAAATATTTTTTCAGATATTTTCACTCAAAAAAATGCGGCACTTTTCGAGGTATCAAATACGGTACAATGGTATGGTATAGATGCGGTGTTGCGCCCATTAATTCCATGACCGTCGTATTTTGGTTTTCGCTGGTTTTTCGGGAGGTGGCAGTATTGGATGACGTAATGGAAGATTTTTCTTCTCTCAGGACGAATTTGGGGCTGTCAGCCCGTCAGGCTAAATTTGTAGCCTTATATGCAGCAGGGAATGGGAATCGGCCATTGAAGGAAATTGCGGGCGATGCAGGATACAAATTCCCTGAAAAGACCGCTACTGGCGTGCGGGATAAAATCCTTGCAAAGCCCGGCGTAGTGGAGTGGCTCAATCGGCATTGGTCCACAAGCTATCAGGATGAAGTCATCAAACCTTCTATTGCTGCCCTCCTTGAAGGCAAGGGAAGGAAATTGGCACTCGCCAAGGTAGCTGACGAAGCTGCAGCGACGAAGGATGTCGATAGCTTCTTCCGGGCCGTCGATATGCTTAATCGCATGGATGGCGCTTATTCCATCAAGCATGAAATGACGGGCGGCGTAGCCGTCAAGGTCGTATGGGGGGATGAAGATGGCTAAGGTCATTATGATCCCTTATTCACCCCGCCCGCTATGGCGGGATGAAATTCATAAGGCTCTTGACTCGCATCGTTTTTCCGTACTTGTCTGTCACCGCCGCTTTGGCAAGACTGTAGGCGTGGTGAATCACGTCATCCGTCAGGCCGTGAGATGCTCAAAGCGTGCCCCGCAATATGCCTATATCGCCCCGTTTTTTGCCCAAGCAAAAAAAATCGCGTGGGAATATATCAAGTACTACACAGGCGTGATCCCCGGCATAAAGGTCAATAATTCGGAATGCTTTGTGGAGCTTCCTTCTTCCCATCCTGGCAGTGCAGGGGCAAGGATTTTCATTTTAGGCGCCGACAATCCTGATTCGCTCCGTGGGATGTACCTTGATGGTGTCGTGCTTGACGAATATGGCCAGATGAAAGAATCCATATGGTCCGAGATCTTGCGCCCCGCCCTCGCTGACCGTGAAGGGTGGGCGGTTTTTGTCGGTACGCCAAAAGGCCAGAACGGTTTTTACAAAAAGTGGATGGAAGCACAGGGAAATGATGGGTGGTACGCCATACGATGCAAGGCGTCTGAGACCGGGCTCTTCCCGCCCAAGGAGCTTGAAGACATGAGACGTACCATGTCGGATGTCGAATATGCCCAGGAGATGGAATGTGATTTTTCGATTGCTGCAGAAAATACTCTCCTTGGTGGCGACGACATTGAGTCCGCTTGCAAGCGGTCATATAGTGAGATGGATATGGTCGGCAGCACTTGCGTCATGGGCGTAGACGTTGCCCGCTTTGGCGGTGATAGGTCCGTCATTGCTGTACGCCGTGGCCTTGTCATGATGGAGCCTATCGTATTCAATTCCATCGACACGATGACGCTTGCGGGCGCTGTGATCAAGGCAAAGGAAAGATTCAAGCCTGATGCAATATTCATCGACTCCGGCGCCATGGGGGCGGGCGTCATTGATAGGGTTCGACAGCTTGGCCATAGTTGTATGGATATTGCCTTTGGAGGCAAGGCCATTGACAGCAATAAATACAGCAATAGACGGGCCGAGATGTATTTTCGCCTGGCCAACGCCATTAAGAAGGGTGGCGCAAGCCTTCCCGATGTGCCGACGCTCAGGGAAGAGCTGGCCAACGTACTGTATAGCTATGATCCCTCGGGGCGTTTGAAGCTCAAGAGCAAGGAAGACATTAAAGCCTTACTTGGGCGGTCCCCTGATATGGCGGACGCCTTTGCCTTGACTTATGCAGAAAGCGTCGTGAGGTGGAAGGACGTGGCAAGTCCCTTGTTCAATGGGCGTGGGGCCATGTCTAATACTGACTATGATTTCTTTTAAGGAGGAATGCGAAAATGTGTGGAGGCGTATTTAGAGGGCCGAAGACCCCGAAGCAACCTGAAATCAAACCGATTGCACCGACGCCGACGGATACGACAAGCGCAGACGTGTCCAACATCGCTGACGTAGCTGCAGAACTTGAACGGCAGCGCAAGAAGCGGGGGTACGCAAGCACCCGTACTAGCGCAGACCGTGAGACCATTGCAGGCGGTGCAGGCAAAAAGACGTTGGGGTGATGTCTATGGATACGATTCTGGGCGGGGTCTTGCCTCAGTCTGGCGACGCCGTAGTTAAGGGCAAGGCCCTTCCTGACCGTGGCAAGCTTGTCATGCGCATGAAGGCCCTCAAGGCCGCAAGACAGGGCTGGGAAGCAAGGTGGAAGGCTATCCGAGATTTTGAATTGCCGTATATCGGTGAATTTGAAGATACTGCCGATCATACGAATCCCGCTAGGCGCAGGGATACGAAGATAGCGCAGGGTGTGGCGTGGATGGCGGCGAACATCATGGCGGCGGGAATCATGTCAGGGCTGACGCCCCCGAGTCGGCAATGGTTTAAATTCTCTTTCAGCGACGAGCGGCTTAATGACATGACGGAAGCCCTTCAAGTGCTGGACCAACGGCAGGAAATCGTGCAAGCAGTCCTTGCAAAGTCCAATTTCTATAATGCGGTCCACAAAGTATACCTTGAGATTCCCTTTGGACAAGGACCTATGGTGGTCTTGAGGGACGCAAAGACGGCTGTCCGCTTCATTCCGCTGACTGTCGGAAGCTATTTCCTTGATGTGGACGGCGCGGGTAAGGTCAATACCATTGCAAGGCGCTACAAGCTGACGCTATCGCAATTAGTGGACGCCTTTGGGATGGATGCCTTGCCCCAGACGGTCCGCCTTGCTGCTGAAATGGGTAAAGCCAGCAATCGTAAATACACGGTCAATTGGCTTTGTGAACCGAACACGGATGCAGTCCCCAATAAGTTGGACCGCATGAATATGCCGTACAAATCAATCTACTGGCTTGACGAATCACGCCAGGACGAATATCTGTATATCGGCGGCTTTGAGGAATTTCCAGCTCCTACCGCCAGATGGACGGTCAACGCCAATGACTGCTATGCAAAAGGTCCGGGGTGGTTTGCAGAAGCTGACAGCAGGGCGTTACAGGTCATGAAGCGTGACTTCCTGACGCTCCTTGAGCTGATGGCGAAACCCCCGATGCAGGCCACCACTGACGTGATGATGCATGGCATCAACCTGATCCCTGGCGGCATCACGCCGACGAATGGGCAAGGCGGGGTAGGGCCCTTGTTCAATACGCAGTTTGGGAATCTTCAGTACCTTACGGAAGAGATCCAGAAGACGGAAGACCGCATCAAGCGGCATTTCAATTCCGACTTGTTCCTGATGTTCGACAACATTGAAGCAGGTCGACTGACGGCCCGTGAAGTCACGGTAAGGCAGCAGGAACGGCTGCAGGTCATCGGCCCCGTGGTCGAGCAGCTCCAAGACGAGTTCCTGACCCCAATCATTGAAAGGGTGTACAGAATCCTTGACGAGGCGGGAAAGTTCCCTCCCGTGCCTGAAATGCTGCAGGACCTTATCAATGAAGACGTGAAGGTTGAATACATCTCGCCCCTTGCACAGGCCCAGAAGATGAGCGGCCTCGTGAATATCGAGCAAGCAGTAGGCTTCACACTCCAGATGGCTCAGGCATGGCCTGATGCCTTGAAGGTGGTGGATCCGACAAAGACGATTGCAAAATACATGAACCTCTTGGGCGCCCCCGCCGATATGCGTCGAAGCCCCGATGAGGTCAAGAAGATGATTGAAGAAGAGCAGGCAGCCATGCAGAAGCAGCAGGAAGAAGCACAGGCCATGGCTGCAGCGCAAGCAGTTCCTGGCATTACACAGGCGGCAAAAAATGCCACCGATGCAGCAAACGACGGGAACCCCGCATTGAAGGAATGGTTAGGTATGTAGGATGTTCAAGAAAGCGGTCACCGAGAAGGATTCATACGATTATTGGCATGCAAGGGCCACGAATGAAGCCGTTGCAATCAGGAATCGGGATGCCTATGAATATATGCTCTCTGATGCCCGTGGCAGGTGGTTCCTGATGAGTCTGATGAATGAAACGTTTTATAATTCCACGACCTTCACAGGAAATTCCACAAGCTTCTTCAATGAAGGAAAACGAGCTGTATGTGTCAATATCATCAGACAGATAGGGCACCTCCTAGGGGCTGATGGCCTTGAAAAGCGGCTCCTTGCTGAAAAAGAGTACTACGAATTTATTGAAAGATTGAAGGAGGCAGATGAAGATGGACGAGGTTAAAGATACGAATCCGGTCCCCACTGAACCCACAGAGCCGGAAAAAACAGAACCCACACCGGAACAGGCAATGACCCCGACCGACGAAACGGCACCGCAAGGGGGTACCATCCTTACGCCGCCCGCTGAACCGGCACCGACACCGGAAAAGGCTCCGGAGTCCTATGACTTCACGGGCTCCTTGCCAGAAGGCTATAGCCTAGATGAAACGACGGCGCAGGGCTTTGGCAATGTCTGCCGTGAGATGAACCTCACGAATGAGCAGGCGAACACCATGGCGAAGTTCGGATTTGACTTTATCGGCCAGATTCAGGCGGCGCAGGAAGCGCAGGCGCTGCAGCAGTCAAAGGACTGGGCAACGCAAACAAGGACTGAACTGGGGGCGAACTTTGAAAAGACTGTTTCCCTTGCAGGGGCAGGGATTGAACGCCTGGAAAGGGAGATCCCTGAACTCCGATCTATCCTTAACGAGAACGGGTTGGGCAACCGCCTCCCGATTGTGAAGCTTTTTGCCCGCATTGGCGAAATGGTCAGTGAGGACCAAGGCGGCACGCTGTCAAACCGCTCTAACATGGAAGCAACGGGCTATCAGGCCCTCTATCCTAATACCGATTTTAAGCGGTATGAATGACGCTTGTATCTGCCATCGTGGCAGGTCAATAAAGAAAGGAAGTTGATATTATGGCAACCGGGCTCTACACCCTCCTCGACCTCTCCAAACGCTTGACCGGAGATGGCACCCAATTTGCGCCGATCATTGAAGTTCTGGCGCAGTCCAACCCCATCCTTGAAGATGCTACTTTTATTGAAGGGGACCTCCCGATTGGGAACAAGACGACCGTACGGACGTCCCTCCCGACTCCTTCTATCCGTCGCCTGAACCGTGGGACGGCGGCAACGAAGGGCTCTGCACGTCAAATCATTGACGTATGCATGAACCTTGAAGACCGTTCTTGTATCGACGTTGAAGCCCTCAAAGGCAAACCGAACGTTCAGGAGTTCCGCAAACAGGAAGATGACGCCCACATTGAAGGGATGGGCCAGTTCGTTGCCAAGGTCCTGATGTACGGCGACCTTGCGAACCCTGAATATGCTGAAACCTTCAACGGCATTTTTGCCCGCTACAAGGAATTTTCCACCGTCCGTGGCGAACCGGGCGCACAGATGATTAATGCCGCCGCAAAGGCCGCAAGTGGCAATAAATATTGCTCTGCTGTCTTTGTCGACTGGGGTCCTCGCAAGGTCAACGGGATTTACCCGAAGAACACCGCCGCCGGTGTGAATATGCAGGACCTCGGTGAAGGGGATGCCTACGACGTAAACGGAAACGCCTTCCGTGCCGTCCAGACGTTGTTTAACTGGAAGGTTGGCCTTGCCGTTGAAAACTACCGCTCCATTGCGATGGTCCGCAACATTGAAACGGCAACGCTCCCGACACTTGACAGCGATGCCCGCCGTCTGCTCCTCGATAAGCTGATTTACGCTAAGAACCGCCTGATGAATCCGAAGGCCCCTGTCCTCTACGTCCCTGACACGCTTTACAGCGCTCTTGAAACCATGCTCCTTGATAAGAACATTGTCCATGTTACGAGGGACGACAGGGAAGCAGAACGCCCGATTATCCGCCTGTCTGGCATTGCCGTCAAGAAACTTGACTGCATGGCAGAAGACGAAGCAGGGTTGAAATAAGGAGGGATACCATGATTTTTGATAATGAAAACATGTTCTTCGATGCCGTTGATGGCGCCGAGTTTGCAAGCGGCAAGGAATCCGCCGCAATTGAGAACCTTGGTGGCGGCGATGCTGTTGACCCGCTGTTTCTTGCGGTCATCATCGCAGGTGGTGAAGGCCAGCTCAAGGCTGACATCACAACCGCAAAGGATAAGGACTTCACGGAACCCGTTGAACTGGGGACCTTCCAAAGCGCTCAGAATGCAAAGGGCCTTGCCATCAAGGCAAAGGTTCCCTTTGGTCTGGGCCGCTACCTCAAGGTCAAGCTGACGGGAACCGTTACGGGTAAGGTTACGGCAGGGCTGACGCAGAGCGTGCCGAACGAACTTCCCCAGAAATTCCCGAACGACTGACAATATTAGAGGGCTGGCCTACAGCCCTCTTTATTTATACCTCTAGGAGGTGAATCAAAATGTATGGATATGTGACGGCAACAGATATTTGTAACCTTGCCTTGAACTACCTTGGCAAGGGAAGCATTGAAAGCCTTGATGACCGTTCCGAACTGGCTAGGACGTGCCGCCTTCACTACGACCGCTATCGAAGGATGACACTGACGGCAACGACTTGGGGGTTTGCTCTGAAAACTCAGGAGCTAAAAAAACTTGACATTGAAATCCCTGGCTATAAAGCCATTTATGAATACCCTGATACGGCCCTTGAATTGGTCCGTGTCTATGAAAAGGAAGATGCTGAAAGGAAGATGGATTACCGCAACTCCTTCTACCTCCAGCAAGGCCCTGACGGTGGTAGGGTCCTTTGTACGAATGAGGATTTAAAGAATCCATATGTGGATTTAATTGAGGACGTGGAAGACCCTACGTTATTTACTGACGGGTTCATTGAAGCCCTGAGCCACTATCTGGCGTACGGCATGGCACAGGCCCTCACAGGCAGTGAAAGCAAGGCACAGACAGAGATGCAATACTACAACATGACGCTTCAACAGGAAGCGTTCAGAAATGAGCGGGAACGGAAGAGGGAGCCGCACTGGCCGACACGCTACTTTGACGGGAGGTTTTAAACATGAGCCAGAAAGAACAGTACTACGACCTTCAACCTTCCTTCAATGCGGGGGTGATCAGCCCCGACGTGGCAAACCGTACGGACCTTGAGAAATATCGTTATGCGCTTCTCAAAGGAAGGAACGTGTTTGTCCGTCCCTATGGTTCCGTCTACCGCCGGCCCGGGATGCGGTTCATGGCGCAATGCAAGTACCCCGACAAGAAAGCCATCCTTGTGGAATTTAACTTCTCGACCTCCATCAGCTACATTCTAGAATTTGGTCATAAGTACATCAGGGTATTCAAGGATAACGTCTATCTTGGGGTTGAGGTGGCAAGCCCCTTTGAGGAGAAGGAGCTGAGGAAATTGCGTTTTACGCAAAGTGGGGACACGCTCTTTATTGCGTCAGGCGTTCGAAATGTACAACTGCTGCAACGCTTCAACGAAATGGATTGGCGCATGAAGGAAATGGACCTGACGAACCCGTATTTTGATATCCTTGCCACAAGCTCTGGAACAGCGGCCCAAACGCCGGAAGAAACGACGCCTGTCCGTGTGGATGTGACATTTACGACAGCAGGGAACTACACCTTCACGCCTCCCATTAGCGGTGAATACACCATCACCCTTGCAGGTGGCGGTGGTGCTGGAGCATGGTATTACTACAAAAAAGGAAGTTACTATAAAGAATATGCCCGAGGCGGCAGGGGAGAGAAAAAGGTTATTACACTCTACTTGATGGAAGGTACAACTTATAATGGGAAAATAGGACAAAATGGTATTCCTCAAGCTTATTCCGGTACTTCTGATGGTGTTACGAAAGGAGGTAATGGTGGTAGTGCAACGTTTTTTACGGAGTCAGTAGCTGGAGGCCCTGGAGGACAAGCTAGTGGGGGATCTGATACTTACCATGATGGGGAACATCTTCATTTTAATTATTATCACAATCATACTGACGGCAAAGACCTATCTTCTGATGGACAACCAGGTGGGTACTATGATTCAAATGGAACCTATCATCAAGCAGGAACCCCATACGTAAGAGTGCAAATCAATACTGAGTGTGCAGGGGGAAGCACAGTAGCGACGGAGGGCATTGCCTCAAGTTCAAAAACAGGCACGACACATATCACATCGTCTACGAAGAACACCTTTACGCCGACCATGGTGGGTGGCTGCATCAAGTTGTGGCACAACGTAGGCGGGGATACTGTAACCCTTACGTCTACGGGCAGCAATACGAGCAACTTCACGCTTGTAGGAAAGGCGTGGAAGGTCATTACCCACGGCAAGTGGGGCGGGTCCGTTTCTATCCAATATTCCAAGGATGGGGCCCTGTGGCGTCAGTACAGACGTTATACATCCCGCTATGCTGACGGCAACGGGGATTTCAATGCGTCCGAGTCTGGAACCGTTGACGAGTACACTTATATGCGTATCGTGACGGACGTCAATGCGGGTACGGTTACGGTGGACCTTACGAGGGAACCATATACCCATGAAGGGTATGCTCAGATTACGAAATATAATTCTGACACGGACGTAACTGGAAAGGTCATCAAGTCGTTCGGCATGACGGAAGCGACGAAGGACTATGCGTTTTCCGTATGGTCGCCACAATTTGGGTATCCGAGATGCGTAGGATTCTTTCAGGACCGCCTTGTTCTGGCAAGCTCCAAGCGTTACCCCTACGCCGTGTGGATGAGCAGGACGGGAGATTACTACAATTTTTCCACTGAGAAGGCAGCAGGAACTGTTACGGATGATAGCGCCATCATGCTGTCCCTTGTGAACCGCAAGGAATTTGAGATCAAGCACATCTTTACCTATTCAGATTTAATCCTGTTCACGGATGGCAATGAATGGATTATCCAGGGCAATGAAACGGTTACGCCAACGAAGTGTACGCCTAAATCCCAGTCCACTAGGGGCTGTGAAAATGTTCCCCCTCTTGGTATCGGCGGGCGTGTCGTCTACATCCAGAGCAGGGGGAAGACGGTTCGGGACTTTGCGTATACGTTCGACACGGACAACTACGACGGCACGGATTTAACCATCCTTGCCAAGCACCTAACGCAGGATAATCCGATTGTCGGAGACTGCTATCAACAGGACCCCAATTCCATGTGCTTCTTTGTTACAGAAAACGGAACGTTGAACTGCCTGACCTACATCGCAGACCAGAAGGTATTTGCGTGGTCACAGGCCGATACGGCGGGGAAATTTGAGGATGTAGAAACTGTTACAAGCGGTAGCAAGGATATTGTTTATGCCGTGGTGAAACGGAACCTTGGCGGCAAGGAAGTAAGGACGATTGAATACTTCACGGACCTCCCAGAAACGGATGCTGCTGATGACTACATCATGCTTGATGCGGCTTATCAGTTTGAAGTGGGGGACCGGACAAACGAGTTCTCGGGGTTTGAACTTTACGCAGGAAGCAAGGTTGACGTGCTTGGTGATGGGATGCATTTCAGGGACGTCCCCGTATCAGATGATGGAACGATAGGGCCGCTTCCTAAAAACGTCTCACATGTTACCGTAGGACTCCCGTACACGAGCGAAATCGAGGTCCCCAATATCGAACTACCTACAAGCAATGGGACACAACAGGGGCGTTTCAAGAAAGTTGATGAAGTTATTCTCAATCTCTCCCATTCGCAGGGTGGTGAGATTGGAAACTCCTCCCGCTTCACGGACCCCATCCCGTATGGCGGCAAGGCCCTTTACTCTGGTCAGCTCAAGGCCACGATGCCGAACCAGACTGAGGGCGGCTACGAACGTTTGGGCCGTGTCTACATCAAGCACGATGAACCATATCCGTTTGAACTCTCCAGTATCGTAAGGGTGGTGTCCTTTGGTGGTTAACAGCATAAGAATCAGGGCCTTGCGCCCTTCCGAGTATATTGAAACAGCCAAACGGCTGTTCTACAACTTGAGGGAAGCGGACGCAAGGGAAGCGGACCTCCTTGGAATGAAGTGCCTTGCCTATGTATTTGCTTCCATCTTGCATTCCAAGGAAGTATACGGTGTCTGGAAGGGCCATGTCCTTCTTGCCGTTACAGGCGTATCGGAAGAATTTAATTATCCTGACTGCGATAAGGCCACTTGTGTCTGGTGCCTCGGTACCGAGGACCTTGACCATCATCGGCGGGACTTTGTCCGCTACGCCCCTTCCATCCTCTCCTATTTCACGGCGAAGTACGGGAGGTTGGGGAATTTCATCAACAAGGAGAACAAGGCGGCCCTCCTATGGATTCGCCGCATGGGGGCAACTTTTAAGGACCCTGTACGGATCGTGAATGGGATTTTCCTCCCCTTTGTGATAGAAAGGAGTGAACGACTCGATGTGTGGAGTGATAGAAGCCTTGACGGGTGTCATGACTCTGATGCAGGCAAGACAGCAGAACCAACAGTATAAGGCTCAGGAAGCGGCCTACAAGGCGCAGGAAATTGCCGCTGAACAGAATGCCCGTATCACGGAGAAGAAGGGCGAACAGATTGCCGACAAGTACGCTCTAGATCAGCAGCGGCTTGACGACAAACGTCGCCTTGTCCGTGGCCAGATTGCAGCCGAACAAGGGGCGGCAGGTTTCACGGGTATCGGAAGCGGGCTTGACATCCTTGCAAGTTCTGGCAATGCCTATATGCAGGATTCCATGAACCTTTTGAAGAACCAACGCAATGATGCATGGAGCAACTACGCCGATGTGGTGAACTTCGAGAACCAAGCGGCAGGCGCAAGGGCGGCACGGCAGAACATCGCTGCACAACGCAAGGCCGACATGTTCTCCACCATCCTTGGTGGCGCTGCTTCCATCTATGGTATGCAGACAGGCAAGGGCGGCAGCAGTTCGAAGGCCAAAAGTGACGGAGGGACCATCTACAACGGCACGGACGGGATGCCCCATTATTCCCCCAGTAACCGCTTTGGCCAAATGGGAATGGGCGACTATACTGACGGATCTTTCCTTACAGGGCAGGGAAACGGCTCCCCGTTTGCTAGGAAGTTCAAACCAGGAAGGAAGTGGATGCCGTGAAGCTCTCTCACTTTGAACCGACGGTAGGACTTAACACAATTAGCGGCGGCGTGAATCCCGTCACGGATACAAGGGCTTACGGCGCTGAAACTGGAGGGCTCAAGGCCCTCCAAGGCGCCGTGGGGGTTGCCCTCAAGATGAAGGAAGATTCCATGATGGCCGACGTGACGAAGGCCCTCACGGAATACCGCAAACAGGTGGATAACCTGACCTACAACCCAGAAAACGGGCTTTTCCATCTTGAGAATGAGAACGCGAAGGACCTCACGCAGAAATATCAGACTGGTGAGTCCGAGATTCGCCGGAATATCCTGAAGACACTCCCGAACTACAAGGCCGCCCGTGAGGCATTTGAAAAGAACGTGGAACAGCTCAATATGCGAACCACGGAACTGTATCAGAAGAAGGAATACCAGGAAGCAGAAAAATACAAGGATGCAACCGTCAATGATTTCATTGAACAGGCCCAAATCAGTATGCAGAGAGGGTACCAGACAACTGGTGTTGTCGGTGACCGCTTGGATGACATCCGTAAAACCATCTATGCCAACTATGCAAGCACGAAAGGGCTTCAATGGTGCAAGGACAAAGCCGAGGAGGTGGCGGGGAAATCCATTCAACAGGCCATGGCACAAGCCTCTGCTGACGACAGTCAGGAAGGACTTGAAAACCTTATCAACAACTATTCCCCTCTCGTAAATCCTCAATATATCAGGAACTTCATTGCAGCGAACAACCAACAGAAGAAACAGGCATATATCAACGATGAGGGAAAGAAGCTGTTTTTCCAGTTCGGGAACGATATGGCGGGGGTAAGGAAGTTCATTGCAAGCATGGACCTTGAAGAACCGTCAACAGGGAATTTTGGCCTTATGGCCGTGGCCGAGATGGCAAAACAAGAAGGATACCCGTCTTACCTTGCTGAGATTGGCGGAACGACCTGTGCGCATTGGGCAACGACTGCCGTTCACAAGGTGGACCCCTCGTTTCCTGTCATCGACAACGTTGACGTGCTTGTTGATACGGCACGGGAAAAGGGAATCTATCACAAGGGCGACGGGTACCAAGGGCGCCCCGGCGACCTCGTTGTTATTGACTATCCGAACGAGAAGCAGGGCCATACATTCATGATTGGCAATGACGGAACCGTATGGAACGCAGGTGGGGCAACGCCCCTCTATAACCAGAAGGCAACCCCAGAAGAATTTGCAAGGATTTGCGGTGGGACAATCTCGGGCATTGTATCCATCAGCTCCATTTCTGGCGGCGGTGTAGGCCCCGCAAGAAAACGCAAACTTACGCCCGCCGAACAGGATAAGGTGTTTGCTGCCTATCAGAAGGAACGAGGCATTGCAGAAAGCATCAAGAACCAACAGCGCAGAACCGTCATGGAAGCCTTGCAGAACCAAGCGGCAGAGATGGCGGCAAACGGCGTGTATGATGAGAATGCCTATATCCACCTTGCTGACAGTTACAAGGGTACAGATATGTACGCCGATGCAGTAAGGGCCGTATCTGGTTGGGCAGGGCACGGCGCAAGCATTGCAGGTGTTTCCCGTCGTGGACGCAGTAGTGGCGATGGTTCATCCGCAAACGATGCCTATGCGGCGTTCATCGAACAGATGCAGGATGGAAGCATGAACGAAACGGAAGTAAGGGCTATGCTTACGGCGTCCGACGTATCTCCTGATAGCGCCCTAGGCAAGAAGGTCCTTGCCACGAACCGCTACATCCTTTCTGGCGGCAGCAATGTCATCAATCAGCTGAAATTAAAGTGGGAAAACAACGGACACAATACGGGTGACTTCAATAAGGCCCTTCCCTATCTGATGAACTATATCAGCGGTGAGAAGGAAGCGGGAAACAACCCGTTGTTTGGTGATATGTGGGCCGTTCTCCTTGACGGGGAGCAGACGGTCACGTTCAACACGTCAAACGGGGCCAAGATGCTCAAGAAAAATCAGATCTTCAACAGCACAGGGGGCTACAGTTGGAACCCAGATACGGGAGAAATGTGGCAGGAAGGCCACGACCTACCGACATACTTCACGGGTGACGACATGGACGAATTCGCAGGCGGTATCGATGCAGAGGAGGAAGATTGATGGCTAAAACGATATATCCAGATGCGGAAACGATTCGTAGGGCGGCGAACAGGGCGAAGGCTACCGCCGTCGATAACCGCTTTTCTGATGACTTCATCAACGCAAGGACCTACGACCCGTACGATCCGCCGGAATCCATGAAGCAGGTGGAAAACAATACGGACACGGTGACTACGATGGTGGACCAGTCCTACCTTGCCCCGGCTATGAACGATTACAACGATGACGGGGGATTTGCCCCCGCCATCGGGGCCTTGAAGGAATTTGCAAAAAATTTCACAGGCGGGGACACGCAGACCGTGACGGAGCAGTCGTACCTTTGGGCGCAGGACCCCGACGCCCCGACGGCAAACGAATCCTTGAACGCTATCGGCAAGGCCATTCAACCCACCCTTGATGCAGCGGTTCGTTCCACGACG
>ERZ779705.219-NODE-219-length-58096-cov-3.117813_pt1 | contig 58096 bp, 49 predicted proteins | sample MGYA00511385_ERZ779705 | MGnify/ENA primary metagenome ERZ779705 (study PRJEB29588, sample SAMEA2145301) | human gut metagenome | biome: human gut; feature: human-associated habitat; material: faeces | place: Denmark | collected 2008/2010 ... | reverse complement strand
TTGAGAAAGCTGGATTCCTTACACGTGATCCACGTATGAAAGAACGTAAGAAATACGGTCTCAAAGCAGCTCGTAGAGCACCACAGTTCTCAAAACGTTAACAAAGAGATAATAAGCAGAACATCGGAAATCCTTGTAAACACTGGTTCGCAGGGGTTTCTTTTTACCCAATTCCAAGTATTTGGTGCTTATTTGGTGTTTGTTCTGTTAAAATCTGCTCCATAAGGTCAGCAGTTTTCTTCTTTGAACTATCTAAAACAGCGGTATATGTGCCTGCTGTTATCTGAATATCGGCATGACCTAAATGCTCTGATACAATCTTTAAATCAATTCCATTATTTAATAACAATGTTGCATTTGTATGTCTTAATTTATGTAATGTAAGATATTCAAAGTCAGTACCTTTAAGAAAACGCTTTAATGATGTATTAAGACTACTGCGGTCTTTATAATTGCCAGTAGCAGAAGTAAACACCATTTCGGGGTGTGCAAAATCAGAACCGATAGCCATTTGTAACTTGCGTTGTTCTACTCTGTGCTTTTTTAGTAATGCAACAAGATTATCATTCATATATAAATCTCGGATACTTGTGGCTATTTTAGGTGTAGTCAGAAAATGGTTACCGCCTACATCAGTTAATGTATGTCTGATATGTATTTTTCTTTGTTTAAAATCTATATCTTCCCATTGTAAATCTAAACATTCTCCCGAACGCATACCAGTATAAAGTAAGACTAAGATAATGGTATTGAATGATGAATAATCCTTAAATAGGTCTAAGAATTTTGATAATTCTTCGGCAGTCAGATACATTTGCTTCTGTTCCTCTAATGGGTTCTTTTTAGGAAGAATTACATTTGTTGTGGAATATAAAGTAGCACAGGAAACAGAGTATTTGGAGCAGATACAGGAACAGGTGAATGATGCGGATATTAAGTTGTTTGCTTCACAAATTGCTTATAAGGAATTGGAGCGTAGACAGACTAAGGAACTAAATGAAAAGCGGTCAGAACTTCAATCGGTAAAGCAAAAACTGGCAAGCGTGACAGACAAAGCAAATGAAGCAGTAGAATTGCTTGATAAGATCAATGCTTTTGTATCATCATTCAGGTTGTTCGCTCCGACAATAGAAGAATATGCTAATCATGTTGAATCAGATAAGACGATAGAAGCAGGAAACTCATTCAGAGGAATATTGTATGAGATAGGAAAGTTGCTGGAGACATTTAAAGAACTGATAAAAGAAGGATTATGCTGGTTTCCAAGGCTTATGAGGTGGAAAACTTCTAAGGGTGAAGTAGCTCCGGTATTCATAGAGAAAAGCAATGGATATTCATATTCGGTGTATGGATATATGAATGTGGAGACTAGGGAATATTATAGCAAAGAGTCAATTCGGCGGGAAATTAAGGCAGTTAACAGGACAGGAACAGTAGAGCAGATGGATGCGAATGTTGAGGCTATGGCTAGGGATTTGCAGGAAATATTGAGGATTGGAGCGGAGCAGAAGAGGTTGTGGGAGGTGTATGAGGGAAGATAAATAGTAAGGTGTCTAAGCAAGGCACCTTACATAAAACTGATATTTTTGGAGAAATGGATAGTAAAGAAATGAAAAATATTGTATAATTTATTATGGTTGAGTCTACGAGGAGGAAATCATCATGAATCCAATGATTAAGTATAGAGGTGGTAAATCGAAAGAAATATCACATTTTATTAGTAATATGCCAGATAATTACAATAGATATATTGAACCTTTTTTTGGTGGTGGTGCTTTATATTTTTATTTAGAACCACAGAATGCAATAATAAATGATGTTAATACGAAATTATATTCATTTTATAAACAAATGCAGGAAGAGTATCCTAGTGCAAGAAAGCAGTTAGATGAGCTTCAAATGGTATATGAGCAAAATCAGAAAGAGTATGAGAAATTAAAAAAGAAACATCCAGAGGAAAGAGTGGAAAACAAAAATGAAGCATTATATTATAAGATTAGAGATATGTTTAATCATAAGATAGAGAGTGAATATTTGGAGGCTGTAGTTTATTTCTTTATTAACAAGACTGCATATTCAGGTATGATTAGATACAATGCAAAGGGCGAGTATAATGTTCCGTTTGGAAGATACAAAAATTTCAATACAAGATTAATCACAGATAGACATTATGAGCTGCTAAAGGAAACAGAAATTTACAATTATGATTATTCTGAAATATTTAATATGGCAGGAAATAATGATTTTATATTTTTGGATCCACCTTACGATTGTGTATTTAGTGATTATGGCAATGAAACATATAAAGATGGTTTTGGAGAAGATGAGCATAGAAGATTGGCAAATGATTTTGCTAATCTACCTTGTAAATCATTATTAGTAATTGGAAAAACTGCATTAACAGAGGAATTATATGGAAAATATATAGTGGAAGAGTATGATAAATCTTATGCTGTAAATATAAGAAATAGATTTAAGGCAGATGCAAAACATATAATTGTTACGAACTATTAGAGGAGGTAGAAAAAGTGGCATATTTGAAAAGTAAGACTTTATTTTTTACAACATCTCCAAGAACACCTTTAAAAATGATTCCGGAAATACAAGTATTACATTATAATTTTGAAGGCAAGAAATGGAATACAAATACACAAGTTGAGTTTATTAAAAAGCTTGCTGAAGGAAGTGATTTTGATGGTAAAGGCTCAGAAAAAGATATGGCATTTAGTGCAAGAGACAGAATTAATAGGGCACCGAAAGCGTTAGGATTTGTAGATTTAAAGCCATGTATAAAACTTACAGAAGCTGGTGAAAATTTTATAAGTGGAAAACGAACAGAAGAAGTTTTGCTTAGGCAGTTGTTGAAATTTCAATTACCATCGCCATATCATAAAGAACCAGAGGAATTCAAGGGGATTTTTTGCGTAAAACCATATCTTGAAATTTTTAGGTTAATATATGAATTAGGAACAATAAGTTTTGATGAATTAATGATATTTGGTATGCAATTAACTCATTATAATAAGTTCGATAGTATTGTAGCAGAGATAAAAACATTTAGGCGTATGAAATTATATGCTGAGATGAGTTATAAAATGTTTAGGGGAAAATATCTCAAAGAACAAGTAGAAAGAATATATGCAGATGATATTAACGAAGGTAAAACCAAGACAAGAGAATCAAGAGATAAGTCCATAGATAAGTTTGTAACAACGAAATCACGAAATCTGAGAGATTACGCAGATGCATGTTTTAGGTATTTAAGAGCAACAGGTATGGTTGAAATATCGCAAAGAGGACATTCAATATCAATTATGCCAGAAAAACGTAAGGAAGTTGAATTCTTTCTCTCAATGGTTGATAGAAAACCTATTTATATTGATGATGAGGTTAATTATAAAAAGTATTTATTTGATGGTTCATTACCTGAATTGTATAGTGATAATCGTTTGAGATTAATAGAACAGGTACAAGAAGTAACGGAAAGAGTAGTGGATTAGAAGAGCAGACAACGAATGAGTTAAAAGACATTCTTGAAAATGCTATAGCAAATAAGAAGAAAAAGATTATTAGTAAACAGATAAAAGAACTTAAGGAGTATAAAAATTATGCAGATGTAATGGATACATTTGACGATATAAAAAACAATGTGTTATATGATGCACCATTAATGCTTGAATGGAATACATGGAGAGCAATAACGATGTTGGATGGCGGAGAAATTAAGGCTAATTTAAAGCTTGATGATAAAGGACAACCAATGTCAACAGCAGCAGGAAATATGTCAGATATTGTATGTGATTACGGAGATTTTGGACTTGCAGTAGAGGTGACTATGCAGTCAGGGCAGAAGCAGTATGAAACAGAGGGAGAACCTGTATCAAGACATCTTGCAAAATTAAAGAAAGAGACAGGTAAGGATGCCTATTGTTTGTTTATAGCACCTAAAATTAATGAATCATGTATTGCATATTTCTATGCATTACATACGATGAATATTGCATTCTATGGCGGTAAGTCAGTTATAGTACCATTGGAATTAGATGTATTTATTAACATGGTTGAGCAGTCATATAAAGCAGGATATGTACCTAATCCTCAGCAGGTAAAAAGCATATTTGAATATTCTTTAGAACAAGCTAAAAAGTCTGCTGACGAGAATGAATGGTACGCAAAAGTGAAAGAGAAAGCGTTGAATTGGTTGTGACATAAAGAGAAAAAAGGACAGTACAGCAAGCAATAATAACATTAGTTGATACAGTTGTTTCTGTAATATTAGTGATAATGATAACTATATGTACAAATGTATATTAAGTTAATTTGCAAAAATACTTTTAGAAAGGAAGAGCGGAATGGGAAATGTTATTTCAGTGATTAATATGAAGGGAGGAGTTGGTAAAACAACATTAAGTATTGGTCTTGCAGATATTTTAGCGACACAGGGATACAATATTTTATTGATTGATGCAGATCCACAATTTAATGCTACACAGGCAATGATAGATGCATATAAATGTGATTTTAAAAATGAAGAAAGTGATTATTATACAGAACATATACTGAATAATGAAAAAACAATATACAAGTTATTTAAACCACAAACAAGTATGATGCATAGCTATGAGACACCTAAAGCGGAAGAACTTATTATTAATTTAAAAGAAAACTTAGATATTTTGTGTGAAGATTTAAATCTTGTTTTGGTTAATAAAGTAAGTGATCATACATTTGTGAGAAGAATACGCAATTTTATTGAAGATAATAAACTGATAAAAGAATATGATTATATTATTATTGATTGTCCTCCTACTTTAACAATTTATACAGATAGTGCATTAATGGCATCTGATTATTATCTTATTCCAAACAGAATAGATAGATATTCTATTGTAGGTATAGACTCTTTGCAAAAAGCGGTAACTAATCTGATTAGAGAAGAGCGTATTAAACTGAGATGTTTGGGGTTAGTTTATACTATGGTAAATACTAATATGTCAGTTAAGCAGCAAAAGATAAAAGATAGTTTTGAAAGTAAAAAAACAGTTAATGATATTGATATTTTTGATACACATAGTACGATAGTAAATGATATACAGGTTGGTGCTTCAGGGTCATTACCAACAAAGTATAAGAGGGCAAGAGAAGATATGGAAGCTATTAGTGTTGAACTTTTAAGAAGAATAAAATTAATAGAACAGGAGTCATAATATGTACGATAATTTAATATTATTTAGAAATGAGTTAAAAAATAAAAATGTCTCTAATTATAAGTTAATAGGTATAGTGACAGAATTGATATTTTCAAAAGAAATATTTAAAAGAAATAGTGATATATCAGCATTTATACAAGAAATCTTTGATATAAAATTTAAAGATTATATTTTAAAATCACGTACAATGATTGTGGCACATATATGTAGAATAATGGTATGTCAGAATGAATTTAAAAATAAGGATAAATTGTTGAATTTCATTAATTCTAAAATAGAACAAATTAAAAATGAGTAGACTAGTATAGAGTAGGTGAAACATTTGAAAGAGGACATGACTTATAATGAAGTTGAATCGTGCAAAGTAGAAATAAAAAAGTTTATAGCTGAAATAAATGCTTTTGAAGGATATAGTTTAAATATAAAGCCAGATGATGAATCCTTTTTTATAGTTATATCTAAGCATATTCTTTTTTTTAAGTATTTATATATGTGTGATACAAATGTATTTTACTTTCGGGTTCTAATTTCAGATTTGTATTATTACATAGAGTCAATATTAAAATCCGATGTAAGATATATGTATTTAAACGAGAGATCAATAATAGAAAATTACACACGATTAATTACTAATATAGCTGTAAAGAATGATCATATAACAGATAATTCTTTTCAGATATTAAAGAAAAAATCTGATGAATTAAAGCTTGAAGAAAGCGAGTTTTCTCTTGTAAAAAGTGAATATACTGTTGCATGTGGATATGTACATGGAAGCGATATTATAAAAAATGATTTATCTTATGTATTTGATGAATGTATTCATAAGAAAAGTGGACTCAATGAAAGACCTAAATACTATAACAGAATGAAAAGAGTATTTAAGTATTTTGATAGTATGTTGATTTGTGTATATCCTAATTATATTAGTGGATGTTTTCATAGGAGAAAAGCATTGTTAGAATATTTAATTGGTCAGAAATATGTAGATTTATTGTTTGAGCAACTTGATTAGATATAAATATTAAGTGGTAAATAATCTAGTGTAGTGACCTGCTGATGTTTATCTAAATATTTTTACCATTTACTGCCGTTCTGATGTATAATAAAAAAAAAGAACGGCGGTGATTTCTATGGCAAGACCCAAAAAATATAATATTCAGCTTACAGATAAAGAACTTGCAAAATTAAGATCTGTTATTCGTAAAAAAGAAACTTCAAGAACGATTCGCAGCAGATGCCAGATCATTATTGATCTGGATGAAGCGCATGGAAAAGTTTTAACTCATGAACAAAGTGCAAGATCTAATGGTGTCTGCATGGCAACTGTTACTAATACTGTGGCAAAATACATCAATGGCGGCATTGATGCCGTTACTGAATTAAAAAGGAACATAAATTCAGACAATGCAAGACGCAAGATTGACGGCCGTGCAGAAGCTCAGTTGATCGAACTTGCCTGTGGTCCCGTTCCAGAAGGGCATTCCCGTTGGACAATCCGTCTGCTTGAGAAAGAATCCAAAGTCATTTTAGAAACTCCTGTTGGCAGAGAGGCAATCCGCAATGTTTTAAAAAAAACAAACTTCGACCTCACAAAAACGACTACTGGTGCATCCCCACAAAAGAAGACCCGGAATTCATAGCTTATATGGAGGATGTCCTTGATGTTTACGAACTCCCCTATGATGAAAAATATCCCGTCGTGTGTATGGATGAAAAACCATATCAGCTTTTATGGGAGTCCAGAGAACATTTGCCAATGATTCCCGGAAGCGACCGGAAAACCGACTCTGAATATGTCCGCAATGGAACTGTCAGCATTTTTGCTTTTGTAGAACCTCTCGGTGGTGTTCACCATGTAAGTGTCCGGTGACATCGTACAGCTGTTGACTGGGCAGAGGAGATTAAATATCTTGTAGATGTTATGTATCCTGATGCCAAAAAGATCATACTTGTGATGGATAATCTGAATACCCATAAACCCTCTTCTCTGTATAAACGATATTCGCCGGAAGAAGCAAGGCGTATCATTAAAAAGCTGGAGATACATTACACACCGAAGCATGGAAGCTGGCTGGATGTTGCAGAAATAGAACTCAATGTAATGACCCGGCAATGTCTCAACCGTCGTATTTCTGATATAGAACAACTACGCCGCGAACTATCTGCATGGGAAATAGAGAGGAATATTCTGGCAGCAAAGGTCAATTGGCACTTTAGAACCAACGATGCCCGAATAAAGCTCAGTTCATTATATCCTGCATATACTACAGCCTCTTAATGGGGCAATAGTATTGTTAAATATCAACAGGTCACTACACTAGAACGATTGTCTATATTAAATAGAGTGATGAGCAGTTCAGGAAATCTGTGGGTAGTGCTACGCATACAACGGATATGTAACACTACCAGACACAAATCCCCAATCTATGGGCCTTTCACGATTTCAAAACGTTAGTTTTAGTTCTCTAAGAGATAATAAGCAGAACATCGGAAACCCTTGTAAACACTGGTTTGCAGGGGCTTCTTTGATACAACCCTGTGTGACAGCAAATTTGAATAAACTCTGTAAAATACAGTATATTCTTTTGGCATTTGCAGGAAATAGTGTTCTCATTTCGCCTTTGATTTCTGTTTTGTGTGTAGCGAAGAAATGACTGATAACAGCAGTTGTAATGTCTTTTAGATTTTTATTACCAAAATACTCCATGAAATGATAATCAATATGTTTTTGATAATTGTAAGCGGTTATTGGTTTTAAATTATTAGGTGCATAAAGACGGAAATATTCTTCAACCAAGTCTGAAAATCACATATTATCTTTCAGATTAAATTTACAGGAAGAAATGTTCCGATTGCGGAGATTGCTAAGGCAATGGGAAAGCATGCTCAATATGTTCGTGTTGGAATCCAGCTATTATATTGTGTCAGATATGCTTCCTTATACTTGAAGCTGCGAAACCAGCGCTCAATCATGATATTGTCCGCCCAGCGGCTGTGCCAGTCGATAACAACTAACCTAAATTGCACATACTGCTCACTCCTTCCTGAATGTCATTGTCAACAGGTATATTGTATTCTTTGTTCAAATTGTATCTCTTTTATTACACCTCAAACTTTGTGTTTACTGATATTCAATTCGGTATATTTATCTAAACGAATTCTGCTGTTTTTGTTTAAGCCAAATCCAAATAAATAATTTAACTACAATGGCTTAAATTTATATTCTCATTGTTTTAAAATATTATGCCACCGACAAGGTTTACAACAACGGCTGCCAGCCATGCAATAGTGCATTGCAGTAATATAACAAGTAGTGCCCATTTTCCGCCAAGTTCACGTTTTATTGATGCGATGGCCGCAACGCAAGGTGTATATAAAAGGCAGAATACGAGAAGTGCCATTGCGTTAACGGGAGAGATGATTCCAAGCAGAAAGGATGTTTTCGGTATAAGCACTGAAAGTGTTGATATAACGCTTTCCTTAGCCATAAATCCGCATATAAGAGCTGTACAAATACGCCAGTCTCCAAATCCGGCAGGTGAAAAGACAGGAGATATAACACCTGCAATTGAAGCTAGGATGCTTGATTTTGAATCGTCTACTACATTGAATCTGAAATCAAAATTTTGCAATATCCATATAATAATCGTAGCAAGGAAAATTATGGTAAACGCTTTTTGGAGAAAGTCTTTGGCTTTTTCCCACAAAAGTTGTGCTACGTTTTTTATACCGGGCATACGGTAGTTTGGAAGCTCCATAACAAAAGGAACAGGCTCTCCTTTAAAGAGAGTTCGCCGGAATATTAAAGCAGCAGCAATGGCAAACAGTATACCAACAAAATAGAGCAGTATCATGACAAGAGCAGCAGTGTCCGGGAAAAATGCTGTTGCAAAAAATGCATATATAGGCAATTTTGCGGAACAGCTCATAAAAGGAGTAAGGAGTATAGTCATTTTTCGGTCACGTTCCGAAGAAAGTGTACGACTTGCCATTACACCGGGAACAGTACATCCAAAACCTATAAGCATTGGAACAATACTCCTTCCTGATAAACCTATTTTTCTCAGAAGTTTATCCATGATGAAAGCTACTCGAGCCATATATCCGCTATCTTCAAGCAGAGACAAAAATAAAAATAATGTCACTATAATAGGAAGAAAGCTTAATACGCTTCCTACGCCATTAAAAATACCGTCGATAATAAGTGAGTGAAGTACTGTGTTTACATGGAATGCTGTGAGTGCATTATCGACAGCATTTGTTAAAAATTCGATGCCTGTTTCAAGAAGATTTGAAAGCGCAGCACCTATGACATTAAATGTAAGATAAAAAACAAGTGCCATGATAATTGCAAAGCTTGGAATTGCGGTATATTTTCCGGTCAGTATTTTGTCAATATTGCGGCTTCGCGTATGTTCTTTGCTTTCGTGTGGTTTGACAACTGTTTCAGCACAGGTTTTTAATATAAAATGAAATCTCATATCGGCAATTGCTTCTGCACGGTCAAGTCCTCTGTCATCTTCCATTTGTTGTATTATCTGCTCTAATATATTTGATTCTTTTTCACTAAGGTTTAGAGCTTCTTTTATGAGAGAATCACCTTCGGCAAGTTTAGATGCTGCGAAACGAACCGGAATATGAGCTTTTTTAGTCTTATCTTCTATAAGATGCATGATACCGTGAATGCATGCGTGAACAGCACTCCCGTTATCATCAGGGGAACAGAAATCAGTTCTTATAGGTGTCTCCTGATATTTTGTTACATGGAGTGCATGATCGACAAGTTCTTCTATACCTTCGTTTTTGGCAGCGGAAATCGGAATTACAGGAACTCCGAGTAGTTTTTCAATTTCATTTATATGTATGGAGCCGCCGTTTTCTCTGACTTCATCCATCATATTTAATGCTATGACCATTGGAATATTGAGTTCAAGAAGCTGCATAGTCAGATAAAGATTTCGTTCAATATTCGAGGCATCAACAATATTTATGATTCCCTTTGGCTTGTCTTTTAAGATAAATTCTCTGGTGACAATTTCTTCACTTGTGTAGGGAGACATTGAATATATACCGGGGAGGTCTGTTATAAGGGTATTTTTGTGTCCCTTTATCATACCGTCTTTTCTATCGACTGTTACACCGGGAAAGTTGCCTACATGCTGGTTTGAACCTGTAAGCCTGTTAAAAAGTGTTGTTTTGCCGCAGTTTTGATTGCCGACTAATGCAAAGGTCAGAAGTTCATCATCAGGCAGAGGTGTACGGTGTTCACTTTTATGTTCTTTGTTGTATTCACCGAAACCGGGGTGTGGGATTGATTTGTGTGCTTTTGCTTTTTTGTCTGTCTTTTCCATTGGAATAGGTTCAATTTCAATTTTTTTTGCATCATCAAGTCTTAAAGTTAAATCATAGCCGTGAAGCTGCAATTCAAGCGGATCACCCATAGGTGCGAGTTTTATGAGTGAAAGAGTAGTTCCTTTTATAAGTCCCATATCAAGAAAGTGTTGCCGCAATGCACCCTCTCCGCTTACAGATACTATTTTTGCACTGTCACCTGCTTTTAAATCGCCAAGGTTCATTTTTGTATTCATGTTATTTCCTCTTTTCTGTTAGTATAAATACAGAATGTCTAATAATATTAGATTTATTCTAAGTGACATATGTTTGATAATTAGGCTGACAAATTATATCATTACTGATAAATACTATCAAAAAGAAAATGCAAGTGCAACACAAATATAAAAGTTTAAAAGAATAAAATGAAATTTTGTGTTTAATTTATTTTGAATTTGTGGTATCATGATTAGACAAGAAATAAAGATCAGGAGGTAATTCTTATGGCAGATATTTATCAGGAGATTAAGGAACTTAAAGAAAAAATCGAATTTTGTTCATATGCCATGAAGTATGGAAAAATGCTTGACATGTCCTCTGATCAGACAGTTAAGGCATTCAAAGTTAAGGGCGAATTGGAAGATGAGCTCAGATTCATGGAATTAAAAAACAAAAATAAGGGCTAATAGGGATTTGTACAGGGTTACTGGAATTGAAAATTTAAGGAAAAGAAGTTGTATTGAAGTCAAAAAGTGAGAGTGATTGATAGTGTTTATTAGTCATATAGAAATTATTTTTTGGCAAAGTATAATTTGATAATAATTCATATATTATAAAACAACCGGATTTATAAGTTTTCATTTAAAATATGTTTATCTTATAGATTCGGTTGTTTTATATTTTTTGGGCTGAGCAAATTATGTGGGGTGTATAAATAAGGTTAAATTTAAGCTATAAAGCCAAGTTTATACAATCTTTACACCATATGGTTTTAAAGTAACCTGTGTATTGTCAGTCATATTAAAAGTGATTTCGTTTTCAGTTACATTGAGGTAAAATTCGATTGCTTTACCGCTTTCATCCTCTCGTTTATGGTATTCTATTCCGGCAGGAAGAGTAAGATATGTTGTGTTTGTTTCTTTAAGCATTGTCTTAAATAAACCGGACATTGAATCCATATCGATGCGGGCACCAACATAATATGCTTTTCCTTTTCCAAAGTTTTTGCATGTTATTGCAGGTGTTCCGGCATAAAAGTCTTTATCATATTTGGCGAGAATATCGGTATCAGATACACGCAGTATTTCAGCGTAGTCATGAATTATTGCTTTATGACCGTCTGTGAATGTTGCAGAATTTTCATCACTGTCATAATATGTATCAATTTCTTCACTTATAACGCCAAAAAGTTCACTTAGTCCGTCACCCGGGAAACCTCCGAGATAGCAAAGAGTATTGTCATCCACATAGCCTGTAAGATATGTTGCCATAAGCTGTCCACCACGTTTTACAAATGCCTTGAGATTGTCTGATGCGCCTGGCCTAAGCATATAAAGCATTGGAGCGATGACAACATTATAGTCATCCAGGTTATCATCAGATGCGACAACATTCATATCTATTCCGAGTTTTAAAAATTCATGATATATTTGTATACATGTTTTTGCGTAATTTTTAGTTTTATCTGAAAGACCACGCATATTATCAATTGCCCACATGTTATCCCAGTCAAATATAAGAGCAGCTTTTGGTTTGACAATTGTGCCTTTCACATTTGAGAGACTGTCGAGCATGGCACCGACTTCGGCCACTTCTTTAAAAATTCTTGTATCATCAGTACCGAGGTGGTCTACAACTGCTCCATGATATTGTTCAAAGGAGCCGCGGCTTTTTCTCCACTGGAAGTACTGTACTGTATCAGAACCGCATGCCACAGCTTGTGCGCTGAACAGTTTGTGTACTCCCGGGCGTTTGAGTTTATTGTATTCATGCCAGTTTACGAGTCCCGGTGCACATTCCATAAGCATGAACGGCTGATTCTTTTTTAAGGAACGCATAACTGCATGGTCAAAAGAGTTATGCGCCATGGTATCTGCCATTGTCTCATAATTATTATGAAATACCGGGTATGAATCCCAGGAGATAACATCCAGTTCTTTTGCCATTACGCGATAGTCAAGCCCCGGAAAAAGCTGCATGAAATTGGTGGTTATAGGAATATTTGGAGTTCTTTTTCTTATGATGTCAATTTCAGATTTCATATAATCTGTAGTGTTCCATGTAGTAAATCGTTTCCATTCAAGGTTTAATCCCATAACGCTGAATTCACCATTTAAATAAGGTGGTTCGATTTGTGAAAAATCATTGTATGTGTGGCTCCAAAAACCTGTCCACCATGCTTTGTTAAGCTTATTTATATCGTTATCAAATTTATTGGCAAGATAGTCCTGAAATTTCTTTTTGCACAGCGGACAGAAACATTCTCCGCCAAATTCATTAGATAAATGCCACATTGCAAGCCCTGGGTGTTTTCCAACGGTGTCAATTATTTTGTTTATTATAATACCGGTTTTTTCTCTGAATTTTGGTGATGACATGCAGTGATTGTGGCGTACACCGTGATGTGCACGGTGGTCATCTGCTCCTACACGCATACATTCAGGATATTTTTCATCGAGCCATGCAGGACGGGCACCTGATGGTGTGGCAAGAATTGTATAAATTCCGTTTTCATATAACTTATCCATTATGTCTTTGAGCCAATCCATATGAAATTCGCCCTCTGTAGGCTCATAAGCTGACCATGAGAATATGCCGAGAGACATGCTTGTCATTTTGGCTTTTTTCATGAGTTCGATGTCTTTTTCAAGAATATCCGGTCTGTCAAGCCATTGGTCAGGATTATAATCCGAACCGTGAAGTATACCATTTACCTGCGGGAAAAAAATTTTATTATTCATATACGACCTCCATAGTTTTAAAAATATGTTGCTAAAATTATATCATCCGGCGGCATGAATAACAAATCTATTTTGTAATCTTTTAGAAATAGAGGCACATGGCAAGGTAGCCGCAGCACCAGTGAAGTATGACGCAGCCCCATATATTCTGCTGGCGTTCATATATATAACCTAAGGCAAGGCTTAGCATGAATGCACCGAACATAAAATAAAATCCGAAAGGCATATGCATAAGTGAAAAGAGCAGAGATGTAAGGAAAACACTGAAAAATTTTTGAAATCTTACTTTCATCAATGATTTTACACTTGTCTGTATTACGCCACGTGCCAGAAATTCCTGAACAAATGCCGTGAATATATATGTGTATGCTCCGTGAAGTGAGCCGCCGATATAGTAGGCTTTTATCTGATATCCAAGCAATGACAGAACCGCTTTGCTCAGAAGGAGAACACAACAGGCAATCAGCGCCGTCACGACAGTCTCTATAATATTTTTTTTCAATGTCGATATTTTGGGGATTAGACCTATATCACGCATTGAAAAGCTTGTCAGGAACACAATTTCCAAAAAGAGCAGGAAAGTTATAAATTCTATTATTTGTGTATAGACTGATGATTTAAGGTATATATGCAGTGTAAAACGCATAAGGCTCCATGACATCAAAAAAACGCTTATACATAAGATAAGACCTGCAAATATGAATGCACAATCATGTTCGTGTTGTCTTAGATTAAATCTGTCAGTATCATCCTCAATGAGAATGACCATGCCATTGAACGCTGTATTGGGATTTTTATATGGTGAATCGGGATTGAATATTTCGTTTTTTGGCGGATTTAAAAGACTTATATCAATATTAAAGTGGTGAAGTTCTTTTTCCTTTCCAAAACGGTATCTTACAGGTGTTTTTGGGAAAACTTTATGCTTTTCCATGCTGTCACGAAAAAGTTTGTTGAAGGCTCTGTTTTTTTTGTTCTGTAAAAAGAGTTCCGGAAAGGATTGTCCTAAAATATCAGATATTGCTGATATTTTAAGTATTTTACAGCAGGCAGAATTGCAGTATGTTATTCTGCCTGAGGAGTCTAAAGTTATTACACCGTCAGACATGTTTTCAAATATCATATTTTTTTGTTCGGCTGATATAATATCAGGTAATTGTGAAGTCATAGTACCCCTCATTTCTTGTTGGTTTATTTAGTGATGCAAGGGAACAATCCGTGGCATCAGTTTTCGTTATTAAAGTATATCATATTTCTATAGCGAAATTTTATCAAATTCGTATTGTTTATATTGACTTTTTTATAAAAGTATACGAAAATAGGCGTGGTGTTTAAAAATAAACATAAAATTTAGAAATGGAGATGATTAGATGTTTGGTTTTGGTCAGTTGATAGGCATTTTAAAAAAGAGTCCAAAGAAAATCGTTTTTACGGAAGGTGAAGATTCGCGTATCCTTGAAGCGTCATCACGATTGCTTGCGAGCAATTTCCTTCATCCTATTCTTATCGGCAATGAAGAAAAGATTATGAATGCAGCAGAGGAAAGCGGATTTAATATTCGTGGAGCTGAAATTATAGATCCTGAAAAATATGAAAAAATGGATGAGATGGTTGAAATACTTTGTGAGCTCAGAAAGAAAAAGGGCATGACACCTGAAAAAGCAAGACAGGTTCTTTCACAGGCAAATTATTTTGGAACTATGCTTGTAAAGATGGGAGTTGCAGATTCACTTTTGGGAGGCGCAACATATTCAACAGCAGATACTGTTCGTCCGGCACTTCAGATAATAAAGACTAAACCCGGACATAGTATTGTTTCTTCATGTTTTATACTTGTAAGACCAAGCGCTACAGGTGAGAATGAAGTTATTGCTATGGGTGACTGTGCAATCAACATTAAACCATCAGAGGATGAACTTGTCGAGATAGCAGGGGAAGCTTCAAAATGTGCAAAGATTTTTGGCGTTGATCCACAGGTAGCTTTTCTGAGCTATTCTACACATGGTTCCGGAAAGGGAGAGGATGTAGACAAGATGTGCAATGCTGCACGCAAAGCAAAGGAGAAATATCCGGATCTTCCTATAGATGGAGAACTTCAGTTTGATGCGGCAGTATCACCTAGAGTTGCAAGAACAAAATGCCCTGACTCAAACGTTGCAGGTCATGCAAATACATTTATATTCCCTGATATAAATGCAGGAAATATCGGATATAAGATTGCACAGCGTATGGGTAACTTTGAGGCATATGGTCCGATATTACTTGGACTTAATGCTCCTGTAAATGATTTGTCAAGAGGCTGCAATGCATCGGAAGTATATTCTATGGCTATTATTACAGCAGCATTGGCAAACAATATTTAGTATTATAGATAATAGGACTGTTTTATATGAAAGATAAATTTTTCCTGACACATATGTTACCTATATTAAATGCTCATATTGCAATATTTGATGAAAACGGAATACTTATAGAACAGCTTTCGGATTCGAGAAAAGAGGATATTATGCTCTATTCACAGATAGTTAAGGAAGCAGGAAAAGATTTTCCGTACATAGTTGTTGTAGATACAGGTATTGTGGTGTGTGCTATGTGGAATGAGGATGAATCTGAGTTTATAGTTATAGGAAAGACGGCAATGTTTTCTTCATTTGAAAACAAAGGTTCAGATATACGTGTATGCTCAAAAGGAACCTACACATCGGCGGTTATTCTTATATGGAATGAGCTTACTGGAAAAAAGATTGGAAAGTATGATTTGTGGAAAAATAACATAAGCTTAGATAAATCGGTGGAGGTTTATGTTACAGAAAGCATATTTGAATATCAGGAGAATGGTAGTATTCACAATCCATATGCACAGGAACTAAGAGAACATGACAGCATAAGGCGAGGAGATCTCAAAGGACTTAAAGAGAGTATAGATGAAGTTTATCCGGGAGAGCTTGGAAAACTTGCTGAAGATCAGGTGAGAAGCTTGAAAAATATTGCTATAGGAGTTATTACATGTGCCTCGAGATGTGCTATAGAGGGCGGCATAAATGCAGAAGCGGCATTTTCAATGGCAGACGGATACATCAGATATCTTGAGGAAGAACTAGATGATCCGATAAAAATTGAGCACCTTGTAAGAGAAGCCGAATATAATTTTACAAGAGATGTTCGTAACCTGAACAATAACGATATAAATAATCCATTGATACATCAGGTTAAAGATTATATATTTGCGCATATACATGAGCCTCTTATGGTGAGAGACATAGCAAAATATATAGGTGTGTCACCGAATTATCTTTCAGAACAGTTTAGTCAGTTTGAAGGAGTAACCTTAAAACAATATATAATTGACGAAAAGATAAAATCCAGTGAGTATCTTTTGAAGTATACGGATTATTCTTTGCAGGAAATAAGCAGTTATTGTGCATTCAGCTCTCAGAGCAGATTTAGTGTTTATTTTCAAAGAAAGAATGGAATAACGCCAGCTAGATATCGAAAAAAGCATCAAAATGGGAGAAAATGAAAAAGCAGAGTAGAAAATGTAGTAAATTCATTAAAAAAAGTATATATTTAAACACTCAATGGTGGTATAGTAGCGTGAAAGCTGTTAAAAGTTTTTTGTATTATGAAAAGGAGTGTTTATTATGAACAAGATTAACATTAAGTTTAATGATGTAACTGATGTAAGCAAATTTGTTCACATTCTCTCAAAGTATGACGCTGATTTCAATCTGTATTGTGGAAGCTATTGTGTAGATGCAAAGTCATTACTTGGTATTATGACTATGGATCTCAGAAACAGCATGTGGATGACAGGAAACTGTGAACCAAACGAAGCAAGCCAGATTATTCGTGAATTAGGGGACGTTGTTGCAGCATAATATATTTTGAAAGATAGTATTAAGAAGATATGAATATAGATTAAAAGCGGCAAGAGACTCCGTATACATTTTTAGTGTATACGGAGTTTTCTTTTTACAAATGTAAAAAACTGTGATAGAATAAAAAGAAGTTTTTTCATTGAAAAAATTGAGTATTCGATTATTGTGCAAAAGAAATTTGCAAAGATAAAACGGATATAACGTACAGAAAGAAAAATCGGCATGGAGGATTAGAGATACTATGAAAAAAAGGTTTTTATCGGTTGTTTTGGCATTAATATTATCGTTGTCATTTGCCGGCAATGCATTTGCAGCGAGTTATCATGAGAATGATATCGAAAAGTATATTATCGGACAGCTTTCCAATGCAAAAATTCCCGGTGGAGAGATATCTATAGTAACTTCGGGGAAAGAAGTGTACAGTGCTTCTTTTGGAGATGTCCCCGAAACAAATTCAGATTTGAAAATAGGTTCATTGAGTAAAATATTTACATCTATCTCAATTTTACAATTGATTGATTCAAATAAGATTTCGCTTGACACAAATATTGTAGATGTTATATCAGGTTCAGGGAATGTGCCTGACATAACGGTTGAGGAACTCTTAAAGCAGACAAGCGGATATACAACAACTCAGAAAATAGAATCAGGAAATATTCCGGAACCTCTTGGCAAAAAAGGAGAGTATCAGGAAGCAAGAATAAACTATGCGATTTTAGGAAAGATTATCGAGGAGGTTTCGGGTGACAGTTATTCAGATTATATTCAGAATAAAATTTTGAAGCCTTTACAGCTTGAATCGACGTACACAACTGATGATATGTCGGGAAAAGATGTTGTTTTGGGTCATGACAATTTATTTGGTCTGCCAATCGCCAAAAAAGCTGAAAAGACAGATAATGATGAGTGGGATGCGGTGCCTGCGACAGGAATTGTTTCCGATGCAAAAGACATGGGAAGTGTATTAAGCATGTTTCTTGCAGCTGGAGGAAAGACATTGTCATATGACCAGATAGAAAAAATATATGCTGATGGTACTGATTGCGGCAATACAATTTTTGCCACTAAAGGAACATCAGGTCTTGGCTGGATAAAGACAAAAGTAGGAAAACAGGATGTATATTATGTTTCGGGCGCGATTGACGGTTATATATCTTCTGCGTTTCTTGTTCCGGGACAGGATTTGGGAATTACTATGCTCTTTGATACATCGGATGTGGTTTCGGGAAATGATGTTATTGAAGAACTTATGTCAAATGTTATATGTCTTGCAATAGGAGAAAAAGCAAGAACAATTGATTCAAAAGCTGTTATGATGCCGCATATTGAATTTGACATAGTGTACGTTATTGTATTTTTGGCATCGCTTGTTCCATTTCTTATGATGAGCTGGTGGTACAGAAATACAAGAAAAAAAGGTATCGGAATTATCAGAACAATTGTTGATGTGGTTGTTCATATCGGACTGCCTATAGCAATATACCAATATGTTCCGGTGATTATAGAAAATGTACTCGGGGGTGACCTTAGTTCATGGTTTATGATAAAGAAGTTTCTTCCTGAGTGTTACTATGTAACACTGCTGGTTATGGCAGTTCTGTTTGCAGGAATTCCGGTAAAAGTGATTTCAGCTATTGTTGCAATAAAGAAAGGACCATTAGAGGAAGAAGAATATTTATCAGAAGAACTTGGAGAAGAAAACTCTGAAAGAGAAAACAAGGATGATTCTTTAGAGGAAAAACAGGAAGATAATAGTGACGTCGGTGAGGATGTTTCAGAAGATACTGAAAATGCCGAAAAAACTGATTCAGAAGATATTGAAGATGTTGAAAAAACTGATTCAGAAAGTGCTGAAAATGACGGTGACAATGTTGAAAGTCAGAAAGAAAATCAGGCTTTAGTTTCAAAAGATGAAGATGAGTCTGAAAAAGTACAGGATGACATAGAAGAGGCAGCAGCGGCACTTGAAGAAGAGCCGGAAGAAATTGTTAAAGAAGAAAATGAGACAGTCGAAGAAACAGAGTCAGCCGAAGTTGTAAAAGAATTCAAGACAAGAAGACAGAAAAAAGAAGAATATGAGAGCAGTTTTGAGAGAGAGGCAGTAAAAGCTCTTGAAAACAACAGCTCTGATGAGAATCAGACAGATATTGATAAGGATTTATCAGGTATAAAAAAGGATTCTGACATGCAGACTGCTGTTCCGAAGATTAAAAAAAGATATAATCCTCAGAAAGGAATGCCTGTCAAAATAGTTGTAGAGCCTGATGATGACCTTGACAACTAAAAAAGATTGTGATAATATCTTTTCAATTAAGCAATCCGTGGCATTAGTTGGGGGCAAAATATCTTTTGACCCAAACATCATATTATCAAAAATAAAAGGAATGGCTGTGACGAGGAGGAGTACATATATCAGAGACTCTGTAGAGAGAGAACGGATGGTGAAAGTTCTTGTGTCTTGTATATGGAAGTAGCCTTTGAGCTTTGGACTGAAAGCGGAATTTATTTTGTGTGCAAGTAGGCTTCAACGGATTTTTCCAACGTTATATGGAAAACGATATAAAAGATATGTGTTTTATAGATTTATAAAACTATAGTCTGAGTATCGGCAGAGTGCAGATTTCATCTGAAATTAGGTGGTACCACGAAAATATTCGCCCTAAATTGACATTTGTCAGTTTAGGGCTTTATTATTTTATAGGAAACTTCTCGTTTCCTGGTTTTGTTGTTATTACATTGAATGCACACTTCGGTGTACAATGAAGATTTATTATGAAAGGTTTGGTGTTTAAATATGATTAAGGGAACTGAATTATTTGTAAAAGCATTGAGAGAGGAAGGAGTAGATACTCTTTTTGGTTATCCGGGAGGTCAGGCAATTGATTTATTTGACGCTTTGTATGACCAGGATGACATTGAAGTTATTCTTCCGAGACATGAACAGGCACTTATACATGCGGCAGACGGCTATGCAAGGTCAACAGGAAAGACCGGTGTTTGTCTTGTGACGAGTGGACCGGGAGCGACAAATCTTGTTACAGGTATCGCAACGGCAAACTATGACAGTGTTCCGCTTGTATGTTTTACAGGACAGGTTCCGCTTAATCTTATGGGAAATGATGCGTTTCAGGAAGTTGATATCGTAGGTATAACAAACAGTATATGTAAATATAGTGTAACTGTCAGAAAGAGAGAGGATCTTGGAAGAATTATCAAGGAAGCTTTTTATATTGCGCGAACCGGAAGACCGGGGCCTGTAGTTGTTGATATTCCAAAAGATATACAGGTTGCGATGGGAAGTGAAGAATATCCTGAGGATGTAAATATAAGGGGATATAAACCCAGTGAAGGTGTTCATGTAGGTCAGATTAAAAAAGCCGTGAGCATGATGAAAAAAGCTAAAAAGCCATTGTTTTTGCTCGGTGGCGGTGTAAATCTGTCGGGAGCAAACGAAAAAATGAAAGAGCTCGTTGAGATGACAGGTATACCTGCTATAACAACTATCATGGGGAAAGGTGCGATTCCTTCAAAACACAGATTATATCTTGGAAATATCGGAATACATGGCAGTTATGCGGCAAATCATGCGGTAAGTGAGTGTGATCTTCTTATTTCCATTGGTACAAGATTTAATGACAGAATAACAGGAAAGATAAGCGAGTTTGCAAAAGGTGCGAAAATTGTTCATATAGATATTGATTCAGCTTCGATTTCAAAGAATATTGTTGTAGATATTCCTATAGTTGCCGATGCAAAACTGGCGATAGAAAAGCTTATAGAATACGGCACACCGCTCAAGATAGAAAAATGGGTGGCACAGACTCTTGAATGGAAAGAAAAGTATCCTATAAATATGAACAAATATGAGGGACTTACACCTGAAAAGGTTATAAAATATATAAATGATAATTTTGAAAGACCTATTGTAAGTACAGATGTAGGACAGAACCAGCTTTGGACAACACAGTTTTTTGATATTGAGACACACAGACAGCTTCTAACGTCAGGCGGACTTGGAACAATGGGTTACGGATTTCCGGCTGCAATCGGTGCAAAGATAGGAAATCCTGAGCGACCTGTTATTGCAATATCAGGTGACGGTGGAATGCAGATGAATATTCAGGAATTTGCAACAGCTATGGTCTATGAACTTCCTGTCATCGTTGTGGTATTTAATAACGGGTATCTTGGCAATGTAAGACAGTGGCAGCAACTTTTCTTCAACAAGAGATATTCAAGTACATGTCTTACATACAGAAAAAGCTGCAATCGTGACTGCATGAATAAAGATAAATGCTGTCCGAAATATATACCTGATTTTGTAAAACTTGCTGAAAGCTATGAGGCGAGAGGAATAAGAATAACCAAAGAGGAAGAGATAAAGAAAGCATTTGACTATGCACTTGAGTTTAAAAAAGGCCCTACACTTATTGAGTGTGTTATAGAGAGAGAAGCAAATGTTTCACCTATGGTGCCTACAGGAAAGACACTTGACGATATGATAATGGATTGTTAATTTTTTGTAAAATTAAGTGTAGGTTATACTTGCACAATCCAATAGCATTTAATGATAATTTTACAAAATATGGTTTGTATATTAACTGATAATAAAAGATAAGAAAAAATAGAGAAATAGGAAGGATGATAGTAATATGGAAATGAAAAAACGTTGCATTTCACTTTACGTTGAAAATCAGATAGGAGTTCTTGCAAAGATTTCCGGACTTTTTGCGGGTAAATCTTATAACCTTGATACACTTACGGTAGGAGAGACAGAAGACCCTACAGTTTCAAGAATGACAATAGAGATGACTATGGATGACGTGACTTTTGAACAGGTAAAAAAGCAGCTTAACAGAAATGTCGTTGTAATAAAGGTAATGGATTTTTCTGATATTCCGATACAAAAGACAGAGCTTTTATACATAAAAATACACAGTTGTACTGAGAAAGATAAGACTGAAATATTTAGAATAGTTAATTCATTTGACCACCTTGAGATAGCTGACTACGGAAAAAAATCTGTTATTGTCAGATATGTAGAGACAGAGGGAAAAGTAAATGATATAATAGAGCTGTTTAATAAGACTTTTATAAACAGAATAGAAGTAGTAAGAGGCGGAAGTGTTGCAATAGAATCGGTTTCTACTACGACTAAATAAGGAGAGGGAAGGATGTTAGGTTCAGCTTTGGGGAATGTAGTGGGAACATTATATTTTTTGTTATATCAGTTTGCAGGAGTGTTGATTGCATTTACCGTTTTTAAGAGGGAAAACAGATGGTTTAAAGTACTGTTTGGCAGTGTTATGGGAAGTTTTTTAATTCACTGGCTGCCTACGCTCACGGCATTTCTGATGAATTTTACGCTTGCAGCACATATAAGTGCACTAATGCTGCTCGTTCTTATTTTGGTGGCAGTATTATATTTTGACAAAAGATTTTTTAGTAAAAATAGTGAAGTTTCACAGAATAATATATTATCAGGAAAAGACGGCAATTCAGAGAAAACAAATCTTTGGCAGCGTATTATAAAAACGATAAAGGAAAAACCTGTACTGGCAGTTTTCGTTGTGCTTTACTGTTATACCGTAAAGGTGTGGAGCCATCATGTACTTACATTTAAGAATGGTGCAGTATATGCGGGCCAGTGTACTTATGGTGACATGAACATGCATTTGGGGTTTATAACAAGCATTGCGAACCAGAAGACATTTCCTCCTGATTATTCGATACTTCCTGGAACAAAGCTTGCATATCCGTTTTTATCAGACTCTATATCATCAAGTGTGTATATATTTGGTGCATCACTTAAATGGGCATACATTCTTCCGATGCTGTTTGCACTGATGCAGGTAATGTTTGGAGCCTATGCACTTATGGATTATATACTTTCTGATAAAAAGAAGGCATTTCTTTCATATATACTTTTCTTTTTGAATGGTGGTTTTGGATTTGTATATTTTATAAACAAAGGTTTTGCAAGCCAAAATTTTAAGAGGATATTTACGGAGTTTTATCAGACCCCGACAAATTATACTGATAAAAATATTATGTGGCATAATGTCATAGCTGATATGCTCATTCCGCAAAGAGCAACATTATTTGGCTGGGCTATGCTGTTTCCGATTTTGTATCTTATCACGAAAGCAGTCAGTGAAGAAAAAAGACAGTATTTTTATGTGGCAGGTGTGATTGCGGGAGGATTACCGCTTATACACACACATTCGTTTCTTTCACTCGGAATACTTTGTGCAGGATTTGTCTTACTTGAATTGACGCAAAAAAGTGATAAACAGTTTTCGGTACCGGTGCGTATAGCTGTTCTTGCCGGAGTGCTTTTGGGACTTGAATATATAAGCCGTAGAAAGACTTCGCAAAATCCGTTATCAGCAAATGCACTTTTTGCCATAGGAATAATTGTTATATGTGTATTGATTGCAGCTATTGTTTATCAGGTAGTGCATAGTATCAAACAGAATGGAGAGCTGACTGAGGATTTGAAAAAGCTCATAAAATACTGGGGAAGTTTTCTTGTCATTGTACTTGTGCTTGCTCTTCCTATATTATTCAAATTTACATTTAGTCAGGCGACAGGGGAACAATTTACAAGGGGAAGTTTCAATTGGGCTAATGGTACAGAGAGCTATCTGCTGTTTTCAGTCAAAAACTTTGGAATTATGTTTATAGGAATGTTGTTAGTATATGCATTTGGCAATAGAAAGCAGCTTCGGCTTGTAATTCCTCCTACATTTCTGTGGCTTATGTCAGAATTTATAGTATTCCAGCCAAACACATATGATAATAATAAGCTTATGCTTGTAAGTTATCTCTATTTTTGTATAGCAGTTTCAGATTTCCTGTTTGATATTCTTGCAAAGATAAATATAAAAGCGGTAACAGCAGTAGCAGGAATGGCAGCAGGCTTTGTGGGAATATTTGGAGCCGTACTTACACTAGGAAGAGAGTATGTATCCGAATATGAACTTTACAGTAAAGGATATCTCGAAGCGGCAGAATATATTGAAAAAAATACACAGCCTAAGGATATGATACTTACGGCAACGAATCACAATAATGTGGTAGCGTCACTCACAGGAAGAAATATAGTTTGCGGTTCAGGTACATTTCTCTATTTCCATGGTGTTGATTATGCCCAAAATGAGGCAGATGTAAAAACAATGTACGAAAACCCGTCTGAGAGAGAAAAACTTTTAGATAAATATAATATAAAATATATTGTATTAGGCCCATATGAATATGGATATAGCATACCTGATTATGATGAAATTATTAAAGCACATAAGATTGTGTTCGAGAAGGACGATGTTATTATACTAAAGAGATAAGTTGCAGGGGTGTTGTCTGCGATAATACAAGAGGTTAGAAGATGGAGGGAAATGGAATAGTATGGTTTTTGTATGTACGTCATTGATGATACTTTTTGCAATTTTGTGGGTGATAACATTTATTACGAAACTTGCAGGAGGAAACAATATACTGGCAAATACTTTTGTGCCTAAGGGTGAAAAAGCAACAAAAGAAGAAATCGTAAAAGTATTTTTGTATGCACTTTTATTCAGAATAGGAATTTATATTGTCGGTGTAGTAATATCAATGATATTTTCAGAAGAGACAGGTTTTACATTTTCTGATTTTTTGTCAAGCTGGAACAGATGGGATTCACAGCATTATATTGATTTGGCGAGTAAAGGCTATGCAGACTGCGTGGAAAACGGACAGCATCTTTTTCTTGTATTTTTCCCACTCTGCCCGTGGCTTCTTAAAATAATTCATTTTATTATAAGAGACTGGCAGCTTGCTTTCATTATGCTTTCGACAATAGCATATTGTGTGGGGGCAGTATTCTTTTATATTTGTATATCGGAGGAATACGGAAAGAAAACGGCACAGAAGGCACTTACACTTGTGAGCGTGTGGCCATTTGCTTTTTTCTTTGGCGGAATGATGACAGAAAGCCTGTTTTTTGCAACACTTTCGATAGGTTTCTATTTTATAAAAAAGCACAATTGGTTTGCTGTGGGTTTGACAGGTCTGTTTTGTTCGCTTTGCAGAGTGCAGGGAATACTGCTCTTAGGAGTTGCCGGCGTTGAATTTCTGCAGACATATTCACCGGTAATTATGTGGAAAGAGAAAAAAATCGCTCTGTTTTTTAAAGAGGTGTTTACAAAGGGAATATATTTGTTGTTGATACCTGTAGGAAATCTGATATATTTTTATCTGAATTATAAAGTAGATGGAAATCCGTTTAAGTTTCAGGAATACCAGAAAAATCATTGGAATCATGAGGTTACATCTTTTTATAAGGGATTTGGGGATGTGTGGAATTATTTTAAAGATGCAGGTACGACAAACAGTATGAAAATGAGCATATGGCTGCCGGAAGTTATCATAGTTATACTTGTTATTGTGGTATTGTTTTATGCACTTAAAACACAGCCGCTTAAGTATACGGCGTATCTGTGGGTGTATACTATGATTTGTTATGGAGTAACTTTCCTTATAAGCGGTGGAAGATATATGCTTTGTGCACTTCCGATATTTATCATTGCAGGTGATTTTTTTGAACAGCATGAAAGGCTTTACAGGTTTGCGGTGATATTGTCAACGGCATTTATGGCGGTTTATATGGCAGGATATTTTAATGGAAAGCAGATAATGTAAGAGTACAAAATAAAAAATTCTTGACAAATCAATTTACAAGGGTATATACTTTTAAGCAGTTAAATAAATTGAAACCGTTGATGTGGAGATAAAAATAAAAGAGGCGCTTACAGAGAGCAGGGGATGCTGAGAACCCGCAGAAAGCTGTTTATTAAATGGACCACTGAGGGTATAGTCAAAGGAATTTTATTCCGAGTATTCTATGACGTGAGGGCATGCGTTAGTTGCCGGGAATATGTTAGTATTTCGCTAAGAGTGTGGGCAGACCATAAATCAAGGTGGCACCGCGGTATTATTATTGTATAACCGTCCTTGGATATTATCATAATTATGATAATATCCAAGGACTTTTTTGATTACCTTGAATAAAATTTTTTTCAAGCTGGACATTCATTCAGAAAGCTGTTAAGGAGGAAAAGCATGATTACATTTGAAGAAGCAAAAGAATTATCAAAGGGGTACAAAGTTGTACCAATCAGCATGGAAATTATGTCGGATATAAGAACACCGATGCAGGTGCTTCGTATTTTGAAAGGTGTAAGTTCACACTGTTATATGTTGGAGAGCGTGGAAAATCAGGAGAAATGGGGAAGATATACATTTCTTGGATATGACCCTAAGTTGGAAATTACATGTACTAACGGGGTGATGAAAGTTAAGAACGGAAAGACTGAGATAAGCGAAGTTAAACACCCAGGTGAGAAGATAAAAGAGATTCTAAAAGAATACACAAGTCCTAAGATAAAAGAACTTCCGACATTTACAGGTGGTCTTGTAGGTTATTTCTCATATGATTACATAAAATACAGTGAGCCAAAGTTAAACCTTGACGCAGATGATGAGGAAGGCTTTAAAGATGTTGATTTGATGCTTTTTGACAAAGTTATAGCATTTGACAATTTCAGCCAGAAGATAATTGTTATAGCAAATGCAAAAACTGACAATTTAGAAGAAGATTATAACAAATGTGTTGATGAGATAAATAAGATAATAGAACTTATAAAAACAGGAGAGATGGTTGACGTTAATCCGGGAAAGATAACATCTGAGTTCAGACCGTTATTTACTGAGAAAGAATATTGCGAGATGGTTGAGAAAGCAAAGCATTATATATATGAAGGAGATATTTTCCAGGTTGTACTTTCAAACAGACTGGAGGCAGATTATGAGGGAAGCCTGCTTAATGCATACAGAGTATTAAGAACAATAAATCCTTCTCCGTATATGTTCTACTTCAGCAGCGATGACATAGAAGTGGCAGGTGCTTCTCCTGAAACTTTGGTAAAACTTGAGGATGGAGTTCTTCATACATTTCCTCTTGCCGGTACAAAACCGAGAGGAAAGACTAAGGAAGAGGATGATGAGCTTGAAAAAAAACTTCTCAGTGATGAGAAAGAGAGAGCTGAACATAACATGCTTGTTGACCTCGGAAGAAATGATATAGGAAAGATAAGCAGATTTGGAACTGTCGAAGTTGAAAACTATATGGATATATTGAGATATTCACATGTAATGCATATCGGTTCGACAGTAAAAGGTGAGATAAGGGACGACAAAACAAGTCTTGATGCCGTAGATGCCGTACTTCCGGCAGGAACACTTTCGGGAGCACCAAAAATTCGTGCGATGGAGATAATAAACGAACTTGAAAACAATAAGCGCGGAATTTACGGCGGTGCGATAGGATATATAGATTTTACGGGAAATCTTGATACATGTATAGCAATAAGAACAGCTTTTAAAAAGAATGGAAAAGTTTTTGTACGTTCGGGTGCAGGAATTGTTGCAGACAGCGTACCTGAGAGTGAGTATAACGAATGTATAAATAAAGCAAAAGCAGTTATGAATGCTGTTTCAATGGGACAGGAAGAAATGTAAAAACATATGCGTGTTTTTTCTTGTATGCAAAAAAGGAGGTTTATATGATATTACTTATAGATAATTATGACAGTTTTTCTTACAATCTGTTTCAGTTTGTGGGAACTATAAATCCTGATATAAAGGTGATAAGAAATGATGAGATGACGGTTAGTGAAATAGAAAAGCTTGCACCAAGTCATATACTTATATCGCCGGGACCCGGAAAACCTTCTGATGCAGGGATATGCGAGGATGTTATAAAATATTTTAAGGGAAAGATTCCGATTCTTGGTGTCTGCCTTGGTCATCAGGCAATATGTGAGACATTTGGGGCAGAGGTTACATACGCACCGAAACTTATGCATGGCAAACAGTCAGAGGTTAAGCTTGATGATACCTGTAAAATTTTTAAGGGAATAGGAGAAAGAGCAAAAGTTGCGAGATACCATTCTCTTATCGCAAAAAAAGATACAATACCTGATGAACTTACAGTTACGGCTGTCACCGACGATGGAGAGGTTATGGCTGTAAAACACAGGGATTATGAGATATATGGTGTTCAGTTTCATCCTGAATCAATAATGACACCTGATGGAATGAAAATGCTTAAAAATTTCTTTGAATAAAATGGAGGGTTATTATGATTAAAGAGGCAATAAATACACTTGTAAATGGTGAAAATCTTAATGATGAAGTAATGACACAGGTAATGGAAGAAATCATGACTGGAGAGGCAACAGACGCACAGAAAGCATCATTCCTTACAGCACTCAGCATAAAGGGCGAGACAATCGACGAGATAACAGCAGCAGCGAAGGTAATGTCATCAAAATGCACACCTTTTCACAATGATGGAGATGCACTTGAGATAGTGGGAACAGGCGGAGATAAAGCTAATTCATTTAATATATCAACACTTTCGGCAATAGTGGCTGCGGCAGCAGGTGTTCATGTCGCAAAGCATGGAAACAGAGCTGCATCAAGCAAGTGCGGAACAGCTGATTGTCTTGAAGCACTCGGAGTAAAGATTGATATTGAACCAAATCAGAGTGAAAAATTGTTAAAAGAAGACGGAATATGTTTCCTGTTTGCACAGAAGTATCATCCGGCAATGCGTTTTGTCGGTGCAGTAAGAAAAGAGATGGGAATCCGCACAATGTTTAATGTACTCGGACCTCTTTCAAACCCTGCAAGAGCAAATATGCAGCTTATGGGTGTATATGATGAAAAAATTGTAGAACCGCTTGCACATGTACTTAAAAATTTAGGTTTGAAAAAGCTTATGGTTGTTTACGGAATGGATTGTCTTGATGAAATTTCACTTTCTGCACCTACAAAGGTATGTGAATATAGAGACGGTGAGTTTAAAAATTATGAGATAACACCGGAGCAGTTTGGATTTAAGCGTTGCACTAAAGATGACCTTGTCGGTGGGGAGCCGGCATTAAATGCACAGATAGCAAGAGAGATTTTAGATGGAGTGGAAGGACCAAAGATGGATGCGGTTCTTTTAAATGCAGGAGCTGCAATCTACATTGCAACAGATGGAATTACAATAGAGCAGGGAATTGAAAAGGCAAAGGAAATGATAAAGAGTGGAAAGGCTAAAGCTAAACTTGAACAATTTATAGCTGACAGCAACAAATAAAACAGTCTGAAAACAAGACATACTTTTTAATGAATAGTTCTTTAAATCCCCCATTTGAAATGGGGGACCAGGCAAAGCCGAAGCGTTGCCTAGAGTACTAAAAAACTCCTATGTTATAATGATATTGGTTTCGCAGGCCATATCATCAAGACATAGGAGGTATCCAAATGGATAATAGAAGTATAACACATACACGATGGAATTGTACATATCATATAGTTTTTATTCCTAAATATCGTAGAAAAATCATGTATGGTGAAACAAAAAGAGATTTAGTAGAGATAATAAATAAGCTGTGTGAGATGAAGCAGGTTGAGTTGCTTGATGGAAGTGTATGTGTGGATCATATACATATGTATGTGGCAATACCGCCGAAAATAAGTGTATCAGAATTTATGTCATATTTAAAAGGAAAAAGTACATTGATGTTGTTTGACAGGCATCCAGAATATCGACAAAAATGGGGAGATAGACATTTTTGGGCGAGAGGATATTATGTTAGTACAGTAGGAAATGTAAATGAAGATACGATAAGAAAATACATTCAGGAACAAGAAGAGAATGACAAATTAGAGGATGGAAGAAGATAAGAGCCTTCTTTAGGAGGCAACAAGTAAAAATGGTGCTGCGAAATCCCGCCTTGGGCGGAACCAGTAATAGCACCTGGAGGGTGAAATAATAAACCCCCATTTGAAATGGGGGTTGCTAACTTAGAGAAAAAATGTTTTGTTTAAGAAGTGATCGAAAAACAGGATTAAAGGTGGTAGGAGAAAAAATGAAGAAAAAGGTATTTTTATCATATGCACATGAAGATGAGAAGTACAAATTAGAATTAGATAAGCATTTAACAGTTCAAAAGCAATGAAATTATTGATACTTGGAATGATCGTAAATTAGTTGCTGGGTCGGAAATAGATGAAGAAATAAAAGAAGAGTTAAATAGTGCTGATATTATTATTTTAATTTTAAGTGCAGATTTTTTTGCATCTGCGTATTGTTATGACAAAGAGATGAAAAGGGCAATAGAAAGACACCAATGTGGAGAAGCAAGGATTATTCCGGTTATAGCTAGAAAATGTGATTGGTTAGATTCACCTTTAGGAAAAATAACGGCATTGCCAATAGATGGTAAGAGTATTGCAAGTTTTGCAGATAAAGATGACGCATATATGCAAATAGTGTTAGGCATAAAAGAAGCAATAAAAGAATTAGGATGAATAGACTGAATAAATGTTTATAATTTCTATAGAATTTTGCGGGATTTTATTTAGTGTATAAAAGTAGCAAAAATAATACTTGATTTTATTGAAAAATCTATATATACTAAACCTAAGAAAAGCTTTTTGGAGAGATGCCTGCGAAAGCGAAGTAAAGGTAGATGGGACAGCCTACTTCCTGATTGGGGGCAAATAATAGCCATAGAAAATCGTTCGGTGCATTCCGTTCCGCTGTCCATTATATGAAATTTTGCGTCTGTTGTAATGCAGACGCTTTTTCTATATATAAAGGAAGGAGATATATGTTACAAGTAGATGAATTATTGGAGTTATCAGAAATGCCCTCTTGGTCAGAAATTAGTTTGAAATTATATAGAGATTTTGCAAATAAATATCTTATTCCAACTTGTTTTCGATATTATCTTGCTAACGGAAAAGTATTGGAGATACACTTTACGGAATGGGGAATTTATCATATGTTAGGTATTCAACATATAAATGGTAAAATTTCTAATATTAATTTTTTTAAATGTATTGAAGAAGGACTGGATTTTACTGATTTTACAAGGAAAAATGGAATGAGAAAAAGATTTTATGATATGAAACATCGTATCAGATCCTTTGCATGTGTGTATCAAATAATGAAAAACAAAGATATTTTTTATGTACCTAATAATACAGTACCAAAAACAAGTATTATTGTAGCATATATAAAATATGGTTTGATTGACGGAAAAGGTGTCAATATTGGTATCCGAAAGATGGATGGCAAATATATTCCATATACGGTGTTGATTGATAGAAGTTCACATTCTAGTTCAACTATTGATAAACTTGTTTCTGTAAAGATTAATAAACTTGAAATATACAGAAATGGAAAGATGATTGAGAAAATAGTACATAATTGATTTGGAAATTGCAAAAGATTCTAGGGAGATGATCGAATGAATACAAAAAATACCGATGTGGCGAAATTAGAATTATATCGCTTATTAGGACAAGGATTTAAGGCAATGCAGGAAGGAAGGGTTTCTTCATTAGAAGAGATTAGAGAACGAATAAAAAACAGAAGATTGTTGCGAAATTTAGAGGTTAAAAGATATAGATTATAAGGAAAATTTGATTGATACAATGTCCTTCCAATGTACCCCTCCGCACAGGCAGCTATAGCTGACAAGTAGGGCATCGTCTGATGTAATACAGTTTTCATATTGTAATAATAGATTCCCATTCCGAGCTAAGATTTAGTTTGGAATGGGAATTTTGTGTATTTATATTGGAATGGGATGTGGATTCGTCTTTTTTATACAAGTATGTATATTTTTTTCCAATATCTGCTAGAATATAGAAAAATGGACAGAGATTAGCTGTTGTTTGGTTAGAGGAATTTGACAAGTTGCGGGTTACATATGATGCAACAGATGATGAATGCCTTAATATCCATTTTTACAAAAATTTAAGTTCTGAGGAATTTGAATATGCATTACAGGAATACAGAGAGTATGAAAAAGGAATTAAAAACAAAGATGATAGCTTATTTGAAATGGAGAGTCAAGCACAATAACTTGGAAATAACTTATATTCAAATAGCAAAATACTTGGAAATTGATAATAGAAAAGCGGAAGACATTTTGAAAACAATGGTCGAAAGTGATTTCGTTAATCAGTACATTCAATTTAGATGTATTAAGTGTAAAGAAGTTCAGTATATAAAAAAGGAAAATGTATTATATTGCTTAAATTGTGGACAGCAATATAGTATAAAAGATTTTCCGATTAGGAGGCAAAATATTTATATTATTAATGAATAGTTCTTTAAATCCCCCATTTGAAATGGGGGACCAGGCAAAGCCGAAGCGTTGCCTAGAGTACTAAAAAACTCCTATGTTATAATGATATTGGTTTCGCAGGCCATATCATCAAGACATAGGAGGTATCCAAATGGATAATAGAAGTATAACACATACACGATGGAATTGTACATATCATATAGTTTTTATTCCTAAATATGAGGATAAAAGGATATTTAGGATACCATTAAAAACAGACCCGCGTATATTTACAAAAGTGGTAAGAAACTCAAAAAAATGGAGGAGACTATATAAAAAAAGAACAAGCATTGAAAGAGTAAACGGACGGATAGACCGTGATTTTCAATTTGAAAAGCATACGATAAGAGGATTAAAAAAGATGAAGATGTTCCTGACCGTAACATTTATAATACAGCTTACATTAGCTAAGGCAAAAATAGAATCAGGAATAACAAATGGACTGGCAAGGTATACAGCATAAAAAATATGTAAACAGCAGAGATTGATATAAACTTTTCAGTGAATGGCGTTAGAATGTCAGTCAGTACTTAGTGTGCGTTTTTTTTGCACACTTATGTACTGCTACTGATATTCTCCGAGGCGAGAGCCGTCCATGAGTCGGAAAGTTTATATCAATCTCTGCGTTAAAGTGGCCACAGCGAAAATAATTCAGATATGGTTTATTGTTTAATCCAATTTTTTGTGCTAAACTATTCATTACATTTGTTGACCGAAAGTATCTCAGCATATGCAAACCATTTTCACATACCAATCCATGCCACAGCATACAGTGCAACGGCATTTTTATTATCAACCGTATTTATTAAATATGAATATGGTTACACTATAATGGCAGAACGAGGATTTTTATGACTAGATTAAAGGATTTTCTTTTTAAGTACAAACATGCAATTATTATTTTATATATGCCAATTTATCTTTTTTGGTTTATGACCCTTGAAAAAAGAACCAATGTACATTTTACCGAAATACATTGCAAAATAGATGACTATATTCCGTTTTGTGAAATCTTCATAATTCCATATCTTTTATGGTTTTTATATGTCGCAGTCAGTCTGCTTTATCTCTTCTTTCAGACAAAGCACCTCGATGACTTTTACAGGTGCTGTGCTGTGTTGCTGCTTGGAATGACAACTTCGCTTATTATTTACACCGTTTTTCCAAATGCACAAACAATGCGTCCAAAAACATTTGACCACAGCAATATATTTACGACAATCATTGATATACTTTACCGTACCGATACCGACACTAATGTTTTTCCGAGCATTCACGTTTTTAACTCTGTTGCCATCCATTTTGGCATAAGCAGAAGCTACTATTTTAGAAATGTTGATAATACAAATATTGTTAAAAGCGACAAAAAAAGAAAAGCGATAAAAATCATAAGACTTTCATCGCTCATACTTTGTATTCTTATATGCATATCAACACTGACACTTAAACAGCACTCATTTTTAGACCTTGTCGGAGGCTGCGTATTGTTTGCCTTTTACTACACTATTATTTATATCAGGCCTTTCAGGCAGTCTAAGCTTTCAACAGATTGCTAAGTGCGGCAAATTGTTCAAGGCTTAACGCCTCGCCTCTGACCGTTGCAGGAAGTCCCATTTTTTCTAATGCTGCGACAACCTGTTCTTTATTTACATTTAAATTTGAAGCATTATTTAATCCGTTCTGAAGAGTTTTTCTTCTCTGATTAAATGATGCTCTTATTATTTTAAACATAAAATTCTCGTCTTTCACGTCAACCGGTCTTTCCTCATGGCAGGTAAGCCTTATTACAGCAGATCCGACATTTGGGCGTGGCATAAAACAATTTGCGGGAACATTTGCAACTATCTCCGCTTTTGAATAAAACTGTACGGCAAGTGACAATGCTCCATAATCTTTTGTTCCCGGCCCAGACTGCATCCTGTCTGCAACCTCTTTCTGCACCATAACTGTTATACTCTCAAGCGGCACATGACTTTCAAACAATCCCATAATGATAGGTGTTGTTATATAATATGGAAGATTTGCGACAACCTTTATCGGTCTGCCGCCGTTATGCTCCTTTGATACTTTTGCAATGTCAAGTTTAAGTATGTCCTCATTTACAACGGTGACATTATCATAAGCAGACAAAGTATCTGCAAGTATAGGTATGAGATTGTCATCTATCTCAACCGCCATAACTTCTCTTGCATTCTCGCAAAGATACTGTGTCATCGTTCCTATTCCGGGACCAATCTCCAAGACAAAATCGTCTTTCGTAATTCCCGCTTCACTTATTATCCGCTCCAAAACATGTGTATCTATAAGAAAATTCTGACCGAATTTCTTCTGAAATCTAAAATTGTACTTTTGTAAAATTTCTATCGTATTCTGTGGTATTCCAAGTGTTGCCATTTTCCCTCATTTCTGTGCCATTGCACCTTTTATGCCGCCGTCTGCACCTATATGCAGACCAAAAGCGTTTTACTTACTGCAAATCCATACAAAAAGCGGAAGTGTAACAAGCATTATAAGCGTATTCTGCATTATCGCACACGCCGCAAATTTAGGATTATTATCATATTTCTGCCCCATAATAACATTCAGTGTAGCCGATGGCATAGCTGAAAGAATTATTATTGTAGAAGCAACCTGATGTTCAATTTTTAATGATATCATAAGTATATACATAACAAACGGAATAATCAACATACGAAACAAACTTACTATATATGAATCTCTGTCGCACAATATCTCTTTTACATTCATCGATGCTATTTCAGCTCCTATCAAAAGCATGGAAACCGGCATCATGCAATCTCCTATAAGACCTAGTGAATCCGTAACAACCATAGGCATTCTGAATGGAACTACATACAAAATTATAGTTATAATTGCAACCATTATCATTGGATTTAAAAGAATTTTTTTCAGATTTATTCCATCTTTTTTTTCACCGCTTAAAAGATAAATTCCATATGTGAAATATAAAACGTCAAACACACTGTTATATACGGCTCCGTACAATGTTCCTGTTTTTCCTGCAACAGTTCCCAGTATAGGAAGTCCGACAAATCCTGTATTTGCAAATGCCACGAGCAATGTAAACATTGCCGACTTAGCGTCATCCATGCCAAATATTTTTCCGACAAAACCACCCGCCACGATTGTTACGACATAGTATAAAACAGTAATAACCGCAATCAGCACAACGCCCTTCAAATTTTCCATATTAAATGCCTGCTGTGACGATGCCAGCATACTCACAGGCAAAAGAAGATTTACAAGCAGCGATGACATTTTATCTTTGCATTGCTCATCTATTATGCCAAACTTTTTTGCTCCAAAACCTATTGCCATTATTATAAATATTTTAAGCGTCAGTCCAACTACAAGATTCACCTTTACATTCTCTCCTCATTACCAGATTGTATGACTTATACATTTACTGTTTCTTCGGTCTTTTCATATTTTCCACAAAGGCAATACCCCATATTTGCACCACTTATCGTCTGGAGTTTTTCAATAGATTCACTGCTGTAAAATGCACTGTGCGGTGTTATCAGGACATTCTTTCTCCCTAGCAGTCCGCAAAGGTCAAGATTTGGTTCTTCCGCTTCTAAAACATCAAGACCCGCCGCCCTTATAATTCCACTATTAAGCGCTTTTTCCAGGGCAGTTTCATCCACACTCCCTCCACGGCCTACATTTATGAATATCGGTCTATTCTTCATAAGTTTAAAAGTTTCTTCATTAAAAAAGTGATAATTTTCTGCTGTCAGATTCATATGATTTGTAATAACATCAGCACATTCAAATGCTTTATCAGACGATACTATCTCAACTCCGCTTTTCTCAATATCTTTTCTCAATTTTTCATTTTTTTGCAGATACGGGTCAACCGCAATAACTTTCATTCCAAAACTTTTTGCTATTGAAGCAACACGCTTTCCTATTTTTCCGAAGCCAAATATTGCAAGAACCTGACTTGTCAGGTTCTTTTCGGCATTTATGGTATGATATTTCCACTCATGTTCTTTTTCTATTCTATATGTATAATATTTCAGATTTCTATTCAATGCACAGATAAGCGCAAATGTGTGCTCCGCAACTTCCTGTGTACAGTATTCCCTGATATGACATACTTTTACATCATATCTCCCTGCCGCATTCATGTCAACATTTGAATAACCTACTCCGCTCACCGATATAAAAGAGAGACTTTTTGCCGCTGAGAGAATTTTTTCTCCTATTTCCAAAAATCCGGTTATAATCCCCTCTGCTCCATCAAGTTTTTTTATAAGCTCTTCATCATTTTTATATGGGTATATCTCAAATTCAATCTTATCTTTTATATCCGGCACACTGCAATTCATTCCATCTGCATACGCTTTTAGAACACTCTGTTTTGTCGGCTCATAATCATGCTCCAACACATTTCGATAATCGCAAATCAAAACTCTCTGTTTCACCGTCAACACCAGCTTTCTCCAGTAATATTTCTTTTATGGCAATAACCACCGCCATCATTTCCTGTCTTGTTCCTATTGTTATTCTCAGATATTTTTTTAATCTCTCATCCGCAAAGTGACGTGTCAATATTCCTTCTTCTTTTAACTTTCTGCACAGTTCTTCCGACTCTACATTCTTATGATAACAAAATACAAAATTGGCTTTTGAAGGAATTACATCAAATCCTATATTTTCAAGTTCACGCGTAAACCATTTACGATTTTTAATAATAGTATTTACACATTCCTTCAAATAATCCGTATCTTTAACTGCGGCAATTCCTGCTGCCATAGTCACCGAATTGAGATTAAACGGGTTAAACGAAAATTTTATTTTATTCATATCTGATACAATGTCTTTTGACGCTATCGCAAAGCCTATATGTGTCCCTGCCATATTCCGTGATTTTGAAAATGTTCTTACCACAACAAGGTTAGGATATTTTGTCGCAAGCCCTATGCATGATTCTGTAGAATAATCTGCATATGCCTCATCAACAATCACCATTCTGTTTGGATTTTTTCTTACAAGTTTTTCAATGTCCGCTACCGGAACAGTAAGTCCTGTCGGATTGTTTGGATTTGCAAATATAATATCTCCCTCAAGATTCATATAATCATTTATATCAATTGAAAAATCATCCTTTACCGGAATTTCTTCCATATCAAGACCATAAGTTTTTGCATATGTCCTGTAAAATCCATATGTAATATCCGGAAAATAAATCTTCATTCCACGCCGGAAAAAGCTCATAAGCACAAAACTTAACACCTCATCAGCACCGTTTCCGACAAAAACTTCATCCTCAGTAACACCATAAACTTCTGCAACAGCCGTTCTGAACTCATGACAATGAGGGTCAGCGTAATAACTCATATTCCATATCTCAGCCTTTGAAATTGCTTCAAAAACCTTTGGTGACGGCGGCATTGATGTCTCATTTGCATTAAGTTTTATATAAGGCTTGTCCTTTGGCTGTTCGCCCGGTACATACGGTTCCATATCTTTATATTCATCTACTAAAAAAATACTCATTTTTATCCCTCCATCTGTCTATAATTCTACAAAACTTTTGATAAAAATTCCTGCAGTCTCGGACTCTTTGGATTTTCAAAAATTTCTTTCGGTTTTCCCTCTTCTTTTATTTTCTTTTCATCAATAAACATAACCCTGTTTGCAACTTCTCTCGCAAAACCCATTTCATGTGTGACAACAATCATTGTCATTCCATCGTTTGCAAGTTCTTTCATAAGCGACAAAACTTCTCCAACCATTTCCGGGTCAAGTGCTGATGTCGGCTCATCAAACAATATTACCTCCGGATTCATCGCAAGTGTTCTTGCTATTGCGATACGCTGTTTCTGTCCACCCGAAAGCATATCCGGATACATATCTGCCTTATCGCTAAGTCCTACTCTTTCAAGCAGCTCATCCGCTTTCTTTTTAGCTTCTGCTTTTGACATTATCTTAAGCTTTACAGGTGCAAACATGATATTCTCTCTGACTGTCATATGCGGAAACAGATTAAACTGCTGAAATACCATACCGATTTTTCTTCTTATATTGTTTATATCAACACCTGATGATGTAATTTCAACATTATCAAACAAGATACTGCCCGATGAAATCTCTTCCATTTGATTTAAACTTCTTAAAAACGTAGATTTGCCGCAGCCTGAAGGCCCTATGATTGCAACCACTTCACCTTTTCTTATCTCAGTATCAATATTTTTCAAAACAACTCTGTCACCATATGACTTTGTAAGTCCATTAACCTTTAATAAAATATTATCTCTCATTCTTTCTCAGGCTCCTTTCCATTGCTGCAACTCCCATAGTCAACAGCTGTACAAAAAACAGATAAATAATTGCTACCAATATAAGAGGCATAAAGGCATCAAATGTGTTACTTCTTATAATATCTCCACCTCTTGTCAAATCGTTAAGTCCTATATAACCGCAGATAGATGTCTCTTTCAAAAGTGTTATAAACTCATTGCATAATGCTGGAAGTACATTTTTAACTGCCTGCGGCAAAATGATAGACATCATTGTAACCTTATATGTAAGACCAAGACTTCTGCCTGCCTCAAACTGTCCATTGTCAACCGACATAATTCCGCTTCTAAGTATCTCTGCAACATACGCACCTGAATTAACCGCAAATGCAAGAACTGCTACAAGAACCTTGTCAACATTTACCGATTTAAATATGACATAATACATAATTAAAAGCTGTATCATCATCGGTGTTCCTCTCACAACAGTAAGATAAAGTTTACACACTCTGTTTAATAATTTTATTTTTCCTGTCCTGTCATGTGTAACTCTCACGAATGCCACTAAAAATCCCAGAATTATTCCAAGTATTGCTGAAAATATTGCTATTATCAGTGTATTTTTCAATCCTTTTGTTATATATTTCCATCTGTTGTCTTTTATAAAGTTCTTTTTAAACTTTTCTACAATTCCGATTTTATTTCCCTCTTTGCCTGCTTTTACGATAATGACCTGTTTTGATTTAGCATAAGAATTTGAAAAATTTATTGATTTAAGCCTGTCCTTTGTCACTGTAAGACCCGCAATTCCGACATCTGCTTTTCCTGAACTTACAGAATTTATTATCGCATCAAACTCCATATCAGCTATTTCAACTTTCATGCCAAGCCTGTCACCTATTGCAGTAATAATATCAATGTCAATTCCTGTAACTTTTTCATTTTCATAATATTCATATGGCGGGAATGTCGCATTTGTTGCCGCAACCAGTTTTTTTCCTGAATATTTAGTCCCCTCCGGTGTTTTATACGGGTGCTTTCCTTTTTCCTCACCTATATAGTTTGAGATAATGCTTTTTATTGTTCCGTCAGATTTTAATTCTTCCAATGCAGAATTAATTTTATCTGTCAGTTCATCATTCCCTTTTGCAATACATATCGCATATTCTTCCGATACAAATTCTTCTTCGAGAATTTTTAAATCACTGTTATCTTTGGCTACAGTAAGCGCCGGCTGTTCGTCTATAATGACACAGTCGATTTTATTCTGTTTTAGCGCCTGGACTGCATCTGCCATTTTGTTGTATCTCTCTACTGTTGTCCCCTCTTTGTCCCCCTCATAATCCGATGAATAAATATCACCTGTAGTGCCAAGCTGAACACCTATTTTTGCCCCTTTCAAATCATCAACTGTTTTGATTGTTTTACTCTTTGCCTGTGCATCGGCTTTTACATACATTGTCAGAAATGCCATGCACATCAACGCCATCAAAAATATTCTTATTTTCTTTTTCATGTACTCACCTATAATGTCCTTTCTTTACCATGCTGTCTAATGTGTCTATACAATAAAATATCAAGTTCTATCCTCTTAATATAGGGAATGTCATACAATGTGGTCCCCCGCCGGCTTTCAAAATCTCAGTAATGTTTAATTCAATCACCTCCATGCCTTTCGCCGCAAGTTTCTCATTTACTGCCTCATTTCTTTTAAGCGACATAACCCGGTGTTCGCCCAGCGATTGAAGATTGCAGCCATGCTGAAATATTGCATCTTCATCAACCTCTATCACTTCTATATCATGTTTTGTCAGCATTTTTCTAAAATCCTCAGGCAGACCTTTTTTATACGATACCGCAAGATGTTCGTCTACAAGATTGAAACACATATCAAGATGAAGATATTCTCTTTTTAACGGAACGCCCGTAACTTCATATCCAAGTGGCTCAAGAATTGATTTTAATTCAGTCAGCCCGGCTTCATCGGTTCTGTCAGCCATTCCTACGGCAACCCAGTTTTCATTCATAAACATAAAGTCACCGCCCTCAAAAAGTCCGTTTTTTACTTCACCTATCATTGGAATTTCAAGCTCTTCCATGCGTTTTTTATAGTCAATGTGTTCCTTATAACGCATATCAAGTTTAAATCTTCCAAGTATATATCCCTCTTTTACACACCCTCCAAAATCTCTCGCGAAAACAGAATTCGGTCTTTCACTATCAGGTTCAAGAAATTCAACTTCAACTCCCGCTTTTTTATATGCCTCAACAAATTCATTATGTTCTCTTAGCATTGTTTCAACATCCATTGTTGTGTCTTTCCAAATTTTTGCTATTTCATTTATTGGTGCCGGTTTTAAAAACTGTGGTCTTGAAACCAAAACTTTTTTCAATTTATCTGTTCCGTTTTTTACAAACATTTAAAGCACTTCCTTCCTACAAAAAATTATCCAATGTTTTTAATATAAGTTTTGGCAGTACCCCGAAACTGTATGGAATATATAATCGCTCTGTCCATTTATGTGCATCTTTTCCATACACTCCGTAATTGACTGCTTTTATATTTAAATTTCTCATTTTCTCAAACGGAAGCGGATATAACTGTTCCATCTGAGGGAAATTTTTCTCTAACAACTTTGTTGAATTTTCTTCATCATCAACTGCCAGATAACTGCTGTCAGAAAGACTTGGAAAGAAACGGCATATATTGTATGAAAGACCTGTCTCATCCTCCATTTCTTTTACCGCCATCCTTATCTTAGAAAACGTCTGCTCATCCACATCTTTTAATGTATTATGCGGACAATACGGAGCTGCAAAATAAAGCACTGCAACCGGATGATAAATTTCTGCAATCGCAGTCATTTTTCTGATAAGCTCTATCGGAATTTCTCTCTTATCCTTTTTTTCCTGAAGATATTTCTTTGTATCATCTGCAAGAATTTCTCTAAGACCGCCGCATTTCTTTTCTGCCAGCATATAAAGTTCATCATAAGTCATTACTGACCATTCGTTTGAAATTTCTTTGTACTCTTTTTTAGAGAGTTTGCAAAACTTTTTATATCTTTCGTTTGCATCCGACATTGTCTTATTAACCGCCTCTACTGCTGCATCCGAAAGTTTTTTTACTATCATTTTCATGTCCGCATCATGAACAAAATAGTTAAAATAAACAAATGCCTCTTTCGCCGTCTGCACATTGTACCATTCTTTCAAATCTTTCATTTTTAATGCCACAGGCGGAAGTGAATACTCTCCTTTATATTCATCACAAAATGCGGGATTGAGATTTATTTCGCTTGTAAGATTTGCAGCAACAGTACATGCGTCATATCCTTCAAAGCACTGACCCACATGTGTTTCTCTCCCCATTATGTAAAAACACGGAAGAACTTTTCCTCCAACTCCGGTATAAATATACTGATGTTTATCACCCGGATACATCGGACATGTATAATCATTGTTGATTGCAAGCACATAATTTAAATTATATTTTTCTCTTAAACTTTCAAGAACTTCAATCCCCTCTATAATGCCGGTGTGGAGATTTTCTTCAACCGGGTTAAGAGAAAGTAAAATATTTCCCGATAATTGTTTTACATTTTCTGCAAGGTGTTTTAACAGAGCCATAAAAACAGCATCACCGCTTTTCATATCGCATGCACCTCTGCCAAAAAGATACTCCCCGGATTGCAAATCCTCTTTAACTTCTTTTGGAAGTTCTATATCCTTTAACTTCCGTTCAAGCTTTTCCGTATCAAAAGCATATTCTTTAAGATTTCCATAATCTTCAACTCCAACTGTATCTGTATGTCCGTGAAAGATTACTGTATTTGGATTTTCAGCTTTTTCACCCCTTAGTAAAGCAAACACATTTCTTCGTTCCAACTTATCATTCTTTAATTTTTGTATGATAACAAATTCGGGATGCTCTCTAAAATACGGAATGTCTCTTATATAATTTTCTATAAAAATTCCAATATCTTTTTCACCCTCTGTTCCATTGACACTCGAAACCGCAACCATTCTTTTTGTCAGTTCCAACATTTCTTTTTCCATCTAATGCCCCCTTCAAAGCTGTCAATTAAAGAAAAAAGGAGCCTGCAGAATTAAATCCTACAAGCTCCTTTGCTTTATGTCACTTACTATATCAATATCTTTTTTAGTTTTCAATGTATAAAAAACAAAGTTTTATAATAATTTTTTGTAAAAATTACAAAATCATGTTAAAATATATCAAAATTTTTGAACTAAAACAGCTCATTTGAAACGACAAAATTATTATTCAGCAAAAGAAAGAAACGGAGATTAAAATGTTAGATGTAGCTTCTCTTGAAAAATTTGAATTATTAAATAAACTTAGACTCGTATCAGGTGCAAACGGATTATACCGCAACATAACAAATGTCGTTATTCTCGACTATGAGGGAATTGAAGGCGATTTTAGCGGATTTCATGAGGGCGATTTCGTCATCACAAATCTGCTCTTTGCAAAAAACGACATCTCTAAAATTTATCCTGCTTTTGAAGCACTTATCAAACTCGGTGTGTCTGCATTTGCGATTAAAACTGTCTTTTTTGATAAACTTCCCGACGATATTTTAGAATTAACTGAAAAAAATGAAGTACCCGTATTTTTGTTCAACAACATTTACATAGAGGATGTAATTCTCAGCATAACAGACCACCTTCGTTCATCATCAAATTACAATTACTATGAAAATCTCATAGATTCATTTCTTACATCTCCATCCAAGCAATCAAACATAAAGGAATTTGTTAATTCACTCTCACCTGTTTCTGACAGCCTTAAATCCGAAAACCTTGTGACAACACTGTACCTGATGTCAGAAAACGAAACTGACGAATTTACACTTCAAAGAAATATAAATAAACTTACTCTGCGCGCAAAGCATTTAAGCATTGCCGTTTCCATAAAAATACTAAAATATAAAAAAGGAATTCTTTTAATATGTTTTGGCAATGAAACTACAAATTACGAGAATATCCTGAAAACGGTAATATCCGAATTATCTCTGTCATCATATACTATTGGTTTCAGCGATTTTTCACTGCCTCTTAATAAAATTGATATAAGTATTGAACGAAGTATAAACTCATGTATATTTGCATTAAAAAATCAAAAAAAAATTGTCAAATACAGCAATCTAGGACTTTATAATTTTATTTTTACATTGAGCAAGGACAGATATGCACATGAATATCTTGAAGAAAAGTCCGCCGTTTTTAATACGCAAAAAAATAAACCATTATTCAGCACAATGTCTGCACTTGTAAATAATGGTTTTGATATTAACAAAACTGCCGAATCACTTTTTCAGCACCCAAATACAGTACGTTACAGAATTGAGAAACTAAAATCTCTGTTTAACACAAATACTGAATTAGAATTTCAATTCCTATGTACTATACTTATCTCCCAATACGATACATCTTCATCGCATTTTCGTAAGTTGCAGTGATTATCTCCTGTGCCGAAATTCCTTTAAGTTCGGAAATACAATCAACCACATGTGTAAGGTAAGATGAATCGTTTCTCTTTCCACGATGAGGTTCAGGAGTAAGATAAGGACAGTCCGTCTCTAGAACAATACGCTCAAGCGGGGTCATCTTAACAACCTCCTTGAGTTTTTTACTATTTTTAAATGTAACCACTCCGCCAATTCCAAGATAATATCCCATATCAAGATAAATCTGCGCCATTTCAGGACTGTACGAAAAACAATGAATAACTCCGTTAAGCTCGTCCCCGTGGTGTGCTTTCATTATATCGAGTGTATCTGCTGCCGCATCCCTGCTGTGAATAATAATCGGCATATCAAGCTCATAGGCAAGGTCAAGCTGTCTTGCAAACCATTTCTTCTGTACATCTCTTTCCGGCTCATCATAATGGTAATCAAGACCTATCTCACCTATCGCAACAATCTTTTCATCGGCGGCAAGACTTTTAAGCCATTCCATGTGGCTTTCGTCAAGCCTCTCGACATCTTCCGGATGTATACCGACCGCACCGTACATAAAATCATGTTCTTTAACAATTTCAAATGTCTTTTTGGTAGACGCCACACTTGCGCCTACATTTACAACAGTTCCGATACCTTTATCTTTCAACGAAAGAAGTAATTCTTCCCTGTCCTCGTCAAATCTCTCATCATCATAATGTGCATGTGTATCAAAAATCATAATATTCTATATCTCCTAAAAATAAAATATCCGCTATACCAGCCATTATAGCAGTATAGCGGATTTACTGTCAAAATACAATTTATGATGATTTTTGCATCATTTTATAAATAAAATACTATCATATCAATCAAAAATACCGGTATAAGGCAGCTTAATGACCATAGCATATATCCGAAGAATGATGGCATCTTGATACCGTTTTCCTCGGCAATTGAGCGAACCATAAAGTTCGGTGCATTTCCTATATATGTGTTTGCTCCCATAAATACGGCACCTGACGAAATCGCCATAAGAAGAATTTTCGGAACAAATCCTCCCGTAACCTGTATTCCATCCTTAAAGCCAAGTGAAAGTGCTGTCTTAAAGAATACAAGATACGTCGGTGTATTATCAAGGAAACTTGACAAAAATCCTGTTATCCAGAAGAACTGCCAAGGCTTTGTAACTCCGAGTTCTCCACCCTTTACTTCAAGAATAAGAAGTGTAGGTATCATTGTTATAAATATACCGATGAAAAGTATTGCAACTTCCTCTATCGCATCCCATGTGAAATGGTTGTCTTCTCTTATGCCCTTATCAGTAGTCTTGTACGAAAGCAACGCTGCGGCAAGTATTATGATAACTTCAAGAAGTGATGCATAACCAAACTCTACCTCACCGTATATATGAATATTATTCGCAAAGAAAGGACTTATCTGCGGAAGTACACCACTGAGTATAACGGCTCCGACTATCATCGCAAGGAAAATAATATTTTTTGCTCCCACAAGACGGATAGGTGCCTTATTTTCAAGAACTTCCGGTTTAAGACCGTCTGCAATATCTTTCTTATACGCATGTGTATCAACTATAAAGAAAAGTGCAAGAAGAAGTACTATATTTAATACCAATATCGGAATAAGATGTAAACTCCAGAAGAAATCAACACCATTCATAAATCCCATCAAAAGCGGTGGGTCACCAACAGGTGTCAGGCATCCCCCGATATTTGAAACAAGGAATATAAAAAATACTATTATCTGTACTTTTCTCTTACGCCATTTATTTGCTCTTATTATCGGTCTTATCATGAGCATACTTGCTCCTGTTGTTCCAATCCAACTTGACAAAATCGTACCGATAAGAAGCATTAAAATATTTACCCTAGGTGTTCCGACAAGGTCTCCCTCAAGTGCTATATTTCCTGCAACGCAGAACAGACCAAACAGCAACACTATAAATGTAATATAATCTCCGAAAATAACTTCGAGAAATTCTTCAAAAGTTTTACTTCCGCCATAACCTATGGCAAATGGTATCAAAAACGCAAGTGACCAAAAGATTACTGCTACTGCTTTATATTTTTCCCATAACTCTCCGATGACCAACGGACATATCGCTATACATAGAAGCATTCCAACAAACGGAATACAGTAAGCAAGCGACAGACTTTTTCCAAGCTCCTGCTCAGCTCCCTTTTCAGCTGCAAATGATACTGCCGGGTTTACGGCAACTGCAACAAGAAGCATCGACACAATCGCAAAAAAGCTATTCTTTACTGTTTTCATACTCTTACGCCTCCTGTGTAAAATAACACTGTTTCTACTTATTAAATATAACACTATTCGCATACCGGGTTATTATAGTACAGAGAACATAAAAAAGCAATAAAACTTTTATACAATTTTTATTATTTTTATGGCGGAACTGTTAAAATTCAGCCATATCCTACCTGTGAGTTTTCTCATAGGCAGGCAGACTCATTCTGAAAAACCTCCTCATCAGACATCTTCCGTTAAACGGTATAATCGGATAAAGATAGCCCTCTCCCAGCAATGTATGCGTCATAAGAAGCGATATGGCAAGAATAACCGTTCCTATGATAAATCCGCATATTCCAAAAATACTTGTTAATATAAGCAGAATTATACGATGAAATTTGACCGCATATGTCAATTCCATATTACTCTGTGTATAATTTGCGACTGCCACAAATGCCATATAAAGCATTATCTCCGGATTAAACCACCCCGAATCAACCGTATAATCACCAAATACAATACCCGCAACTATACTGAGCGGCGTTGTAAGCATGTTCGGCGTATTGACTGCCGCCATCTTTAATCCGTCAATGGCAAATTCAAGTATAAGTAATTGAAATATCGGTGCCACATTTATGTCATCACGAATAAGTATAAATTCAAGACAAGAAGGCACCCAGTCCGGATTTTCAATCAGGAGCAGAAATAAAGGTGTTATAAAAACCGCAAGTATATTTGTAAGCATTCTTGTCAGTCGTAAATATGTCCCTGTAACCGGCGGAAAATAATAATCATTTGCATCTTCAACAATTCCAAATAATGATGTGGGTAAAATCATAACGGCAGGAGAATTATCGACAAGTATAACTATACTTCCCTCCAAAAGACTTGCCGCCGCCGTGTCCGGTCTCTCCGTATACTTATATTTTGGAAAAGGATTTATCCACTTTCCCGGAAAAAGCATTTCAGCAAGGCTTTCCTGATTCATGGTAAGCGAATCGACATCCATCGAATTTATATTATCCACAACTTTTTTTATGTCTTTTTCGTTCACTCTGCCACACATATAGGCAACAGCTATGTCTGTTCTTGAACTTCTGCCTACCCTTGCAAATTTAAATACAAGATTTTTGTCTCTTATTCTTCTTCTGATAAGTGCCATATTGGGAATAAGTGCCTCAATAAATCCATCTCTCGAGCCCCTTAAAACCTTATCTTTTTCAGGTTCCTGCACTGTTCTTCCGGGATATTCCCTAAGGTCAAGAGCAAGAATACCGTCATATCCCTCAATCATCATGCATGTAAGTCCGGCAAGAAAATTATCCGTAAAATCCCGTTCCGTTTTTATCTCCATAATATCGACAAACGGCGTACTTCTGCTTATGAAATCTGCGAGATTTTCCGGCATGTCCTCATCTTTTATTGAATAAAAAAACTGCATAAGCTTTTCTACGGTATCTCCGGGCAAAAAACCGTCTATTGAATAAATAGAAACTTTTCTGCCGCCAATCTCAGCTTCACGATGAAGCAAATCAAAATTCTCATCAAATTTAAATATTCTGCTTATTTCCTGCTGACGCATCTTGAAATCACTTCCAAAAATGCCGGTTTTTTTTTGTCCTGTATTATCTGTACTGTTTTGCTGCATATGACTGCTCATCTTTCAGACTGCCTCCATTTTTTCCAAAATTTAATAATGCACAATGGTTATTGTTTGCAGAAAACAGTAAAATATACTATGATGTAGAATAATCCTTAACTCTACCTTTCAGACAGGAGACTCAAATGCCAATCACAACATACGACCAACAGCTTTTTGCCGATGCTTGCAAAAAAATCATCGCCAAAGAACGTGAAACTAACGGAATCGGCACTTTAAAAGAAAAAACAATGCATGCGGTTCTAAAAAACTTTTATGAACCTGACATTTCACATCAGGAGATAAAAGTTGACCGTTTTGTCGCCGATATTCTGCGTGACAACGAGATTATAGAAATACAGACAAGAAGTTTCAACGCCATGCGAAAAAAACTGAGTGTCTTTTTGGAAAAATACCCCGTTACCATTGTCTATCCTATTCCACACAACAAGTGGCTTTACTGGATAGACGAAAATACAGGCGAGATTTCCAAAAAAAGAAAATCTCCTAAAACAGGAACTTTCTTCGACGCTTTTATTGAACTGTATAAGATAAGTATGTTTTTATCAAATCCAAACCTGCATATCTGTCTTGTTCTCGTTGACATGGAAGAATACAGACTTTTAAACGGATGGAATGAAACTCGAAAAAAAGGTTCATCACGATACGACCGCATTCCTGTCGCACTCCATGATGAACTCTATATTTCCGGCGGAAGTGATTACAGTCTGATACTGCCTGATAATCTGGCAGAAACTTTCACCTCGAAAGACCTCTCAAAATGTGCAAAAATTCCGCTCCGCCTTGCCCAGACCACCCTAACTGTCTTGAAACGAACCAGGGCAGTCGAGGAAGCAGGCAAAAACGGGCGGTGTATTTTATATAAAAAATGCAGATAATGGATATATAAACACACAACCATATCCGTATATTTTTAAACAGTCTTAAAAACCGGATTTTTCTTTATTCCGATAAGCAAAGGTATAACCATTATAACCCATGCTATAGGCTCCGCCCATATAATAGCCCAGTATCCTAATACCGGTGTTAAAAATGTTGCTACAAGCACTTTACATATAAGTTCAAACGAGCTTGATACAACTGGTGTAACGCTGTCACCAATTCCCTGCATTGCATTTCTAAGTATACATATAACAGCCGGGATAAAATAAAGCAGTGTATCAACTCTTAGATAAAGTGATGCCGTGTCTATAACCTGCTGCTGTTTTGTTGCCGTTATCATCTCCACCATATATGGAACAACCGTATACGATAACAGCACCATGAAAGCACACCATATCCAGGTAACTATCGTAACCTGCCATATTCCTTTCTTTATTCTGTCAGGTCTTTTCGCACCCATATTCTGACCACAGAAAGTTGCCATCGTTGTTCCAAATACAGTAAACGGAAGCATAAAGAACTCTGAAATCTTTCTTGCCGCTGTATGCGCAACAATATAATTTGCATTATTGAGCGAATTTATGGCTCCCTGAAGTGCCACAGAACCGATATTTATAAGCGAACTCATAAATCCCATTGAACATCCTATCGCAAACATTGACTTTACAAGACTCTTTTCAAGCTTTATATCCTTTATTCCAAAATGAAGCACCGGATATTTCTTAAGCATATACACAAAACAGCATGCAAATGACAAAATCTGAGATAATATCGTGGCAAACGCCGCACCTTCAACTCCCCACTTAAATCCACAGACAAACAAAATATCAAGCCCTATATTAACAAATGTGGAAATTATCAGAAAAATAAGTGGCGTAATTGAGTCTCCTATCGCTCTGAAAAGTCCTGCACAGACATTGTATAACATTGCCCCGGTCATTCCCAAAAGGATTATTCTGAAATATCTGTATGCGCCATTTATAAGATTTTCAGGGGTATTTAAAAATTCAAGTATATTTCTTAAAAATGCCACGCTAAGCACAGTAAATACAAGCGACACTGCTATTCCAAGCACAAAAGTTGCCGATACTGCTTTTTTTATTCCATTCTCATCCTTTGCACCGTAACTCCTTGCAACGATTATCGCAAATCCGTTTGTCATTCCCAGCAAAAATCCGATTATCATGTTATTTAACGAACTTGTGGCTCCAACAGAGGCAAGTGCATTTTCTCCTAGAAACTGCCCTACTATTCTTGTATCAGCAAGACTGTAAAATAACTGAAATATATTTCCTATAGCAATAGGTATGGCAAATCCCATTATGAGCGGCAGTGTTTTTCCTTCTGTTAAATCTTTCATTGTTAAACCTCATTTCCATAAACTTCAAAAGTGGCAAACCGGAAATCATTTTAACACACTTTTTACAAAAGTAACACAAAAACTCTTTAAAAATTAAGCTAAATTTATTCAAACACAAGCCAATTTATGGTACAATTGAATACAATGATATATTTTTAAAAGTATTAAACAAAATACCGATAAATTAATTAATACATTATCTATGTATTTGAATGGAGGTTAATTTGTATGGATAAAATATACTTGGCATTTTTATTTCTAATGATAATACCCATACTGATATGTATAAAATATGCCAACAAAATCAAAAATAAAGTTGCATCTTCAATTCAGAATTGTCTTGTTTTTGCAATTATAACCATACTCGGAAATGGCTTGTTTGCACTTTCCACGAACGAAACATTTGCATATCTAATGGAAGCTCTTTATCTGTTTTCATTTGACATGGTACTTATATACATACTTCAATACTCTCAGCAGTATACACTTGTATTCAACGAAGTCATGCCATTTAGAACAGGCTGTTTTATACTCGCATATCTGGATGGTATTTCATTATTTTTAAATACATTTTTTCACTATGCATTTACCTTAAAAACAGTCAGATATATGGATTTTACATTGTATCATGTAGCTGACAAAAAACTTTTTTACTATCTTCACTATGCTTTTGCATATTGTATTGTATTTTGTATTATTGCATCATTTACAATAAAAATTCTGCAAATACCATATTTTTACCGTAAAAAGTATCTTCCGATACTTACAATAATGTGCATAATAATACTTTTAAACTCTGTATGCAATATATCAGAGTTTCCTATAGATGTATCACTTCCGTTTTTTGTATTTGCTGCAATAATAATATGCTATTTTACACTTTATCGTTCACCAAATGAACTTATAGACAAAACGCTGTCTATTGTTGTAGCAGAAATGAACAATGCTATTATATGTTTTGATATAAACAATGATTGCGTCTACGCAAATGACCGTGCACGGAAGATGTTTGACAGTCAGTCAATCCCTCTTTCATCCATTTCTGACTATGCACTGAAGTGGATACAAAAGAATAACATCAACAATCTTAATTCCATTGAATGTAGTGACAAATACATCATTGATAATAAAACACGCTACTTTGACATAGAATACAGAAAATTATTTGATAAGAAAGAAGAATATATCGGTTTTTTCTTAAATCTTATTGACAATACCGAAAAACATCTTGCATTTGAAAAAGAAAGGTATCTCGCAACGCATGATACACTTACCGGTCTGTACAATAAAGATCATTTTTCAGCAAAAGCTTCTGAGGTTCTCAAAGCAAATTCAGATATAGAATGGCTGCTCCTCAGTTTAAATATTAAAGATTTTAAACTGATAAATGATTTATTCGGTCTTGAAAAAGGAAATGAAGTTTTAAAAATGGAAGCTGACCTGCTAAAGAAATTATGCGTGAAAGATATCATTTACGGCAGAACAGGTGGTGATAAATTCGCCGTATGCATCCCAAAATCCAAATTTAATGAACAGACTTTTATTAACGCTATACGCACAATGGGACGCACATTTAACAACGACCTTTATCATCTTCATATATATATCGGTGTTTATGAAATCACTGATATAAACGAGGATATCTCGATAATGTGTGATAAGGCAAATCTGGCAATCAAAACACTTTATGACAATTACGATAAATCTATTGCATATTACAATGATACAATTTTCAATGATACTATCATTGAAAAACAGCTTGTCGGTGATTTTGAAAAGGCTTTGGATGAAAAACAGTTTTGTATGTACCTTCAACCACAGATGACATCAGACGGACAGATACTTGGTGCTGAGGCACTTGTAAGATGGCAGCATCCAAAACGTGGTCTTATCTTTCCGGGCGATTTCATAGAAGTATTTGAACGCACAGGTCTTATCTACCGTCTTGACAAATTTGTTTGGGAACTCGCTGTAAAAAAGCTTGCACAATGGCAGAAAGATGGACTCAACAGCCTGTATATATCCGTAAATATCTCCACTAAAGATTTTTATTACATGGATGTATATAAAACCATAACATCTCTCGTTGAAAAATATCATATCATACCTTCAACACTTAAACTTGAAATCACCGAAACTGCACTTATGACAGGAGCTTCCGGTGAGCTTGATATTATTCAGCAGTTCAGACAATATGGTTTTCAGGTTGAAATTGATGATTTTGGAAGCGGATATTCCTCACTTAACACGCTTAAAGATATGGATGTTGACGTCATTAAAATCGACATGGGATTTTTAAGAACAACAAAGCCTGACCGTTTAAAAAAGAGTATGTCTATTTTAAATACAATAATTGCACTCACAAAAACTCTTGGTCTTACTGTTATAACAGAAGGTGTTGAAACAAAAGAACAGGTTGCAGAACTTACACAGATGGGATGCAAAGTATATCAGGGATATTATTTTTCAAAGCCTATACCAATCAAACAGTTTGAAGATACATATTTATAGAAAATAAACAGCCGAGATTAATATAAACTTTTTTATATTAATCTCGGCGTTACACATTATAATAAAAATAAATCAAAAATTATTCATAATCTTTTACATTTGAACTGTCAACTTTCTCAAATGGTACCCACACGTATTTCTTATCATCTGTAGCACCTTTAAGTGTTGATATTCCATCACCTTTTACCATAGCCGCCGCAGCCTTAACAGCCATCTCACCCTGTCCTGTTGCTGACTGGTAAACAGTAAATGCCATAGTACCTGCTTCTATAGCAGCACATCCTTCTGCTGTTGCATCTATACCATATATTTTTATATCACTTAAATCCTCTTCTTTGCATGCCTCTATAATCCCTGTTGCCATAGTATCATTATTGCACACAACTGCATCGCATTTCTGATTTGTCTTTAAAAACTGCTTAAACATATCCTTTGCTTTTTCCTTATCCCAGTCCGCATTATCCTCAAATACAAAGTTCACGGTCTTTCCTGAAGCATTTAATTCATCTTTTAAAGCCTGTGTTCTTGGCTCTGTAGCGGCATGTGATGCTGCTCCTTTAAATATCGCAACATTTATTTCATCGGATGACTGAAAATCCTTCAATACCGCTTCTGCCTGATATTTACCGGCATCTTCCTCGTTTGAACCTACATATATGTATTTATCTGCCTCAAGTCTGTCACTGTCAGGGCATGTATTAAAGAATACTATCGGAATATCTCCCGCTATCGCTTCTATTTCAAAAGCAGTATCTATATCAACCAGACCACATATTATTACATCGTACTTTTCTGATACAGCCTTCTTGATATCACTTACCTGATTTTCAATAGAATTTTCTTCATCTACAATATCAACTGTAGCCCCCGCCTTTTCAGCCGTTTCTTTTGCTTTATTTGCAACCGCACTTCTGAAATCATCCGCTTGTGATAATGAAAATAATATTTTCATCCCGCTTGCACTTATATCTGACGAACTGTTGGTTTTGCCTCCACACCCACTCATACAACCTATAGCTAATGCTAAACATATAAACAAACTTACTAACCTCTTCATAAGTATTCCTCCCCTCCTAAACCTGAAACTGATTAACCTGATTTTCAAGCTGTTGTGCAGACAATGCAAGATTGTCTGCCTCCTCCTCAACAGCATCACTGTTATTTGAAATCTTCTCTGCCTGTTTCAGCATCGACTCTGATGTCGCAAGAATCTCATCAGAACTTGCTGCCTGTTCTTCTGAAATAGCTGCTACATTTGTAGCAACAGCATCAACGTCATTTATCTTCTCAAGCATCTCTCCTATCAATGAACCTGTATCCTGTATATTGTTAAATATTGTATCAAATGTATCAACAGCTGTATGTATAAGTTCGGCACTTCCTGATATATCCTCCGCACTGCTTCCTGCCTGTTTCACGGCATCTGCAACAAGATTATTTATCTCTGTTATAAGCACTGTAATATTCGACACAGATTCTGTACTGCTGTTTGCAAGTTTTCCAATCTCAGATGCAACAACTGCAAATCCCTTTCCACTTTCACCTGCACGTGCAGCCTCAATAGATGCATTTAACGCCAAAAGATTTGTCTGGTCTGCTATTTCTCCAATCAGATTTATAATCTGAACAATCTCTCCGGATGCACTTCCAACTTTATTCACAGCTTCCTTTAGATTATGTATTGACTGCTCTATACTTTCAAGTGCCTGACCTGCATTTTTCATGTCCTCCCTGCCTTTTTCAGACACCCGCACAGTCTCGTCCATCTTTTCGCCTACCTGACTTCCATCATTCTTCGTATCAGATGCAACACCTGCAAGCTTTGTAGCACTCTCGGCTATTTCATTGACAGAAAGCGAAAGCTGGTCTACAGTTGAATTTAATTCACCCATAGACTGAGACTGTATAGATGCAGCTGAATTCATTTCACCCGAAACATCTTTGCTTTTATCTGCCTGTTTTTTAAGTTTTCCCGAAATATCTCCCATTTCCTGTATCATTTGTTTCATTGTGGAAATAAATTTCTTAACACTCTCTCCCATAACTGCGATTTCATCATGACCCTTAACTTCCATATTAACCGTGAAATCACCCGATGTCATCTTCGTTATTACACTTGTCATAGTCTTTACAGGCTTAATAACAACATATGTAACACGTTCAATAAGAACACACAACAAAAGAATGCACACAATACTTATAACAATCATTGTTGTACGAAGATTTACAAGGTCAGACATTATAACACTCTTTGGCACATATGATACCAACAGCCAGTCTGTTCCATCTACCTCTTTGAAAACAGTCATCTCTCCATCAATTGTGGTTGAATCATATTTTTTCGCAGTTATATTTTTTGCAAGCTTCTTGTAATATTCACTCTGATTTCCGTCACCAATTTTTTGTGAGATAAGATTATTGTCCCTGTTGGCAATTATAACACCTGTATTTTTGTCAACAAGTACCGACTCCGCCTTATTCATTTCAATAAAGGCATTTACTATGATTGTTATACGGTCAAGTGTCATGTCTGCTGAAATAACACGCACCTTATCACTGCCATCATTCAACATTGCCGAGGCACTTATGACATTTATCCCCTCTGAGTTTTTATAAGCAGAGCCTACTTTCATGTTGATTCTTGTAAGCCCCTCCTTATACCATACACTCTGCGTAACATCAGACTCTGTTTTTTTTGATTCCGATGCTTTCATAAACTTTCCTGAAGAATCTGCAATGTATATTCCATCAGGATAATTATCATTAAATCCATAATATCCATCTAACATATTTTGTAATTCACTGTCATTTGGATTGATTTTTTCGATAGTCCTCTTGGCAGATTGAAATGAGGCTATATTTTGTTCAAGCCACGCTTCAATCTCATTCGCCTGATTGACTACGGAAGACTCCAAAAGACTTTCTGAATAATTTTCAATAATACCTGATGACATTTCATAAGCTACGAGTACAAGAACCACAACTATAGCTATAACTACAGGAATTATGATCCCCAAAAGCTTTGTTTTAATCGATATATTTCTTCGTCTCTTCATACAAAAAACCTCCTCCTTTAACTTAAATTTCATTATACCATCTTTTCATTATTTATTAAACCAAAAATCGCCACAGCAGCCACGACAAAATCGTGGTATACCATGACAATAATTTTAATGTTTCCAGTGTAGTATATCATTGATAATTGCACCGGTAATATTTAACTTTAATTATAAAGCTTTCCTGATAGCTGCCATAAGCTCATCATATGTATCAAATGCTTCAAGGTCAGGATTTTCTGCCTTGATGCTGTCAGGACTTTTGAAAAGAAATCCTGCCTTGCTGGCACGAATCATCCCAAGGTCATTGTGGCTGTCACCACTTGCAATCGTATCATAACCGATAGACTGAAGTGCTTTAACTGTTGTCAGCTTAGACTGTTCACAACGCATCTTAAATCCTGTGATTTCTCCATCATCTGCAACTTCAAGTGAATTACAGAAAATTGTAGGCCATCCAAGCTTCTTCATAAGCGGACTTGCAAACTGTGTAAATGTATCACTGATAATAATAACCTGTGTAATCGAACGAAGTTCATCTAAAAACTCCTTTGCTCCCGGCATAGGGTCTATCTTTGCAATAGTGCTCTGAATTTCTTTAAGTCCAAGACCATGTTCTTTTAAAATACCTATTCTATAATTCATAAGCTTGTCATAATCCGGCTCGTCTCTCGTTGTTCTTTTGAGTTCTGGAATTCCTGTCTCCTCTGCAAATGCAATCCAGATTTCCGGAACAAGTACACCCTCTAAGTCCAAACATACAATATTCATTTTCAACCATCCTCTTTTCTTAATATATAGACTTTTTTTCGTATTGTCATACATTTGAAGAATATCATATAATAAAGTTTATGTAAATACAAAAAACAAAAACCCCTCTTGATATACAATCAAAAGGGGCTAAAAACTGGACCGGCGGGATTCGAACCCGCGGGATGCAGGAGTCAAAGTCCTGTGCCTTACCGCTTGGCGATGGCCCATTGCCATAACAATAGTATTCTATCATAAGACTGAAAAAAAAACAAGCAGAGGATTGGCGACTTGCCATCTGGTTCGCCATATGCTGATCTGGATAAGAAAGCGCATGGCAGAACTTTAACTATGGTTTGACAGGAAAGGAGTATAGCAATGACAGAGGAAAAAACAGCAGAGATTGTGGAAAACACAGAAAAAAACGGATCAGCCTGTTTAAAATCGCGCGGTGATCTGGCAAGAGAACTATTTAAGGAAGGTTACAACTGCTCCCAGGCAGTGACACTGGCGTTTGCGGATGAACTGGAGGCACGCGGAATCAGCAGAGAGATGGCGGCAGGCCTGGCGTCCTCGTTTGGCGGCGGCCTCGGAAGACTTCGGGAGGTATGTGGCTGTGTCAGCGGAATGGCACTGGTCTGTGGGGCTCTGGAAGGCTATACAGACCCGAAAGCGGCAGCGGAGAAGCAGGATCACTATAAAAGGATTCAGAAGCTTGTAACGGCGTTTAAGGACGAGAATGGCAGCTATATCTGCCGGGAACTGTTGGCTGGGATCAATTCGGATACAACTCCGGCTCCGGAGGCGAGAACGGAGAGCTACTATAAAAAACGCCCATGCGCAGAGCTTGCAGCCTGTGCAGTGGATATTCTGGAGAGACACTTGGAAGAACTACAGAAATAAAATTGAATTTCCGATCTTGAGAAGAATAGAACTCATCTCTGAGGTATCATTATGGCAACAAAAAATGACCCGTCGCAAAAGCGACGGGTCATTCTCCTTTATATTTTACACAATAAGCTTTGCAAGCTGCTATACTCTGAATTAGAGGATTCCAGCCGGAAGAGCAACGCCTACGCCCGGTCCGAACGGAAGTCCGATGGACATCCAGATAACAACTACGATGATCCATGCGATCTGAAGAACGATGGACATCGGGATCATGTTGGAGATCAGAGTACCGATCTTGAGATCCGGAACGTACTTTGTCTGAGCAACACTTAAGATCATCCAGATATATGCGGACATCGGTGTCCAGCAGTTGAA
>ERZ779705.198-NODE-198-length-61779-cov-10.295995_pt1 | contig 61779 bp, 60 predicted proteins | sample MGYA00511385_ERZ779705 | MGnify/ENA primary metagenome ERZ779705 (study PRJEB29588, sample SAMEA2145301) | human gut metagenome | biome: human gut; feature: human-associated habitat; material: faeces | place: Denmark | collected 2008/2010 ... | reverse complement strand
ACTTGCAGGTGGTGACAATGCCAAACTTGCAGGTGGTGACAATGCCACACTTGCAGGTGGTGACAATGCCACACTTGCAGGTGGTAACAATGCCACACTTGCAGGTGGTGAAAACTCTATAATTGTAGGAGATAACCACAGTATTGCTAAAGGAAAAAAAGGTGCTGTAATTGTACTGATTGAAAGGGATAATAATTGTAATATCATTGATTTCAAGGCTGTACAGGTTGACGGAGAAAAAATTAAAGAAGATGTTTTATATAAACTTAAAAACGGTGAATTTGTTGAAGTAGGTGTGAAATGAAATTTTTTAACCGAATGTCCGATACAACTGTTTATCGCTACGCAACAGGATTTACAATTGCTATCTTATCAGCATTAAAGTCAACACTTATGTGGGTTCTTGAAAGAGGCTCTCTGTTTCTCGGCATCACCGCTATTATAGCGGTGACTGCCATTGACAGTCCTGCTTACAGATTTATTGTGCTGATAGCGTATGTTTTCATTGCACCGATATATGCATTTTTCTCTCTTCGCAGAAAGGAGCATCGCAAAAATGAAAGCTAACTGGAAAGCACGCAACAAGCAGTACAATGACCGTCAGAAGGGCGAAATCTTTGATGTTGGCATTGGCTACGGTCTTGAGTTAGCCTCGGTTGTACTCAACCATTATTTTGGATTCGGAGCAAAAAGATTGTATCAGCTTAATATTGAGGCTCTTCATTACATTCACAAGATGAAGGATGATGCAGAGCAGTACACCGAAGAATACAAGGATAATGTCGAGTATGGCTCAATTAAGATGCACAGAGAGTTTGATAAAATTATGGCATTAAAACACAAAGGCATTGATTATGGCAAAAAGCTGAAAAATACAATCGACAGCGGAAGTTATCTAAATACAGAAATTGAGGTGGATTAAATGAGTAAAGAAGAAAAACCAATCTTGAACTTGCAGAAGGGTTGTCCGTTTTGTGGTAACATGAATTTAGTTTCGGAATACAACCCGACTCAGAATAAAGTGAAAATCGCTTGCAGTAGGTGCAAATATTTTATTACTTTCACAGATTTACCGCCTGTGTATGTGCCAGATTTAGCAGAGGCGGTGTGGAATTCAAGAGCCGATGAGGAAAAGCCAACAGCGGAAAATACAGAATCAACAGCGGAGGCTATCTTATCAGAACTCAAGGATATTAAGTCATATGTAGCTGAACTGGCAGGATATAGTCTTGAAAAATGATAGACTCTGAAAAAATCAAAAAAGCGTTAGATGCGATGGATAACGCAGACCTGCAAAAAGAATATAACCCTATCGCAAGCCAAAAACATATGGAAATGATGTTGAAAACAGCAAGACCATATCTATACAGAAAATACAAGGAGTGGCAGAAAGAAAATGTCAAATAGAAGTTTGTTAGGTTGCTTAACAGCAATCGCATTAGTTGTTATCGCAGTTATTACTGTTCCTGTGATAAATTTCACCAATGACCACACATACACCGTAACAATCACCGATAAAGAGCGTGTGACAACACAGGTTGCCGAAGGTCAGACCGACAGCAAATATCTTATTTACGGTGAGGACAAGAACGGCAAGACTTATGTTTTTGAAGATACAGACACATTATTCAGATGGAAATTTAATTCGTCTGATGTTTACGGTGCTTTAAAGGAGGGCGAAACCTACGAATTAACGGTTATCGGCTTTCGCGTCCACATCTTCAATTGGTACGAAAATATTATTGATTTTAAGGCGGTGAAATAATGTATCACGGAATCAAATACAAAGGCTTACGCTATAAGGTCTTTTCTATCCGTTGAAAACGGAAAAATCGCAATTGGAAGGATTGCCCGAAAAAACGCAAGGCAATGAAAAAGGATTGGGAAAGAAAGTGCAACCAATGATTGAAAAAGAATTAAAAATCCGTGATAATTGCGGTTACTATGCGTTGGATATACCCAATTATAATGGTAACAATTTTACTTTGCTTTTTAATTCAAGGAGAAATGCCGAAACAGTTAAGCATATTATCGAAGTTGACGGTAGTAAACCCAATCATGCTACGGTGTGTGATATGCAAGAGGTTAAACACGGTAAGTGGGAAGAAATCCGAGACGCCTACGGGCAACTTGAAGGATGGATTCATATTGAGTGTGGTAGAGAGGTAAAAATTAAAGAGAATTATTGCCCCTACTGCGGTGCAAAACAGATATGAAGATAATAGATAAGGATTGAAAAAAAGGAGCGTGAAAACAATGTCTGAACTAAAACTCAAACCTTGCCCGAAGTGTGGCAGTAATGACCTTGTACATGGATACTTGACGAACCGTGACGAAACAAAAATCAGATGTATGAATTGCAAAATCTTGTTTTGTATTTTTGATACACCCGAAAATGCTATAAAGCTATGGAATAAAGATTTTAACATTAGAAAGGAATAAAGATGATACTAAAAAATAAAATCAAAATAACTGGGATGGAAAAACTTAAGCCTTGTCCGTTTTGTGGCTATGATGCAGAAGTGCGAATGCTCAAATATTCGACAGGTTTCTATAATTACGAAATCTATTGCCCACACGAATACAAATGTTATTTATTTGGTGCAGTTGAAAAAAACTTCGATTCAGCAGAGGATGCCGTAAGAGCGTGGAATCAGCGTGAAGAAAGGGATTAAAACAAAATGAAAAATATTAAAATCTTGACAGCAAACGATACAGTAAATGATTGCTTGAAAATTGAACCAAACAAACACAGCGACACAGACTTAGCTTGGCTCACCGAATTAGCAGATAAGTTTCCTGCGGAAGAGTTACAGAAAATGTATGACTCAATTAAAACACGCAGAGAGAAAGATGATGCGGAATTGTTCGTTGATAAGGCTGTTGAAAAGCAGATGCCTATTTCCCCCTCAAATAAAGCCTATTGTCGCTCTTGTGGTTCTAAACTTTCGGGGAACGAAAATTATTGTTCCATTTGCGGACAAAAGCTGAATTGGAAAGGGCAAGAATTTGATTTGCTCTTCGATGATTTGACTGATGAATTGAACTTAATTGAAATCGAAACATCTGTTCCAAAAGTGCTGATTTATCCGAATCTCATCTATTACAAGCAGTAAAGGAGAAAAAATGAAAGAGGGTATTCATATGAATAACACTATTAAATGTGAATTATATAATGATAATTTTCAGAATTTCAAGAGATATAACATTCCAAAGGCTCAGCTTGTGGTATGTGATATCCCGTATAACATAGGTAGTAATTTTTATGGTAGTAATCCTATGTGGTATAAGGGAGGGGATAACAGTAATGGAGAAAGTAAATTAGCAAAATCAATGGCTTTCAGAAGTGATTATAATTTTAATATTGCTGAATATTTCCATTTTTGCAACAGATTGCTAAAGAAAGAACCCACTGAAAAAGCCGTAAGAGGAAGAAGTTCAAATGCCCCGTGTATGATAGTTTTTTGCTCGTTTGAACAGATTTCTACTGTATTGAAATATGCCGAAAAATATGAGTTTAAACATTATATTCCATTAGTGTTCTGTAAAAACTATTCTCCACAGGTTCTTAAAGCCAATATGAGAGTGGTAGGGGCGACAGAATATGCTTTGGTTCTATATAGAGATAAACTTCCAAAATTCAGAAATGGGGCGAAAACTGATGAGAACGGAAAGACAATCCGTGGCTCGGGACATATGGTTTTCAATTGGTTCAAATGGGAAAAAGACAATAAGAAAATTATTCCTAAAATTCATCCCGCTCAAAAACCAGTTAATTTGTTATCACAGTTGATTGAGATTTTTACAGATGAGGGCGATGTAGTAATTGACCCTTGTGCTGGTAGTGGAACAACATTGAGAGCATCAAGAGATTTGAATCGAAATTCTTACGGTTTTGAAATTGATAAGTCTTTTTATCAGAGAGCGATAAATGAAATGTTAGTTAAAGAATGAGTGATTAAAGAATTGAAAGCGAGGTAGATACGAATTGACGGCGAGAAAGATTAAGGGCGAAATAATAGATTTTGAACCGTATCGTGTGGAAAAGGAGCTTGAACAATTTAAGGATTACGATGAAAAGAACTTTTTTGCAGATTGTTATGTTAGTGACGAGTGCAAAAATCCAGACAGTTACGGAATTGTATGTGTAAAATGCGGAGAGTGCGGACGCACTTTTACAAAAGATGGAATTTTAAAGGAGAATGATAGCAAATGATGAAATCAGTAATGAAAATTATGCTTGATGAGGGAGCAAAAATGCCTGAAAAGGCACACGCAACAGATGTTGGGTATGACATTTTCTCGCCGATTGATGTAGTTGTACCTGCTCACAGAAGTGTATTTATCGACAGCGGAGTACACATTCAGATTCCGCTTGATGTTGCAGGAGTTCTGATATCGAAGAGCGGATTAAATGTTAAACACGGTATCACCTCAACAGGATTGATTGACCCCGATTACACAGGCTCTATCGGTGTTAAGCTGTACAACAACAGCGGTACAGATTATCGTATCACCGCAGGGGATAAGATTACTCAGATAATGTTTATTCCATATATAACAGCCTTTTTCAAAGTAGAAGATACTCTGGATGACACAGAAAGAGGCGATGGTGGCTTTGGCTCAACAGGTAAATAACTGCTGTTATAACTGTTCAGAGAGGCATCTGAGATGCCACAGTAATTGTGAAAAGTACAAAGCATTCAAAGAGGATGTACGGAAGAAAAATAATTACATATGGGAGCATATCGAATCACAGAACGCTCTTGCAAGCAGTATTATAAGTCGCAATCTAAGGAAAAATAATCGCAGATAAAGCAAAAAGAGCATCTCATTTTGGAGATGCTCTTTTTGTTCTGCCATAGGAGGGTAAGAGTATTGCATTTATATCAAGAAGGTAGTTGTAGAAAGGCAGGACGGACAGCCTGTTAATTGTTGTTGTGTTTCAACATCCACAATTGAAACACACTGAAAGATGGTGTTGTCGAATGCCCTGCCGAAGTCACGCAAACAAGTCATCGGACAACCTCTGTCCGTCCGAGTCATCAGATGATGACAAATAATGAAAATCACAACAGGAAAAGGACTCCTGCTAATTTAATTATAACACATCCATCTCAAAAAGTATATGTTTGAAAGTTTATTTTTTGAGGTTAGTATTTCAATGAAAAAAAGCACATAATTAAGTCACTCACAAGGTAACATAACGAAAGCGAAGTGATGGAATTGAACCCCGAAGTTATCGTGTCGCTTGTATCTCTCACAGGCACGGTTATAGGCTCTCTCTGCGGTGTGTTGGCGAGCAATCGCATGTCAAGCTACAGGATTTCAAAGCTTGAAGAAAAGGTTGAAAAGCACAACAATCTGATTGAGAGAACATACAAGATTGAACAGCACAACGCTGTTGTTGACGAGGAAATTAAGGTTGCCAATCATCGGATTGAAGACCTCGAAAAAATCAGCGAAAGGAAAGATTGAAAATGAAAAAAATCTTCACAAAAGAATGGGCGAAAGCTACGGCGGTCAGAGCGATTAAGACTGTTGCTCAGACTGCTATTGCGACAATCGGTGTGTCTGCCGTGATGACAGATGTTAATTGGCTTGCGGTAGGCTCGGCATCTCTGCTTGCAGGTGTATTGTCTGTGCTGACAAGCGTTGCAGGACTGCCCGAAGTGTCAGAAAGTGAGGAATAGTAATGAAAGTTACTGCTATTGATGTCAGCTATTGTCAGACAGGAGTTGACTACAACAAGGTTAAGAACAGTGGTATTGATGCTGTAATTATCCGTGCAGGATTCGGTAAGGAAACTTATCAGAAAGACTCTGAATTTGAAACGCATTACAGGAACGCTAAAAAGGCAGGTCTTGCAGTTGGAGTATATTGGTACTCCTACGCTTATTCCGTTGCAGAGGCAAAGCAGGAGGCTAAGGTATGCCTTGCGTGCATTAAGGATAAAACGCTTGAATTGCCTGTATATTATGACCTCGAGGAGAGCGGTCAGACAAGGCTCGGTATGTCTGCTCTGACAAACATTGCAATTGCTTTTTGTGATGCTATCAAATCGGGTGGTTACCGTGCAGGAGTGTACAGTAATCTTAACTGGCTCAACAATCACCTTGATTATGAAAAGCTCAGAAGTAAATACAGTATTTGGCTTGCACAATGGTCATCCAACCCATCCAAGTCTTGTGATATATGGCAGAATGCCGATAACGGCAGAATCAGCGGTATCAGCGGTAATGTTGACACCGATGTCATCATCAATAAAAACATTATCAAATCAAAATCAGAGGTGAAGGAAGAAATGATTAAGAAGGGTTTAACAAACAATGCTATCCTTGCATACAAAAAACAGCTTTTGAACCTGTATAATGCAGGCATCATCAAAACTAAGGTTGACTCATCTGCAGGTTTCGGTAACGGAACAGAAAAGGCTGTCAGAGAAGTTCAGACTCTTTCAAAAATCAAGGTTAACGGTGAGGTTGGAGTCGACACAATCAATGCAACCGCAAAGCTGATGAACAATTATGTCACCAAGCTAAAAACTAAAATTTCAAACGCAAAAAAGGCTCTGTCATAATTGACAGATGCCCAAAGATGCTGTATAATATGAAACACGGAAGTTTGTTTTTTTAATTTCTACTGTGGTAGATTAGTTTTTTTATCCTTTCTTCCGTAAAGATGACCTCGTTTATGTCATAGTGTGCGAGGTCATCTTGCTTGACTATCAACACGCACATTTTGCGTGCTGTTTTTTAAATTGTCTTCATAATTTCCTATATATTTACTATTTAACTATGCAGGAAAGGCACACCATAAACGGTGTGCCTTTTTTGTTTTCTTATGACTGTTTTGCTGACTGTTCTGCGATTTGCAGGAGTTTTTCGATAACTAACTTTTCAACATAAATCGGTGGGTTATGTTTTCCCGACTCCCAATCTTGTACAGTACGATATGGAATAAGTAACAAATCCGTCATTGCTCGCTGTGTTAATCCTGCCTTAATGCGTGCCTCTTTAATTGTCATAAAATGTTTTCTCCTTTTTGTTTTTTATTTTGCGTGCCTATCGGGATTGTGACCGTCTGACCGTCCGCATTACCCGACCCGAAGGTCGGTCACTCTGCGATTAAGCGATAATTTCAATGCCCCTTACATCGGAAAAAGTTACATTTGGATTCTTCGTGCCAAGCGTGTATTCATCACTTTCATCATCTTTAAATATTACTTCTGCAAGACCAATACACTCATTAAATTCGTTGTAAGTGGCGACCACCTCATATATTCCGCTTCCATCTTCGAGCCACGCTCCTTTTTTAAGATTCTCGAAGTCATTAAATGTTCTGACTGTCATAGTGTTTGCTCCTTTTTTTGTTTGTGAATGTTGCCTTGTGTTTTGATTTGTTGACTATAATATACTACACAAATTTCGTGTTGTTAATACTTTTTTTGAAAAAACTTAAAATTTTTTCAGGTGGGATGAGGCTGATAGGCTCATCCACTTTTGTCTATCGTATTTTTCGTTAATTACTTACATTCAATACTATCAACTATTGATTTAAGCGTTGTTAATCTGCTTGAAAGATTTTCTAACGCTTCTAGGTCTGCAAATATACCGCCTAATTCGTCAAGCGTTATATACTCGTTTATCATTTCGTTTATTCTTTTTGCATAAATTCTTGTTAATGCTGTTACATCATTCGTGTTCATACCGTTACCTTCTTATTCTTCACCTAAATAATTATGTTGCATTTCGTTCCACCTATTCACTGCGACTCTTACACTTGTATAATTGCTTGTGCAATCGCAAGCGTGGGTTGAACAACAAACAGCCCAATAGTTTTTATTATCGCCAAAAAGACCTCTTTCGGACTCAATAACAATTTTTCTATTCCCACAATGCTTACACGGCAATAATATATCTTTGTATTTTTCGGTGTAATACTTTGCCTTTTCAAACCGCTTTGCCATTACTTACTCTGCCCTTTCTGCCCGTCCTGCCGATAGCTCAGCTTTTAATTATATGCCGTTTCAAATCCTTTCAATATCACAATCTTGATAACCTAAACCTGTTAATGCGAGTGCAAACTTTTCAGGAGTAATCAGAATGTCAATATCTTTTTTAAAGTTATCATCTGTAATAGATATAATAATTTGATTTATATTATTGATATTACGAGAAATAGTTATTTTTGCGTTAGTTTTCATTTGTTCACTTCCTCTCAATGTTATAAACATACCCTTGCGTTACTCTGCGTTGTTGTGTTCTATTTCAATTATTCTTTCTCTTACTTCTGCTAACTGCTCGTTATACATATTCAATCGGTATTGACAAATGCAGTTATCTCTTCCATACTCTTTTTTTGTTCTATCGTTTATTTCTTCTTCGTGTTCTATGTTTCTAAGTAATATTTCATAAGCCATACTTAAAAGCTGATGTTCTGTCATTGTTTTCAATTCTTTCATTGTTGTGTACCTCTTTCTTTCTGCCCGTCAAGCCGTTAGCTCAGCGATTAGATATTATGCCAAGAGTGATTGTTTTTGTGTGATTTTCTCACTTCCGAAGAGTTCACGGATTTCATCAAGACTGAATGTTTTTTTACTCTTTTTCTTGTACTCTTCGTTGTGATAATACCACGCTGTTTTCTTCTTTGAAAATCTGAATTTAAGGGCTTTCAGCTGTTCACGGCAATTGTATGTGTTACCTGTTACCCATACCCAATTACCGCAGATTTCAATTTCAATTCCTTGCAATGTAATAAGTTCATTGATGATTTTTTTAAATTCTTCTGGAGTTTCTTTCACTTCTTCGGAAGTTTCATACACTTTGCCGTCTGCGGTTGATTTTGCATTTTTGAGAACTGCGAAGAGTTTGTCATATTCAGCATTAATCTCTTGCATTTCTTCCGTTGTTCCACCACAATCGGGATGATGAGTAATCGCAAGTTTTTTGTACTGCTTTTTGAGTTCTTCAAGTGTTTTTGGTTCGTTAAACCATTTTGTGTTTGTCATAGTGTTTTCTCCTTTTGTTTTTTGGAGGTTTCCCTCTGTTGTGCCTTTATAATAGCACGAATTTCGTACCTTGTCAATAGCTTATTTGAATTTTTTTGAAAAAAATATTTATTCGCTGACTGTTCGCTGACCGTTCGCCGTGTGCGGTTAGCGAATTTTTTTTTGCTTATATAGTATTTAATTTAAACATTATAGTGCAAAAGAGGTGTGACAATGTTATCAAATAAATATCCGTGGGACGAGATAGAACAAGAGTACATCAACGGCTTGGAGCAGTTTGAAATCCGCCAAAAATATGGTATGGCAGAGTCAACCCTGCGTAGGCATATAGATGAGTACGGTCTGCGTGAGAAAAGACAAAAAGTGACACAAAATGTCTACAAAAAAGCTACTGAACAAATTGAAAAGCAAAAAGTCAACAAAATGGCGAAACTTATTAAAGCCTCAGACAAGATGGATGATTTAATCCTTGATTTTTTGAAGCGAGAGGGCGATGAGTCAAACGGCTATGATGTCATTCCACCGATGCAGACTAAAGACCTGCAAAGTTTGTCAAGAGCGTTGAAAGATGCCGTAGAAGTCAAACAGAGTCTGCACGGCATTATCGGAAGGCTTGAGGCTGAACGGCTTGCCCTTGAGCGTGAACGGCTTGCTCTTGAGCGTGAGAGGCTCAAAGCACAGCAGGACAAGGACAACATAGAGCCGACTATGTTCGCTCTCTCAGATGAGGCAGAGAGGTACGCAGAATGACAAAGATTAACTATTTAGGTGTACCAAATGACAAGCAAAGACAATTCTTGCTTGCAAAGCAGAAATATGTTGCCTACGGTGGAGCGAGAGGCGGAGGAAAGTCCTTTGCTGTGAGAATGAAAGCCAAGCTATTGTGTGCGAGATATGCAGGGATAAAGATACTTATAGTCCGTAGAACATACCCCGAATTGCTCAACAATCACATTAACACGCTAAGAACAGAGTTAGCTGGCATCGCCCGATACAACACACAAGACAAGATTTTTACATTTCCGAACGGCTCAACAATAAAATTTGGCTATTGTAAAAATGATGCTGACTTGCAACAGTATCAAGGTGCTGAATTTGATGTAATCTTCATCGATGAGGCTTGTCTGCTCTCAGAACACCAAATCAAAGCTATTACGGCTTGCTTGCGTGGTGTCAACGATTACCCTAAGAGAATTTATTACACTCTGAATCCAGGCGGTCAGAGTCACGGTTATTTTAAGCGGTTGTTCATTGACCGCAAATTTGGTCAGTATGAACAGCCTGACGATTACTGCTTTATTCAGAGCCTTGTAACGGATAATAAGGCTCTTATGGAAAGTCAGCCTGAGTATATACAACAGCTTGAGGCATTGCCTCCGAAACTCCGTGATGCTTGGCTATATGGTAGATGGGATGTCTTCGAGGGTATGTTCTTCGAGGATTTCCGCACAGAGGTTGATGTTGCAGAGGCACACAAGCTCGGCTTATCGCCTGAGAATGCTCTCAAATATGGTCGATACACTAATGTAATCGAGCCGTTTGATATACCGCAGGAATGGCGAGTATATCGGGCATATGACTTTGGTTACGGCAAGCCGTTTGCAATGCTGTACATAGCTGTTGACTATGACGGAAGAGCGTATGTTATTGACGAGTATTACGGATGCACAGCAACTCCGAACGAAGGAGTTAAGTGGCAACCGTACAAGCAGTTTGAAATGCTGTCTGAATACGAACACACACAGCCACAGCTTGCAGGTCGGGATATTCAAGGAGTAGCAGACCCTGCTATATGGGACGGCTCAAGAGGCGAGTCGGTCAACGATGTAGCCGAAAAATACGGTATTTACTTCGACAAAGGACAAAATGACCGTGTTGCAGGGTGGATGCAAATGCATTACCGTTTTGCATTTGATGAAGTCGGCAAGCCGATGCTCTATGTGTTCAGCAATTGCAAACACACGATAAGGACTCTGCCTCTATTGATGTTTGATGAAACAAAAAAAGAGGACTTGGACACAAGTCAAGAAGACCACATTGCTGACGCGTTGCGATATTGGTGTATGTCAAGACCGATAGCTCCTGCACGCAAGATTGAGCCAAAGATACCACAGCCGAATCCGCTGTCGGAAGATAACGAAAGGAAGAATTACTTATGGCATTAAGAAGAAAAAAAAGACGAGAAGAAAAGGAACGCAGACAGGCAGAACAGCAGACAGAACTGCAGAGAACGCAGTCTGCTCCCGATAACCGCATCTTGTGGACTCAGGACGAACGGAATCAGCTTGAACATATGCAGAACGGCTCAGAAATGCCACAGGATAGCACAACAACAGAACAGACAACACAGATGTTGTCTGATGACAACGCACCTACACAAGGCATTGTAGGCGGTGATACAACAGAGGCGAAAGCCGTGTTGAACCCTGTTGTAACTGAGCGTACAGTCTTACAGGCATATGACCGATTAATGCGGTACAAGACCTACAAGACAAGCCTTGACAGGCGAATTAAAGCGAATGAGGATTATTGGAAACTCCGTCAATGGGATTACTATGACCACAATGGCAACAAGAAAAAAGGTGACAACGAGGTCGCAACAGCTTGGCTGTGGAACTGTATTGCATCAAAGCACGCTGACTTGATGGACGGTTATCCTGAATCAAACATCAGACCTAAGCGTGAAGATGATGTGGAAGAGGCTGAAAAGCTTAAGAGTATTCTCCCTGTTATCTTCGAGGAAAACGATTACGAAAACACTTACTCAGAACTTGCCAACTACATACTTAAACAGGGAGTTTGTTGTGCAGGAGTCTTTTGGGACGGAACTAAACACGATGGACTCGGTGACATATCGGTTGAAAAGATTGACATACTCAATCTGTTTTGGGAGAGCGGTGTGACCGATATACAGGATAGTAAAGAAGTATTTCATACTTCACTTGTGGATAATGAATCGCTTGTTAAGCAATATCCACAGCTTGAAGGCAAGCTCAACAGTCACAAGGTTATATCAGACCAGTATCGTACAGATGATGCCATTGATACAGACGGTAAGACAACCGTTGTAGATTGGTTCTACAAGGTGTCAGACAGCAACGGTAATCAGGTCTTGCATTACTGCAAGTTTGTAGAGGGTACGGTGCTTTTTGCGACTGAGAACGATGCAGAAAGCTATCCAAACGGTTGGTATGACCACGGACTCTATCCCTTTGTAGTTACACCGTTATTCCCTGTTGAGGGCAGTATTGCAGGATACGGATATACGGATATCGGCAGAGGTGACCAACACGCTATTGATGTATTGACACAGGCTATGCTTACTAATGCGAGAGTAACAAGCAAGCCGAGATACTTCATCAAGACCAACGGAGCGGTCAACGAGGCTGAATTTGCTGATTGGAGCAAAGACTTTGTACACACAACAAGCAGTCTTAACAATGACTCAATTCTGCCGATTACAACCTCGCCAGTCCCAACCTTCGTTGTGAATATGAGGGAAAACCTCATAGCTGAGATGAAGGAAACACTCGGTAACCGTGATGTCAATAACGGTGGTAGCACTTCGGGAGTCACCGCCGCATCGGCTATTGCTACAATGCAGGAGCAGAGCGGTAAGATGAGCCGTACACATAACAAGATTATGTACACGATGCACCGCAAGATTACGAATATGATTATCGAATTAATCCGTCAGTTTTACGATGTGCTTAGAGAGTACCGTATTACAGGCAAATACGGACAAGAAAAATTCGTACAGTACAACAACGCAGGACTCAAACCACAGAAACAGCCGAGCATTCTCGGCAGAGATATGGGACTTAGACTGCCTTGCTTTGATATAGAAGTAACCGCACAGAAAGCCTCGCCTTACACAAAGATGGAGCAGAACGAACTTGCGATACAGTTGTACAATCTCGGTGTGTTCTCTCCTCAGAATGTCGATATGTCGCTTATGCTGTTACAGACAATGGATTTCGCACACAAGGATGAAATCATACAGATGATAATGCAAAACGGCACAATGTTTGATAAGTATCAGCAGTTACAGAAGATTGCATTCAACCTTGCACAGCAGGTAGATATGCAGAACGGCACGCAGATGGCTGAACAGCTTGCACAGGCGATTCTCGTTGAAAATGGAAACAATTCCGAAGAACCAAGCGGTAATCTCTCTGTTGACGGCATTACAACAGACGATACATCCGAAAAGTCATTTATTAAAAATGCAAGGGAAAAAGCACAGGCATCAACTCAGGTTAATCAGTAGTAAGGAGAATTCTATATGCTTAAAGTTAAAGTTGACACTAAGAATTACACCGTAACAATGAGAGGTCACGCAGATTTTGCTGAAAACGGCAAGGATATCGTATGTGCAGGGGCATCAACACTCTTGTACACACTTGCAAACACGCTTGAGGAATTCCGCACAGTTATGACAGAATCGCCGTCATTCACTATCAGCGGTGAGGGTGAGAAACAGCGTGTTACATACAGGTGCAAACCTAATGAGGAATACGAGCCTAATGTGCAGTTAGTTTTTATGACCGTTACAACAGGGTTTAATCTGCTTGCCGAAAACTATCCCGATAACATTAAGTTGACCGTTATTTAACTCTTTCCCAAGGTTTCTAAGGTTTCTAAGGTTTTTAAGCACCCATAATCGGGTGCTTTTTTTATGCCTAAAATAACATTTTGCTGATGACCGCAAAATGTTCAATTCGTAAAAAACACCCATTTTTACGAATTGCAAAATTTTTTACCGTTTTGAACTTGATGGTTGGAGATGTTTTCTTCCGTAATGCTAAATTGTGAACATAGGCTCGTGACCTTAACCACAGACTTTTTATGGAAGGAGATAGCAATGGTTAAGACTATCTCAACAGCCGTTGTTACTGAACTTATGTTCCGTTGTTTCAACATTCAGCTTTTTGCTGACGGTGGCGGTGCATCTGCAGGTGCATCCGCAGGAACAGGAACAAGTGAAGGCTCAACAGGCTTAGCAGGAGAAATAACAAGCACATCGCTCCCTGCCGATGGCAAAGGCTCTGCACCGAAGATTGTTTACGGTAAGCAGAGTGAAAGCAACACCGAAGTCGGTGCTGTTCCCGAAGAAAAGCCGAAAATGACTTTTGCCGAACTTGTCAAGTCTGACGAGTGGAAAGACGATGCCCAAAAGTATATGGACAAAGCCTTTTCAAAGAGATTCAAAGAGCAGGAGTCGCTCAAGGCTGAGAACGCAAGAATGCGTGACATCCTCAACATAGCTAATGTCAGATACGGTCTTGATTCCGAATCAGAAAGCTTTCTCGATGACCTCAGCAACAGTATTCAGAACGATACGAAACTGTATGAAGACGAGGCACTTGAGGCAGGATTACCTGTTGAGGAATATGTCAAAGTCAAGAAAGCAGAGAGAATTCTTGAGAACAACAAGCGTGAACAGGCGGACAGAGAAAGACAGATATTTATCGACAATCATTGCAGAAACCTTGTGAGTCAGTCGGATGCAATGAAAGAGCAGTTTCCGTCTTTCAACCTTGAAACAGAGATGAGCAATCCTCAGTTTCGCAAACTTGTTGACCCACAGGAATTAGGCGGTGTTGGTCTTTCAGTAGACAACGCTTACCGTGTGATTCATTACAAGGATATTCTCAACGCTACTGTGAATAATGCGGTCAATCAGACAGCTATCAATACTGCAAATGCAGTCAAAGCAAATAAAGAAAGACCGAGGGAAAACGGTATGAATCACCGTGCATCCGTCATTGTGAAGGATGACCCGTCACAGTTTACTCTTGATGACTTCAAGCGTATCAAGGAACAGTTTATTAGGACTGGTGTTGCTCCCAAATTCTAACTTTAAAGGAGCATTATTATGTCTAATATTATGTACAATCTTATTCTCCAGCTTTTTGCTGATGAAACAACATTGAACGCAAACAAAACATCCGCAAGTGGAATGTCCCCGACAATGAAGACATTCTACGACACTTCCCTTCTCGAAAACGCAAGAGCAGAACTTATTTTCAATCAGTTTGGCGACAAGCAGAAGATTCACGGTAATAAGTGCGAATGGAGAAAATTCAACACATTCCCGAAGGCTCTTACACCGATTACGGAAGGTGTTACACCGACAGGACAGGCTTTCGGTATGACGAAGATTGAAGGCACAACATCACAGCACGGCGATTACACAACAATCACAGACAGACTTGAGTATGAGGCATATGACCCGATTATTCAGGGCTGTACAGAAGAGATGGGTGCATCGGCAGGTGCGACAATGGACACACTCACGAGAAATGTCCTCATTGCAGGTAACTCTGTTATGTACTGCCCGAAGAAGGACGGTACAGTGATTTCAACAAGAGATACACTCACAGCAGATTGTGTTCTCACTCCTGCCGTTGTGAAAAAGGCTGTTACTTGGCTCAAAAAAAACAAAGCACCGAAGATTAACGGTAGCTATGTATGTCTTATCCATCCCTCGGTCGCTCATGACCTTACAGAGTCTGACGAGTGGAAAGAGTACCACAAGTACAATGACACAGCACCTATCTTCAAGGGCGAGATTGGCGAACTTCACGGTTGCCGTTTCGTTGAGTCAACAGAGTGTAAGATTCACGCACACAACAAACTCGGCATCGCTACATATGACACACTCTTCCTCGGTGCAAAGGCTTTCGGCATCATTGAACCCGAAAACGAGTCAATGCATATGATTATCAAGGATAAGTCGGAAATCGGCGGTCCTCTCGAACTTTACAGCACAGTCGGTTACAAATTCAGCCACGGTGCTAAGATTCTTTATGAGGAGAGAATCCTCCGTGTCGAGTCAGGTTCTTCTTACTCGTCAGTTGACGAGGAAAATTGATAAGGAGATTATCTATGGCTACAAATTCAAATTCAAAGAATGCAGGTCTTACAGGCAAGAAAGTTACTGTTATTCTTCCCCGTGACACTCAGATTGAGGGTGACGGAGCAGAACAGGAATTCTTCTCGGTCAACGGTCACAATATTCTTGTGCAGACCGATGTACCTGTCGAAGTAGATGAAATCTTTGCTGAGGTTATCAACAATAAGGCGAAGGCTCGCACACAGGCGAGGGAATTCATCAAGAAAATGGCATTCAAAGACAGCAAGCCGATGGCTTGATTATGAGATTAAGAGGCGGTTTTTCCGCCTCTTTTTTGTTTTAAAAGGAGATGAAAATATGGACTACATTACAATAGCTGATGCAATTGATATGATTGATGCAACAGTACCAAACAACCGCACGGAAGATGAAAAGATTGCTTGGCTTGACTCTCTCGACAGAATGGTCAAGAACGAAGTCTTTGACACGCACGAAGGCTACGAGGATACAGACTTCATCGGATATGACGAGAACACATCACGCAATCAGCCGTTACTGATTCCAAAACCGTATGCAGTAGAGATTTACAAAGCATTTCTTGAACTCCAAATACACCTTGTCAACAAGGAGTATGACAGATACAACGCATCATCTGCACAGTACAGCAACCATTATGACTCTTTTGTCAATTGGTGGCATTGCAACCATATGCCCAAAGAGATTGCTCACATTACATTTTAGGCGGTGATATTATGGCTTTTAATTTTCCACAGCTTGATTCATCCTCTGCACAGCGAGAGTATCAGGAACAGTTTGCAGGATATAACCACAACATCCGCATCGGTGACACGGAGTTTTATGATATGCAGAATATGACAGGCAATTACTATCCTGTGTTGTCACCGAGAGATAAGAGAGGCATTGTGCAACAGTTTACCAAACCCAAATGTATGGCAAGCCGTGATAACCTCTGCTACATTGACGGTATGTATTTATACATTGACGGAGAAAAGGTTGACCATATTATTTTGACGGACACAGAAAAAACAATGGTGTCAATGGGTGCATACCTTGTTATTTTTCCTGACAAGGTCTTCGTTAATACGGAAGATATATCCGACTGGGGATATCTTGATAACACGATTGAGATAGCAACAGAGGTCAACAATGTTGTATATACGATGTGTACGCAAGATGGCACTAAGTATCAATACCAAAACCCAAAAGGCGAAAACTATGTCTATGTAGGTGATGAGTCGCCTAATGTCGGTGAGAAGGAAACAGTCGCAAACGGTTACAAATGGCTTGATACAAGCGGTGACACGCACTACTTGAAGGTATGGAATTCAAACACACGGATGTGGTCATCTCTCTCAACAACCTATGTGCGTATTGAGTCAACAGGCATCGGAAAAGGTTTCAAGGAAGGTGATGCCGTAACAATCAGCGGTTGTGACTCCTCATCCTCTTCGGGTAGTGACAAAATCAAAGAACAGATTGATACTCTTAACACTTCAATGCTTATCAAGTCTATTGATGAGAAGGAAAACTGGATTGTAGTTACTGCAATACTTGATAATGTTGTCACTCAGTCTACAGGTACGGTCAAGCTTGAGCGTGTTGCTCCGATTATGGATTTCGTTATCGAATCAAACAACCGTCTGTGGGGATGCCATTACGGTCTTAACAACGAGGGCAAAATCGTCAATGAAATCTATGCTTGCAAGCAGGGTGATTTCAAGAACTGGTTTGTATATGCAGGTATATCAACGGACTCTTATGCTGTTTCCGTTGGCTCTGACGGTGTGTGGACAGGTGCAATTGCTTACGGTAGTTATTTACTCTTTTTTAAAGAAAATTGCATACATAAGGTTTACGGCTCAATGCCGAGCAATTATCAGGTCATCGAGCAAAAGGTGAGAGGAGTTCAGAAGGGTTCATCAAAGAGCCTTTGCATACTCAATGAAACTCTGTTCTATAAATCCGCAACAGATGTCTGCTACTATGACGGTTCATTGCCGACAAGCATATCAAATCCTCTCGGTGCGGTTAGCTATAGCAATGCTGTCAGCGGTACTATTGGAAATAGATATTATATCTGTATGCAAGACACAAGCGGAGTATGGACTCTCTTCGTTTATGATATCACTACTGGAATGTGGCACAAGGAAGATAACATTCACATCAAAGAGTTTTGCAAGGTTAAAACAGACCTTTACTTTATTGATGCCGACAGTTATCAGCTTATGACCACAACAGGCAGAGGTACGACAGAAGATGACTTTGAATGGTATGCAGAAACAGGCTCTATAGGCTATTCCTACTCCGATAACAAGTATGTAGGAAGAATGTTACTCAGAGTACAAAAACCGATTACAAGCCAAATTAGAGTGCGTATTCGCTACGATGACTCAGACCATTGGGAAACAGTTTCATCGATTGGCGGTCACGGCACGAAATCTTATAGCATACCTGTCCTGCCTCGCAGATGTGACCATTTTGCAATTCGTATCGAGGGAAGAGGTACTTGCAAAATTTATTCGATTTCAAAGGTATTGGAGATTGGAAGTGATGTATAGTGAATTTTATTGATTTGCCAAATATCGGCAACGGTACAGCCGAAGAACAGCTTGCACAGATACGCAGTTACATATACCGTAACAATGAACAGTTAAACGCAACACTTGCCAACCTTTCAGTAGATAAGATGTGGGAGCAGACAGCATCGGCTCTGTCTGCATCCAATGGCGATATCGTAGAGGTCAACAAAGACCTTATGAGCCGTTATACTACCATCCGTGACCTTGTAATTAAGACAGCAGATGTAGTGATACAGTCAGATGAAAAATTCACATCGCAGATGAACGGTAATTATGTTGCTATCTCTGATTTTGGTAAATATCTTCGTGACACAACGCTCGACATTTCAGGGAGTAGTGTAGGAATTGAATATTTATACAATTATGCATCACAGCTTGAAACAGACCTTGATAATTACAAAATCAATCAGACTTCGTATATCAAGCAAGGTTTACTTGACGAAAGCGGAGCAAGTCCGATATACGGTGTTGAAGTCGGTTTGCTCTCGGATTCGTTCGAGTACAACGGCAAGGTTATCGATACACGGTCAAATCTCAAGACAAGAATTACACCAACTGAGATGTCTTGGTGGGCAGAAAACAAAAAGCTTTTTTATCTTGACAAAGACTCAGTATATTTCCCTTACGCAAAAATAACTGGTGGTAGTATCAACATCGGTAACGGTACATTTACCGTTGACAACTTCGGTAACATCAATGCAACATCGGGTACAATCGGTGGACTGGATATTACTGCTCTTACAGATATGGCAATGGGTATTGATATCCGACCTAATGCTACACTTGTCAGAAAGACAGCTACAGAAGGATACAGTGTACCAAATATTTCTGTAACACTATCATCGAGAAATGTTGAGATTGCATCAACAAATTGGTATATCTCGTCAGACGGTGAAGTATGGACACAATACACTCAAACCGCAATGAAAACAAATATGATAATCTCTTCTGCAACAGCTTTCAGAAATTCATCTGTACTGTATGTTAAAGCCGAGTCAAAAGACTCAGCGGACAAAACATACATAGCCGTTTGTTCAATCGGTTGTGTTTCTGACGGTGTTGACGGTACTTCTGTTAAAATTCTCGGCACAGCATATAAAAAGAATGAAGATTATCAAATTGGCATTCCTTATGACTTGTATTTTGACTCTGATTGTACAAGTATCATTAACAACAGTACAACAACGCTTAACAACGGTGATTCATACATTGTCAAAGGCTATTTGTTTGTGTGGAACAATAAAAACGGTGCTTTTGTTTGCACAGGTGAAATCAAAGGTAAAGACGGTAAAGATGGCATAGATGCACAGGCTTATGAAATCTATACCGATGTATCATCAGTCAACAAAAACATTCTCGGTACATCTTGTACACCGTCAACAATCAACATTGAGTTTCGTCAGAACTCAGGCGGTAATACACAGCTTGTAACTGCAAGTGAAATACGAGTATGGAGAATGAACGGCAACAAATCTGTATTTTACAAGTCACAGAAAAATACAAATAATTTTTCTCTTTCGTTGTCGGGAGAATTCAACGCATATATAGCGACTTGCACGGCTATCAAGATTGAAGTCGGTTACAATAACAAAGTCTATTCAAAGACAATTCCGTTAATCGTGTCGGCAGAAGAAATCAAAGCTTGGGCAAAAGTAGAAAACGGTCAGACGGTTATTGACGGTTCAAAAATCTACACAGGCTCTATCACAGCCGAGAAGATAGATATAGCATACCGCAACACGCTCGCAACAGGTGAACAGCTTACAACGGCAATCTCTAATGTTAATGACTCAATATCTGCTTGGGCAAGTAAAATCGACTCCAACACAACAGACATTGCAAACTTAACGGTTAAATCTAACGAAATCTCATCAACTGTTACGCAAAAAACAAGCACAAGCACTATCCAAAGTATTATTCGACAATCGGCAAATGCGGTTGAATTTGCTTGGAGCGAATCGAAACTTGGTAATGTGATTAAGCTTGAAGACGGTGATATTAACTTTTATTATTTTGGCAAAAAAATGTCGAGTGTATCATTGGACGGACAAGCGTTTTATCGTGACGGTCTTGCAGTCGGCTATATCGGTGCAGGACAATGGATAACATCATCAACCACTAAAGGCTTAGGTATAAGACTTAATGAGGCTTACGGCAAATATATAACATTTGGTTATCAAAATGGCAATGCTTATGATGTACAATTGGCTTTTGCAACCAACAATGCAATTGGAAACGATAACAAAGGTATATTTTGCTACGCTAATCTTTTTGGTGGTAACACATTCAACAGCGGTTGGAGTACAATACGCAGATTTTGGTTGAGAGATGTTTCTGTTGAAATGGGATTGCGTACCAAAGACAATCGAAACGGTCAGCTATACAACACGGTTACAGCAGATATACCGTATATCCGAACAATAAAATCAGGTAGTAATGGCTCAATTACTTGGACATATAGCACACTCAAGGTAGTTAATGGGTTGATTACAAGTTATTAAAAAAGGAGAATTTCTATGAACGAAAACACCACAAAAACAGTAGCAGAAAACACAACAAACACACCACCGAAAGCACCTGAATCAGTATTGATTATGGATTTGCGAAACAAATTATATCAGCTTGCTAACTATCCTAATCTATCGCCGACAATTATCGAAATGGCTTTCGGCGAAGTGTACAAGTCTGTGCAGAACAAAGCATTAACAACTGTACAGACAGAGTATGAGAATTACCGCAAGCGAGTCGATGAATTTGAAAAGAAACAGAACCCGAAAGGAGATTAAAGCATATGGCATATGTATATCAGAAATACAACCAGTCATCGAACGCAACAAATTATCAGAACCGACAGGATGATGCAACGAACCGATATAACGATTACGCTCAGACAGGCTACACAACAGGGGCAGGTGGTTTTGGTGGTCAGATAAATTCTGCACAGGCTAAACTTAATCAGTTATACGGTAACAACAATCTCTCACAGCAGTTTAAGTACGGCAATCAGGGAGCATACAACAAGGCGATGAACGCTGTTGCCAACCGTAAACCGTTTTCCTACGACCTTTCAAATGATACGCTTTTTCAACAGGCAAAAGAGCAGTATCAGAATATGGGCAAGGTCGCAATGGCTGATACAGTAGGTCAGGCATCTGCAATGACAGGCGGTTACGGCAACAGTTACGCAACAACTGCAGGCTCTCAGGCTTATCAAGGCTATCTGCAACAGCTTAACAATGACATCGGTAATTATTACAGTATGGCATTAAGTGGTTACAATGCCGAAACAGACAGACTTAATAACATTTACAATATGTACGCTCAGGACAGAAGTCAACAGCAGAATGAGTGGTCTAACAACTGGAATGTATATAACAATCTGTACGGCTTGTATCAGAGCGAACTGCAGAATGCACAGAGTAATGACCTCAACGCTTGGGGTCAGAAAGGTACAAACCTTTACAACTCCGCCAATCTTGCGACAAATCAGTACGGTACTGCATCAAGCAATGACATTGACACTTGGAAACAAGGTGAAACATTGCGTGCTGAGCAGGCACAGCAGGAAGAAACTGAGAGAGCAAACCGTATTGAAGAGGCATACAAGAATGCACAGCTTGCAGAACAAATCAGAGCGAACAAAGCCGAAGAGGCTTACAGACAGTCTGCACTTGCTGAAACAATCCGTAACAACAAAGCAACAGAAAAAATCAATACATACAAAGCCCAAAATTCCTCTTCTTCCAAAAACAAAAACAGCGGTGAAAACTGGTACAATGTCAATGCGAAAGCAACGAGGACAGGCACAACTTCAAACCTCATCAGCGAAATTGACAGCAAAGCCAGAAGCTTGCAGTATTCCAAATACTCAGGTGACTACACTAAAGCCATTAACGATATTCTTCCCAAATATCTTAATAATGCTTTTGCTAATCATACATTGTCAAGCGGTGAAATCAACTATCTTTCGAGCTACTACGGTGCATCTGACATCGGCAAAGCGTATAAGCGGGCACATAAAACATCAAGCTCAAAAAAATAAGGAGATAAATCTATGAATTACCTTGATTACCTTAAAAAGAAAAAAGATGAAAATGATAATTCCCAGTCGAACACCACGACTGGGAATACCTCTAACAATAAAAGCGATAGTTTGCTTGATGCGATTAACGGCAAAAACGGTAACAATGATTATCTTGATTATCTCAACAGTCAGCCTGTACTTGGTCAGGAAGAAGAAGAAACACAGGCATTACACGATATGGGTAATGGCGAAGATGTGTTATCAAGATGGTATGACTCTGCAAGCAATGCAACATCTAAGGCTTATTACGAGAATCAAAATACAGCATTTGACTCATTAAAAAACAGGGCTGACACAATCTCAAAGTATTATCAAACAGCCGATGCTCTCAAAGGCTCTGCAAAACAGTTTTATGATAAATACGGCTATACTGATGACTCATCAGATATGCAGAGTGCTATCTCTGACCTTAACATTGCAGAAGACAATTTCAAAACTAACGCAAAAGAAATTCAAAATGCAATGTCAGATTTTGACACAGAACAGGAATACAAATCTGCTGTTGCACAGGCAGAAGAGGATGCCAAAACTTCTGATGATTTACAGAAGGAATATGACAAGAAGAAAGCCGAGTATGACAGCACTTGGGGCGATTTCAACAAGGAATATGCCGAAATGGGCGGTGGATACAACAATAATCCTTTCACCACACAGGGTAAAAATGCAAACAAAAAATTGCAAGAACGCACCAACCAAAGAACCGAACTCGATAACCTACAGAGAAAAATCGACCAAAAAAAGGAACTTGAAAACGAAAAGAAATACTATACTGATTTCCGCAAGCAAAATCCCGAAGTGGCAAAAACTCTTGATGCTTACTATGATATGCAGTCATATGAAGAGGAACACTCCAAAGATGCATTTGATACATATAACAAGGATGCTTTAAAAGAGAAACTTGAAAAAGGCAAATCGCCGACAGATTCCTTATATACCGATGACGAGAAAAAAGCCATCGAAACTAACTTTAATTCGCTTAAAACTCTCGATGGTTGGAATGTTGACCAAATTTATAAATACTACAAGCGAGCCAAAAACAGAGAAAAAGCTGAGAAAGAAAATGAAAATATTAAAGATTTTGCTGATAAACACCCGATTGCAAGTACGGCTATAAGTACGCTTAATATGATTCCGTCAGCTTTTGAATCCTCACCAAAACAAGTTGCATCCAATATTGATAAATGGACAGGCGGTGACGGATATTATAATCCTGAGGAATCTGCCGTGTACCAAAATAATTTACTGCAACAAGAAGTCGCAAGTAATATAGATAATCCGTTAGGAAGATTGGCTTATCAACAGGGAGTAAGCCTTGTTGATAACGCTATTCGTATGGGTATCGCATATGCAAATCCTGCTGTCGGATTATCTATGATGGGTGCAGAGGTAGCGACACAGGGATTTAATGATACTGTTGAAAATGGCGGTTCAGTAGAGCAGGCTCTTTTCACAGGTCTTGCTTACGCAGGTGTTGAAGTGCTTACCGAAGGTGTATCACTTGGTAAACTAAAAGCTTTTAAAAATGGCGGTGTAAAGGAATTCAAGAGCATTTTAAAGAATGCAGGAAAGCAGATTTTGACCGAGGCATCGGAAGAAGTATCTGCAACGCTCCTTGATAGTGTAGCAGATGAAATCATTAACGGTAGCTTATCTCAGCTCGAGACAGAGTATGACAGATACATTGACAGCGGTATGTCTGAAACTGAGGCAGGACAGGCAGTAATGCTGAATTACGGTGGTCAGATTATACAGGATGCAATTGGCGGTGCATTAATGGGCGGAATTTCGGGTACTGCTGTCAATACATCTCAATACAGAAGAAATATTAAGGCAGGAAAATCTATATCCTCTCTTGATAACATAGACACGGTTAAGAATCTTGCAAAGCATTACGGTCTTAATGACAGCGTTACCGATTACGAAAGCAACCCGACTAATGCAAGACTCGGTGCTTTGCAAAGTGAGGCATATGAAAAAGCAACAGAAAGTATGCCGTCAAAAAAGGAATTTAAAAGAGTCATCAAAAAAGCAAACCTCACATCGGATGAAAATGTTGTTGCAAACAAACTTACAAACGGCGAAAACTTGACAGACGATGACCTCGAAAAAATCAAAAAGTCTGAAAGCTTAAAATCACTTCTTGCAAGCGATGTTGTCAATCAAGCAAAAAGTGCAAGATTTAATCAGCAGACTGCATTGCTTTCCGCAGACACAAAACTATTCACCCCGAGCCTCATTGAATTTAATGCTGAGAAAAGTGATGCTGATGCAAATTCTAACAAAGCCGAAACGCTCGACAAGTTTCTTACAAAAAACGCTAAGAATATGACAATCAACACCGATACGGTCGATAAGATGAAAGATGCTTATAACGGATTAGAAGATAAAATCGAGCCTGACACTTTCGCTATGGAGTATGCGAGATTTTATAATCAGGGTGTCCGTGCGGTTGCATTTAAGAGCTTGAATAGCACAGTATCACAGTTACCGTACAATGTACAAGTATCGGCTTATGAAGATGGCTTGAATAAGTACACAACGGCACTCAAAGCAGGAAACGCTCTTTCAAAATTACAGCAGGAATGGAAAGACAAAACAAACGGTTACGCTAAAGGTACGGTTGACACTTCCGCTCTTGAAGGTATCAAACTTAACGATGAACAGAAAACATCTGTTGATTATATCTCAGGCTATGCTAATCACGGCTTGAATGTTAAGTTTTATGCATCACGGACTGACGAAAACGGTGTGTATATAGACGATAACGGTGGTTATGACTCTTTGACTAATACCATAATGATTGATATTAACGCAAAGAAGGAAACCATCAACGATGTTATAAGTAAAGGTGCGATGATGTCAACTTTCGGTCACGAGCTTTCCCACCTTGCTGAACACGCACCCACAGAGTACGCAGAACTTTCAAAGGCTATTCAGGATGCCGTTGGTGCTGATGCATTCAACGATGTAGTCGATAAGCATTACTCTATGCTTGAAGAACGCAACAGTAAGAAATGGCATAAAATGTCAGAGGATGAAAAACAAATTTATGCGACAAGAGAGGCTATTGCTGAATTTTCTTCTGACCTTGTTAACAAAGCAAAAATCCTTGAAAGAATGTCGAAAGAGAATCCTTCTGTCGGTCAGAAGTTTATCAATCTCATTAAGAAGGTTATTAGCAAGATTAAAAGCATTCTCAATGATAACAGAGGTATGACCGATGAGGCAAGACTACTTGCTAATAACCTTGCAAGCAATGCTGAAAAACTGCAGTCAATTGTTGATAAATACGAAAAAGCTGTCATCGAAGGACTCAAAAATCAGAATGCTAAAATCTACGCAAAAAAATCCTCAATAGAAAGCAATAACTCTATTGAAGAAAATAATACTGAAATTCAGAACAACACAAGAAGCGGTAGCTTTCTTTCAGATAGTGAGGCTGAAAATAAATACGCTGAGGCTGTCAAAAGTAATGACATCGAAACGGCACAAAGGCTTGTCGATGATAAAGCTATGTCTTGGGGAGCATACTCAGAGGATGGAAAAACCCCAACAAAGCTTTATCACGGCACAGAAAGTTTCGGTTTTACTGCTTTTGACCTTTCTAAGATGGATGACGGAGCAAGTATATTCTTGACGAATAAACCCGAAATTGCCTCTACATATTCAGGTGTTGATAATCTCAAAAAAATTTCAGAAAAAGATAACATTGATGTAGATAAATTATCGGTAGATGACACGGCAAAGTTATTGAATATATACGCTCAAAATTTAGATAACGATTGTTCGTTTACTGTGATGAGTGTTGACAAAATAAAAAACTTTAAAAATACCGTCAACTCTGATATTGACTACGCTAAAAATATACTCAAGGCGAAAATTGAAGAAAACAAATCCAATCCGTCAAGGTTTTATGCTCTTCATAAATCAACTTATGTTGATTTGTTGGAATCATTAACTAACCACGCTTATGATGAGATTTCGACTCCTTTATATATATTATTGGCAATGGATGATACTTTCACAACCGAGCAATTCAAAAAACTTTCCGATACTGAGCAAAATATTAGATTGCTTAACAAATTATCTGAAATCAAAAGTGATGAACCGATAATTGTTCAAAAAGAATTGGGCGGTTATGTAGTTGAGCCTTTATCAGTTCAAGAGGCAAAAGATGAACTAAAAGCAAATATCAATAAAGGTAACTATTCGTTGTTTGCTAAGATTTCAAATCCTCTTATTATTGATGCCAACAAAAGTAATTGGAATGAAATTGATGTGAAACCAGTTTTAAACACTCCTTTTGGTGATGCAATCAAATCAGAATATGGTGAAGATTATTTTGATTACGGAACGAAACACCTTTCGACAAGAGATGTTTCCAATTACGCAAAACAGTCAGGTTATGACGGTGTTATTTTCAAGAATCTTAAAGATAACGGTGGTCGCAACAGTAATGTTTCGCTTGATACTGTTTCTGATGTTTACATTGCTTTCAATCCAAACAATGTAAAATCAGCCGATGCAATAACCTACGATAATAACGGTGAAGTGATTCAGCTCTCAGAAAGATTCAATAGTAGTGAGAATGATATTCGCTACAATATGAGAGGCGGTGACTTCCTCAGCAACCGAGAGGCACTTGCACAGGCTCTTGAAACAACCACAATTAACGCATCAGAGCGGAATACCGTTAAGACCTATCAACAGGGACTTGAGCAGATGAACAAACTCAACGATAAGCTTAATGAGATTGACGATAAAATCAAGGCTATCAATACCAAAGACAACATCTCTAAGAGCGACAAAGCAGAGATTGCATCACTCAAGAAAGTTAAAGCGGAAACCAAAGAAAAAATCGTAAACAAAGACAAAAGTCTTTTAAAACTCGAGTCAACCGAGGCAATGCGTAACATCTTAAAGTACGAAACCTCTAAGAAGATTGCAAGGGTGCGTGAGCAGAAGAATGAGCGTATTGCTGAAATCAGAAAGCAGGAAACGCAGAAACGCAAGGATGCTGTTGCAAAGCTCCGTAAACAGAAGAATGATAAGATTGATGATATCATCCTGAAAAACCGTGAGAAACGCAAGGCAGATGCTGAAAAACGCAAGGATAATCAGGACTGGTCGCATTCAATCAGCGAAATCAAGAAATACTCAAAGAAACTGTTAGATGCTGTCTTGCATCCGACAGAGAAAATGTATATTCCATACGGCTTGAACGAGCCTATCAAGAGTATTACATCAACTCTTCTTGATTCAATCAATCTCGATAACGATACTAAGATGTCAGACAATCTTAGAAAACTCTCTCAACAGCTTGAACAAGTCAATCAAAGCGATGAGCATTACGGTGATTTCTATAATGCTTACAATGAGGAAATCATCGAAGAAATAAAAGGCTTTGCTGATTACCTTGATGATAGGCTTGAAGGTGTCAAAATCAAGAAACAGACACAGGGAGAAAGCCTTATTGAAGGACTCACACACGAAGAGGCTAAGGAAATTGAACAGATTGTCAAAGATGTGTACCATGCAACAAGGGATGCTGTTAAGCAGATTGGCAGACAGGATGCTATTACTAACTATGAGTCAGGTTTAAGGATTATTAATCAAACAAGAGAACTCGGTGATGTTAAACTTAATGTAATGGATTCATTGCTTGACCAAGTATTATCACCGATGCGACTTATGGCGAAGTACACAGGCTACAATGCGGATGCCGAACTCATGTATCACATCAATGCTCTTAACGAGGGTACGGAAAATTACAATATGTTTAAGATGCTCGCTGAAAAGCCTCTCAATGATTTCATCAAAGAAAATCCAAAGGAGTACGAAAGCTTTAAAAACGATGTCATCGAAATCAAATACCGTGACAATAAGAATGTTGCACAGACTGTCAAAATGACAAAATCACAGGGATTGCAAATACTGATGTCTTGGACAAGAGAACATACAGAAGACTCTCACCTTGACCATATGGAGCGAGGCGGTGTTACTCTGCTTGATGCCGAACAGATGAGTAAAGGCAATTATGAAAAAGCATTTGCTCAGAGAAAGACAATCAGAGGCATTAATTTAAGTTTCATATCGTCTGTGCAGAGTCAAATGGGAGATTTTGAAAATCATTATCGTGAACTTGCTGAAACGCTTTTCAATGAGGTTTCCAATGCTTACATCAATGACACTTCTGCAATTCTTCTTCATCGTGACATTGCAACCGAAAAATACTACATACCTTTTGCCGTTAATAAAGATTTCCTTTCTACAGAAATTGACGGTCTGAAATACGATGCGACCATTGTCAACAAAGGAATGCTGAAAGCTACCAAGAGAAACGCACCACAGGCTCTTAACATTGCAGGACTCGACAGCGTTATATCTAAGCATATAAGAGATGTCGGACAGTATTACGGTTACGCTGTGCCTATCCGAAATCTTAACAAGGCACTCAATGTTAAGTTGTTTGACACAAACGAAAACGGTAACAAGATTGCAACAGACTCAGTGAGGAATGCCCTCAGAGAAACCTTTAATTCTGACAAGCCGATTCAGTTTATCGAACAGGTAATGACTGATTTACAGACATCAAGAAAATCAAACTCTCAGACCGAAAAAGCAATCAATAAGATTGTTAGGGCAGTCAGAGATAATATGATTACATCGGCACTTAAAGGCTCTGTATCGGTAGTTATTAAGCAGGGAGCATCATTGTACACAGCATCAAGCATTCTTTCAATGCGTTCCGTATCTGTCGGTGCAGTCAAAGGTATTCAGCAGATTGCTCGCAAGGGTGGTTGGAAACAACTTACAGATGAGATTGATGCACACACGGCAGGTCATTATATGCGTAGAATTGGCTTGTCATCGATGGAAATTGAGGCAATGAAAGACTCTTGGCTCGGTAAAAAACTGCCTACAGCACTCAACCCTGCAAAATGGATACAGGGTACAGACTGTATCACAACAGCGTTGCATTGGGTAGCAACTAAGGAAGAAGTAAGCCGACTTTATAAGGAACAGGGAAAAGCTGACCAAATAGGCTCTGATGAATATTTTGACGAGGTCACAAAGTTATATGACCAAATCCTTGAAGAAACACAGCCTATGTATGATAGTCTGCATCGAGGCGAGATACAGAAAAATTCAAACGAGTTATTAAAATCTGTATTTATGTTCAAAACTCAGCCGTTGCAGAACACAGGTATCTTGTATGATGCAATTATGGATTATCAGGCAAACAAGGACAATGCAGAACTTCGAGGAGCTAAAAAACAAAAACTTGCAAAAGCAGTTTCTTCGCAGATGGTATCAGCACTTACTTTTGTTGCAATGACCTTTATTGCATCTCTCGCTCTTCATAAACCTGAACGCTACAAAGATGAAAATGATGAAGTTACTCTTTCCTCTGTTCTTGAAAGACTCGGTATTGACTGGGCAGAAACAGGATTTAGCGTTCTTGTTCCAATTGGCGGTGCTGAACTTGCATCATTCATTGAAAATCAGATTAACGGTAAAGATTATGATTTTGCATCTGATAATGTTGTGTCAATGCTCAATGACTTTACCTCATCAATTGGTGACTTTAATCAGAATGTTGTTGTTGCTCTTGCACAAGGTAATTTTGACCTTGATAAAGCAAAAGATGCCCTATGGGGATTATCTGTCGATGGTCTTGCATTTTTCAGAGGATTCCCTTTGAAGAATTACAGCAATATCGTTAACGGTATCTTTTCTAATTTGTCGGATGCAATCAGCGGTCATAGCACTTACTTCGGTTCATCGGGCGGTCGAAAAGGTAGTGAATACGCAAACTCATATGATGTACTTATTGACAATAACCCCGAAAAGGCAAAGCAACAGCTTGAAACATTCTATAATGAGAAGTATGAAGAACAGATTGCAAAAGGCGAAACTGAAACCGAGGCAAAGAAAAAAGCACAGACCTCTGTCCGTACTGCACTAACTACGCAGTACAAAAAAGAATATCAGAAGGCATTTCTCAACAATGACCGTGACAAAATGCAGAAAATCAGTAAGAAACTGCAAAAATCAGGCTATATGAAGTGGAACGGCAAATCATTATCAACTGTGTTAGGTGAATGGACTAAGTCGGCTCAAGAAGATTCAAACAAATAAAAACGAATCCTGTGTGGTTAGTGTACCGCACAGGATTGCCCTATAATTATTTAAAGAGGTGATTTAAATGAAATCAAGAACAATGAAGTTTACGCTTGACTGCTCCAAAGTGGGGAATCAGTTATGCATAGATGGTATCAGACAGGGCGATGCCAACTCTATTGTATTCATCATTTCGCTTGCAAACGGCATCAATTTACTTGATGTTGTTGCAGGGAAAGAGGAATCCGTTGTTGTGACAATGTACGGCAAGAAACCCGATGGCACAACAATTGTCCGTGATTGTGGGATTAATGAGGATGGCAACATCACATATACTATCCACACTCAGGATACAACTTGTGTCGGCATTGTCAGTTATCAGCTTGTTGTGACATCTACAAGGGAGAAAATACTCGCATCTCCTGTTTTCAGCACGATGGTCGAAGAACGAAACCTCTTCAAGACTTATACAGTGTTGACGGCACAGCCTGATGACTGGGCAGATGGTTACGATAAGTATTATTACTATGAGGATGGCAGATTTTATAAACTGAACCGTTTTGAGAGTGAGTCTGCTCCCGAGTGGATAATCAATAAGTATTACTCAGTCAATGACAATGAAGTTGAAAGCACATCAGACTTTGATGCCCTTGCATACGCTCTCCTTAGAGCAAAACAGTATTCAGACAAAAGCGAGGAATATCTTGCAGAAGTTAAGAAAAAAGCTGATAAAAGTACCACACTTGCAGGATATGGTATCACAGATGCCCTGCAAAACGCAAAAGGCACAGTAAGCACAAATAACCTTGCCGACAATTGCGTGTCCTCTAACAAGCTGTCAGCGGATGTTCGGGCAAACCTTAACAGCAAAGCTGACTCAGTGAAAGTCAGTCAGCAGTTATCGCTCAAGGCAGATGCATCATCCGTATATACTAAATCTGAATCTGATGCACTTCTTAAAACCAAAGCGAACTCGGCAGATGTGGATGCATCTGTCAAAACAATCAACACAACAATTGCGAACAGCCAAAAAAGTGTGAATGCAAGCCTTAAAAGCCTCAACACAGCATTAACCAATAAAGCCAATACAGATGTTGTCAATGAGGTAAAACAGCGTGCAGAGTCAAATACAACGGCAATAGAGCTTAAAGTAAGCCGTACCGACTTTAACAACACCGTGACCAATCTCACAAATAGCATTAACGGAAAAGCTGACAGCAATTCCGTTTATTCAAAGGTTGAAACCGATAATTCGCTCGGCAAAAAAGCAGACAAGGTAGATGTTGATGTTTTACTGGCAAACAAAGCTAACCTTGTTAACAGCTCTAACATTTTTGATTTTGATGCTTGGGCGAAAGGGTTACAGAGTTTGACTAATCCAGTTTATCGGGGCACACTTGATGAATTGAACTTTGCCGAAAAATCAATTACCATTACCCCTACCCCTACATCAAACGACACTTTTACGATGGGTTGGTACGCACCTTTCCCCGAAACAATGAAAATAAGTGTAAAACCAAATACTAAATATTGGATTTGTTGGCTTACAAACAACAATAACAGCAATGCTTTTGTATTTTTAAACGGAAACAGTACCAATAATGTAAGAATAACACGTGGTAAAGGAACATTTGTCACAAACAATGATACGTCATTTATAACGCTTAGGTTTGGTATCTATCATAATAGTGCTTTCAAAGTGTCCGAAATTATGATTACCGAAAAAGAATCAATCTATTTACCAAATAAAGTTGCAGAAGGTGTCCCAGAGGTTGCAAACGAGGTTTTGGCATTTGAAAAAACAACCCAAGCCTCACTTGACAGCAAATATGACTCGTCAAATATCGAAAGCGGAACATCAACGCTGACCCCTTATTCAACCATTACCGATAAAATCAAAAGTGCAAGCTGTACATATAAGACGATTGGTGATGTTGTAATTGTCAGTGCAACCGTCAAAATGAATGCTGTTACAATTGGAGCAAACAGTTCATATCCGCTGATTGATTTACCGTACAAGTGCATTGCTGTGGATGATGTTTTTTGTGTCGGCATTTCAAACCTCGGCAAAATTTTTAAATTTGCAGTACCTAAAAACAACACTTGGTTGCAGTTTCAGTCACAGGATAAGACGGCTTACACATTTGCAGACGGCGAGCAAATTAATGTAATTTGCTTGTACAAAATCAAATAAAGGAGAATTTGAAAATGGAACTTAAAGAAAAAATCACACTCGATATGCTCACAAAGGACAGCGTGTCGGTACTCAGACAGCAGTTTTTGACCTTTAACGGTGAAGAAATGCAGGTTGGCGGAAACATCCGCAACGCATACATGAACAGCAAATCGGGCAGAGAACAGCTCAAAACGGTGCTGTCGGACGAATACTATAACGCTGTTATGGCTGTATGGGGCGATAATCCAACCATTGACGAGCCGACTGTTGATGCTCCAATAGTTGATGAGCCGACCGTTGATGAAGTCTGACGAAACATTGACGAAAGTTATCTGAAACACTTATCAACAGACAACAACAAATAACAACTTCATTAAATGACAAAAAAACAAGCCAAAACTAAGGCAGATGCTGTGTTTTGGCTTGTTTTCTATGTTTTTGCCGATGTTAAAATCCGACAATTGTTTGGTGCGCCAACAGGGACTCGAACCCCGGACCGACCGGTTATGAGCCGGTAGCTCTAACCAACTGAGCTATTGGCGCGTATTCTGTTTTCATTTGACAAATAGTTTATGCAATGTCAAATATCGTAATCAGCTCACGCAAAAAATATTATATCAAACTTTCCTTTGATTGTCAATGATTTTTATGCCGTAATATTCATTGTGGTTTTGCACAGTAAATTTAAATAAACTTACTTTTCACTTGTTCAAATCAACTGCTTGTGTTATAATTGCCTTATACGGACGGTGAAGATACACTTGACCGAAAAACAATTTGGAGGTTTTTAATATGGCAGAAATAAAAGCGTTCAGAGGAATGCGTTACAACACGGAAAAAGCAGGTGAAATTTCTCAGCTTTGCTGTCCGCCTTATGACATCATAAGCGAGGAACAAAGACTCGGTTATATCAGTGAAAACGAGTATAATATCATTCGGCTTGAGCTTCCGAAAGAGGGCGAAAACCCGTATCAGACAGCAAGAGAAATCCTTGATATGTGGCGGAACAGGGGTGTTCTTGTGAGCGAGGACAAGCCTGCAATCTATGTTTATGAGGAAGAATTCACGGCTTACGGCGAACGCAAGAGCATCAAGGGTATCATCGCCCGTGTTCATCTTGAAGAGTTTGAAAAGGGAATCATTCTTCCGCACGAGTTCACTCTTTCAAAGGCTAAAGAGGACAGACTTAATCTTATGAAGGCAACAAACTGCAATTTCAGTCAGATTTATGCCCTTTATATGGACAGCGAGCATACAACTCTTGCAACAATTGACAATGAATCTAAGGACACACCAAAGCTTGAATTTACCGACGGTGAGGGTGTTACTCACAGACTTTGGATTGTTACGGATGAAAATGTAATCGCAAAGCTTTGTGAAGATTTTGCCGACAGAAAGCTCTATATTGCAGACGGTCACCATCGCTATGAAACCGCTCTAAACTATCGAAACTACTGCCGTGAAAACGGTCTTTCAAAGGTTGGCGATCCCTGTGATTATCAGATGATTTACCTTGTTGACATGGAGCATCCGGGACTTGTTGTATTCCCGACACACCGCCTTGTGCGTGATTTGCCGGACTTTAATGTTGAAAAAGTTCTTGACGGTTGCAGGGAATATTTTGATGTTACCGAAATGAACGGTACGGACAATATGGAAAGCGAGCTTGCAAAGCTCTATGACGAGGGCAAAAAGGCATTCGGATTCTATGTCGGAAACGGAAAATGGTACAGGCTTGTGCTGAAAAATCTTGACATTATGGACAAGCTTCTTCCCGAATTGAGCGAACCGTCAAGACAGCTTGATGTTACCGTTCTCCATTCACTTGTGCTTGAAAGAATTTTCGGCATTGATAAGGAAAATATGGCAAATCAGATTAACCTTACATACACCAAATTTTTCTCAGAGGCTGTTGAGGGCGTTGACAACGGCAAGTTCCAATGCTCGTTTGTGCTTAATCCGACAAGAGTAACCGAAATCCGTGATGTTGCCGCCGCCGGCGAAAAGATGCCGCAGAAGTCAACATATTTCTATCCGAAGATGATTACGGGCATGGTTATGAACGATATCGGAGTTGAATAATGAACGAAAAGATGCGTAGAAAAGACAGGAAAACCACCGAAGAAAGAGCCTATGAAATCCTTAAAAACGGTGAATACGGCATTTTGTCAACAATCGGGGAGGACGGTTATCCCTACGGTGTGCCTGTAAATTTTGCCGTTGAGGGCAACAAAATTTATTTCCATTGCGCTCCGAATTCGGGCTTAAAACTGAAAAATGTTGAATACAGCAACAAGGTTTCGTTTTGCACGATTCAAAACAACAGAATTGACGGTGCAAAACTGACTTCAAAATACGAAAGTGCGGTTGTGTTCGGTACGATTGCAAAATCGGTTAAAAACAAGAACAGAGGTCTTGAACTGATTGTTGAAAAATATGCTCCCGAATTTATCGAAAGCGGAAAAAGGTGCATAGACAAATCGGGCAGTATGACAGGCGTTTATGAAATCACAATCGAAAAAATCACGGGCAAGGAAAATAAATAGTTTATTTATAATTGTTTAAGGGCAGAATATGAAAGAGGTGAGTATATGAAAATTCTTGTTGTCTTTACGGGCGGTACAATCGGCTGTGTGCGTAAGGGCGAGGTGCTTTCGCCCGACAATGAGCAGAAATATATGCTCACGCAGATGTATCTTGACAGGTACGGCGATGTTGATTTTGACACGGCTGAGCCTTATACCGTCCTCAGCGAAAATCTTGAGGGCTGTCACATGAACAGGCTTGCCGACTGTCTGCAAAGCTATGATTTGAACAGCTATGACGGTATTGTTGTAACTCACGGAACGGATACCCTGCAATACACCTCTGCATTTCTTGCCTATATTTTTGACGGCTTAAATGTGCCGATTGTGCTTGTTTCGGCAAATTATCCGCTTGATGACAGCCGTTCAAACGGCTTTGAAAATTTCGTCGGTGCGATTGACTTTATAAAATCAGGCAGCGGAAACGGTGTTTTTGTTTCGTATAAAAATGCTGATTTGCCCGTGACAATTCACAGAGCGTCAAGACTGCTTGCACATTCGGCATACAGCGACGAACTGCACAGTATTTTTGACGAAAGCTACGGTAAAATTCAGAACGGAATTTTTGTGAAGAATACCCGTTACAAGGCATTAAAAAGCGAGTTTGCTTTTGATGAAAGCGTCCGACTTTCGGATAACAGCAATGTGCTGAAAATTTCCGCAACGGTCGGTATGCAGTATCCTGAAATTACGGAAAATGTAAAAGCCGTTTTACTTGAGGGATTCCATTCGGGTACGCTGAATACTGACGGTAAGGCTTTGAACGACTTTTGTCAAAAAGCAAAAGCAATGAATATTCCCGTATTTTTGACGGGTGCGTGCAAGGGCTTTTATTACGAAAGCAAGCTGAAATTTGACGGGCTTAATGTAACAGTTCTGCCTCCTGCATCCCCGATTGCAATGTACATTAAGCTGTGGCTTTTGCCGAAAAGTGAATTTGACAAGGCTTTTTTGCCCTGTGCAGAAGATTTTTACGATAACGATTGACAATTTACAGATATAAAAATAAGGACAAATGACTTGATGGTCATTTGTCCTTTTAGGTTATTGTATTAAATTATTCGTCTTTGCTTTTATCTTTGAAATTATCTTCTGTGATGTTGTAGGTTGCACCGACAACTTCCTGAGTAAGATACTTTTCGTTTTCGGCAAGCTTTTCCGAACGGTTGTCTGCCTCCTCATTTTCTTTACCCGGCCATTTCTTGTAAACTACCTTGAGAAGAATAGGTGTTGCAAGCGATGAAACGATGATGAGAATAATAATAGGAGCAAAAAACTGCGGCGCCATAAGACCTGTGTCAAGTCCCTTCTTGGCAACGATAAGACCGACCTCACCGCGGTTCATCATACCTACGCCGATTTTGAGCGAGTCGGGCATATTGAATTTGCAAAGCTTTGCCGTACCGCCGCAGCCGATAACCTTTGTCAAAAGTGCAACTGCAACGAGTGCAATTGAGAACCAGAGCATTGAAAGGTTGAAATCGTTAAAGCTTGTCTGAAGTCCGATACTTGCAAAGAATACAGGTCCGAAAATCATGTACGAGCTGACATCCATCTTTCTTTCGATGTACTGTGAATCCTTGATGTTACAGAGGATAATACCTGCAACATATGCGCCTGTGATGTCTGCAATTCCGAAAAATTCTTCCGCACAATATGCACACGCAAAGCAGAGAACAAGACCGAAAATCGGAATTCTTCTTGAGTGCGGCCAGAGTTTGTCGAGCCACTTGAAGAGAAAATAAAGTGCAAAGCCGAGTACAAATGCAAGAACAAAGAAAAGTACAATGTTGATGCAAACGGACGCAGGCTGAACATCGGGGCTTTTGAAACCGATTACAACGGTGAGAAGTACGATGCCGATAACATCGTCTATAATTGCGGCTGAAAGAATTGTTGTTGCAACTCTTCCTTTCAGGTGTCCCATTTCTTTAAGAGCCTGAACAGTAATACTAACCGAGGTTGCCGCAAGGATTGTTCCCATAAATACAGCCTCAAGCATCGCAAGGTCGCCGTCACCAAAGCCGAATACAAGGTAAACAGCCGCACCGCCTGCAACCGAAACGATTACACCGGCAAACGCAACAAGCAAGGCAACAGGTCCTGTTTTGATAAGCTCTTTAAGATCCGTTCCCAGACCTGCCGAGAACATCAGCAAAATAACGCCGATTTCAGCCATACCTGAGATGAACCCGTCATACGAAACAAAATTAAGCATACAAGGTCCTACGATAAGACCTGCAATAATCTCACCCACAACCTGCGGTGCGCCGAGCTTTCTGGCAACAATACCGAGAAGCTTTGCCGCAACAAGGATTATGGCAAGATTCTTCAGAATATCAAGTGTGTTAATTTCCATAACTTCTTTTTCGGACAGACTTCAAACGCCTCCTAAACGGCAGTCTGACCGACTCTCCTTTCTCTCTTATAAAACCGAATATATTCTATCACAATCGACAGCGATTTTAAATAAATATTTTGAAGTTCGACAAAAATCGCACTTTGCACAAATTAATGAATAATACAGCTTGAAAAATATGCAAAAAGTATTTTTATGTATTATTGCTTTTAAGGGTTGGAATGCTTGCTTTTATGAGTTTTGTCATATGCTCGGAAATCACTGAAATCGATTCAATAAGTTCATCCGAATAATCGTTTGTGTTCTCCTGATTTTCAACAAAGGCATAGTATCCGCCGTAGATTGCGTAGTCAAGAAGTGTGCAGAATTTCTTATCGTTTATATATTCCGGGCAGTTCTCGAAAAACATATTTTTCAATGATTTTGAAAGCTTTACTATAAGATTGGGATGTTGTGAACCGGAAAAAACCGTGTTTGTCAGTGCCTTGTTTTCGGTCATTGCACCCAGAAGATTGCGATAAAATTTTACGGGCTCGTCAATCATCATCTGCGGATTGCTTATGGTACTTACAATGCCGTCAACTACCTCGCTTTCAATTTTATCCGAAAGGTCGAACATATCTTCATAATATGTGTAGAAGGTCGATTTATTGATGAGTGCTTTTTCACAAAGCTCCTTAACGGTAATTTTGCGCAGTTCTTTTTTTGAACGCAGATTTACAAATGCGTCAAAAATACTTTTCTTGCTTTTCATAACTCTTATGTCCAAAGATAATCACCTGATTTTAAAATTAGTCGGTTTTCCAACGAAAGTAGCGTAATTGTCGCTTGTTTATGCTTTCGTTATTGTATATTATAACAGTATGGGATAAGTGTGTCAAAAATAAAAATTACGGATGAAACACGCATTACCTGACTATTTTTTGGAACGATTTTCACAGCAACTGACAATATTTCAGGCAAACCGACAAAATTATTTACATAAAAATCGTTTTTACCACTTGTATATTTGGTGAAAATATATTATACTATACTTGTATTATTGAAGAACTGCCTACAATCGCAGAAAAGAGGGTTACTATGGCTTTTAAAATCAATGACGAAAGAGCGCCGCTTGATCAGTTTTTACAAGGCGAATCTGTTCGTGCTTATGAATTTTTAGGCTCACACTTTGTGAACTGGGACGGCCGTCAGGGCGTTGTTTTCAGAGTATGGGCACCGAACGCATTGTCCGTTTCGGTGGTCGGTGATTTTAACGACTGGAACAATGACGCAAACTTTATGTACAAAATCTCGGACGGCGGCGTCTGGGAGTTGTTTATTGAGGGAATTCCCGAGTTTGCCTGCTATAAATATTGTGTCGAAACCCCGTGGCATGAGAGAAGGCTCAAAACCGATCCTTATGCTTTTCATTGCCAGACTCGTCCCGACAACGCATCCCGTGTCTACGAAATTGACGGCTATGAGTGGCATGATGAAAAGTGGTATGACTACAAAAAAGAGCATCCGCACAAGAATATGCCTGTCAATGTTTACGAGGTAAATGCTGGTTCTTGGCGTAAGTATGAGGACGGCAATGTTTTCAGCTATCGCAAGCTTGCTGATGAGCTTATTCCTTATGTTAAGAATATGGGCTACACTCACATTGAGTTTATGCCTCTTACAGAATATCCGTTTGACGGCAGCTGGGGATATCAGGTTACAGGCTACTTTGCCGCAACATCCCGTTACGGTGAGCCGAAAGACCTTATGTATTTTGTGGACAGATGTCATGAAGAGGGCATCGGCGTTATCCTTGACTGGGTTCCTGCCCACTTTCCAAAGGACGCACACGGTCTTGGCAGATTTGACGGTACAGGCTGTTATGAATATGAAGATCCCCGTATCGGTGAACACAAGGAATGGGGTACATATATCTTCAATTACGGCAGATATGAGGTAACAAGCTTTCTCCTTTCATCTGCAATGTTCTGGCTTGACAAGTATCATGTTGACGGTATCCGTGTTGACGCCGTTGCATCAATGCTTTATCTTGACTACAACAGAAATGACGGCGAGTGGATTGCAAACGCATACGGCGGAAGAGAAAACCTTGTTGCCGTTGATTTCCTGCAGAAGCTCAACACGGTTGTACATATGTTCCACCCCGAGGCTATGATGATTGCCGAAGAAAGTACGGCATGGCCGAATGTTACACGCTATCCGATTAAGGATATGGGACTCGGCTTTGACTACAAGTGGAATATGGGTTGGATGAACGATATGCTTTCGTACATCTCACTTGATCCGTTGTGGAGAAATTATCACCACGACACCCTTACATTCAGCATGGTTTATGCTTTTTCCGAGAACTTCATGCTCCCGATTTCTCATGATGAAGTTGTTTACGGCAAGGGTTCTCTCATCAATAAAATGCCCGGCGACTATGACATGAAGTTTAGCGGTGTGAGGGGTTTCATAGCGTATATGATGGCTCACCCGGGTAAGAAGCTTATGTTCATGGGCAGTGAAATCGGTCAGTTTGACGAGTGGAATGCGAACGAGGAGCTTGAATGGAACCTTCTTTCATTTGAAAAGCACCGTCAGCTTAACCTTTTCTTTGCTGAGGTAAACAAGTTCTATCGTGATGTTCCTGCTATGCATGAGAACGACTATGATTGGGACGGTTTCCAGTGGATTGCACTTGATGACTACAAGAACAGCATCATTTCGTTCCGCAGAATTGCTTATGACGGCAGTGAAATCATCTGCGTGTGTAACTTCCAGCCTGTTCAGCACGATAACTATGTTGTTGGTGTGCCCGAATACGGTATTTATGAAGAAGTGTTCAACTCCGAGGCTGAAGAATTCGGCGGTTGCGGAATCAGAAACGAGGGCGAGCTCAAGGCTAAAAAGAAGAAAGACCACGAGCTCAACTATTCAATGGAAATCACAGTTCCGCCGCTTGCTGTTATGTATTTCAAGCTTAAAAAGAAGCTGGCTCTTCCCGTAAAGAAAAAGACTACGGCAAAGAAGGACGCCGCTCTTGCAAAGCTTAAAGCCGAAAAGGCAAAGAAATCGGCAAAGGCTGCTCCGAAAAAGGAAGATAAGGCAGAAAAAGTAAAGGCTGAGGCAAAGTCTGCAAAGGCAGAAGCAACCGCTGAAAAGGTTGAAAAGAAAGCCGAACCCGCTCCCGAAAAGCCCGTTAAAAAGGCAGTAAAAGCAGTTAAGGAGGAAATTCCTGCTCCTGCTGAGGTTGAGAAAAAAGCTGAAAAAACAGAAAAAGCAGTTAAGGCTGAAAAAGTCGAGAAAACCGAAACTGCCGTAAAGGCTGAAAGCAAAACCGTAAAAGCAGAAAAGCCTGCAGAAAAGAAAACAACAGCTAAAAAATAATCAAAATATTACAAATCATTTGTGCCGATGGATTTTTCTGTCGGCATTTTTGTTTGCCCGAAAACGCATTACATACAAAATTTTTGTAAAGTCTATTGTTATTGTGACCGTATTTGTGGTATAATCATTTAAATGCGGAATGCCGAAAATTGCCGTTTGAACGGCACAAAATTGTCGGCTGATTTTAATTTTGATTATTACGGAGAATTTTATATGAAAATCGACAACAAAAAGGCAAGAATAATTCTTGCGGTTATTATTGCGGTGAGCCTTGTCATAAGCACGGTTTATATGTTTGCAAAACAGGGCTTTCACGAGGACGAGCTTCTGACCTATAACCTTGCAAATTCCTCAAAACAGCTTAATGTTGACGGAGGTTGGAACAGTCCCGAGGATTTCAACGAGTATCTTGCCGTGTCGCCCGATGACAGATTCGACTATGCTCAGGTATATGAAAATCAGATTATAGATGCGTCGCATCCGCCTCTCTATTACGCACTTGTTCACACGGTCTGTTCATTTTTTCCGGGCGTGTTCTCAAAATGGCTTGCCTATTCAATAAATGTGCTTGCCATGGCAGGCATTTTGATTATGCTTTATAAAATCGGACGGAAAATCACGGGCAACAATCTTTACGCCTTGATCGGTGTGGGGGCATATGCTCTGAGTATTGCGTGTATTACCACGACAATTTATCTCAGAATGTACGCAACGCTTACCTTCTGGGTGCTTGCGTTCGTTTATATGAGCATAAAGCTCTATGAAAAAAAGAACACCGTCGGCATAAAGGACTGCATTCTGCTTGCAGTTACAGTGCTTTGCGGTGTGCTTACCCAGTATTATTTCATCCTCTTTGCAGGACTTACGGGACTTGTTTTCCTTGTGTTCAAAATCAAGGAAAAGTGCGGTAAAGACCTTATTAAGTACATTATTGCGGCTGTTGTCGGTGCAGGACTTGCACTCTGCATTTATCCGTACATAATCTCGAATGTACTCGGCGGCAACCGTGGACTCAGTTCGCTTGATATGTCGGCGCTTGATATGATTACGGTTGTGACCTATGTTTTCTACAAGCTTTGCACCTATGTTCAGATTCTTGCAAAGGATATGTTCATCAATCAGGTTTGGCTGCTCGGACTTTGTACAGCCGCAGTTATCGGATTCGGAATTTATTTCCGTTTTGTGAAAAAGGTAAAAATTCCTAAAAAGGCGATGTTTGCCGTAGTCCCGGCAGTTTGCTATTTCATCGGCATTTCACTTGTTTCACCGTTTAACAGCGACCGCTATGTTATGGCGTCACTTCCGCTGATTGCAATGCTTTTTGCATTCTCGTTCATCAGAATTTTCACACTTTTCAAAAATCAGAAGATACGCCTTGCCGTGCCTGTATGCATTTTGCTTGCGTCAGTCACAGCGTTTGTTACGGTTAAGCCCTATTACACATACGGCAAAACAAATCTCTATGAGCCAAAGACAGACAACTGCATTTTTGTCGGAACTGCAATGCTTGAATGGAACAAGTGTATTGACAAGTTTATGAACTACGACAGCACAATGATTGTTCAGAGTTCAAAGTTCTCTCCGACTCTCGGTGATGAGCTTGAAGAATTTGCCGAAAAACGAGGAGTTATCACCAACGGAAAGGTTTCTTCGCTTGCCGAGGCATTTATGTTTAACGGCGACACAAATAAGCAGGAAACCGACAGCATGGAAAAACTCAAAACGGACAAAAAGCTTGCGTCACTTGACGAGGTAACGGTTTATGTTTCCCGCCTTGCAGACAAAGATGATGTGCTTAAATACATAACGGAAAACACAAAATTTAAGAATTATGAGCTTATTCAGGCTGATTACAGCTTTGAAGATTTCTACAACTGGTACGACTATTTTGTTGAAACCGAGTCGTATTGCAATGTTTATCGTTTTTATTAACAGAGGTGTTTAAAATGAATTCGGATAAAATCGATCGCAAAAATTCTATCGGTGTAGCATTTTCGGGCGGCGGACTTCAAGGTATTGCTCACATCGGTGCTGTTCAGGCTCTTTATGAACTCGGAATCCATCCGCAGTATGTTTCGGGTACAAGCTCGGGTGCGGCAATGGCGGCAATCGTTGCAATGGGCTGTGATTCCGATGAAATGAAAAGAGTTGCAAAAAAGCATTGGAAAACTCTTGCCGAAATCGACAACGGCCTTATTTTCAAATCTCTTGCACAGCTTATTCTAAATAAAAAGATTCAGAAAGACGGCATCAAGTCGGGGGAACTGATTGAAGATGTTATCCGTGACATTATGAATGAAAAAGGTATAACAGGCTTTGAAAATCTTCCGATTAACCTTTCAATCTGTACGGTTGACACGCTTACAACCGATGAATGTATTTTTACAACCAAGGAAGAAAATCTTGAAAACGAGCATATTCACTACATAACAGGCGCTCCGCTTGAAACTGCTGTTCGTGCAAGTATGTCGTTCCCTGCAATTTACACAACCTGTCCTTATGACAAGTACAACTTTATTGACGGCGGTTCAAAGGACAATTTGCCTGTAAAAATTCTGCGTGATATGGGCGTCGGCAAGGTTCTTGCAATCGGCTTTGATATTATGACCTACAATCCAGACGCAGGCCTTGGCGGTCTTATTAAGGTTATTTGGCGTGCGCTTGATGTTTATTCAATTGACGGCACAAGAGAGTCAAAGAAAATGGCTGACCTCGCAATTGATATCAAGAACGAAAACACACAGCTTTTCTCAATGGACAGCGTTGACGAAACCATTCAGGAGGGCTACGATGCGATTATGGCTCACAAGGACGAAATTTTAAAGGTTTTCGGTGAGCAAAACAGTGCGGAATAATTAAGATTAAAGAGGACTTCTTTTTTGAGAAGTCCTTTTGATGTAGATGAAACGAGGATTTTATGTTAAAAATTTTGAATAAAACCCGAAAGGTATCGGGCAAAATGTCCGTACCAAAACAAATTATGACAACATTCTTTGCTCTGCTTTTTGGCGGTGGCATGGGAATTGTCGCAAAGTTTCTTGATTCGAACAGACTGCCGAGCTTTTTCGATTGGCTTGATTTGTCAAACTTTTTGGGCAGAACAGCACCGTGGATTTTTATTGCCGTGTGCCTTGCCGTATTCAGCAAATCACCCTTAAAAGCAGGAATTAATGTTTTTGCGTTTTTTGTGGGAATGTTAATAGGGTACTATGTGTGGACAAGTGTTTTTGCAGGCTTTTATCCCGATATTCCGTACCTTATGAGGTGGCTGATTCTTGCTGTTGTATCGCCGTTTTTGGCATTTCTGATTTGGTATGCAAGGGGACGGGGTGCGCTTGCAATCGGAATTTCTTCCGTACTCATGGCAATATTCTGTTGCTTTGCATTTAATCTCAACTTTGCCGATTTCAGAATTCTGTATCTCCCCGAATTTATACTTTGGCTTGCAAGCATCGGAATTTTGTTCAAGGATGTAAAACAGAGCGCATTTTCTCTGCTGATTTCAATTCCCGTTGCCCTTTCGCTTGAATACACGGGACTTCTCGGAATTATCGGCATTGGTTGATATTTTTAAATCTCTGTTGTATAATCTAAGTGCAGATTATTTGCATCTCTAAAGTGATGTAAATAATCATAGAAATTCAAAATGTGAAAAATGTAAAAAATTTGCAGGAGGGTGATTTTTGTGAATATCAGCGTTGGCGACAGAGTTGAGATGAAAAAACAGCACCCATGTGGTTGCAAAACCTTTGAAATTCTGCGTGTGGGAATGGATTTTAAGATAAAATGCGAAAAATGCGGCAGAGAGGTTATGGCGCCCCGTGCAAAGATTGAAAAAAATATTAAAAAAATTTTGACGGAGTAAGATATATATGTTTGAAAAAATCGAAATATTTGACAAAAGGTACTCCGAGCTTTCCGAAAGGCTCTACCAGCCGTCAGTAGCGGGCAATCCCGAGGAATATCAGAAAATTATGAAGGAAATCAAGTCGATTGAGGAAATCGTTTTGACCTACCGTAAATACAAAGAGGCTGTTCAGACCGAAAAAGACAGCCTTGAAATTCTTGAGGAAACAAGCGACAAAGAGCTTAAAGAGCTTGCTCAGATCGAGCTTGACGAGGCTAAGGATAATATCAAAAATCTTGCGGAAGATTTGAAAATTCTGCTTTTGCCGAAAGATCCGAACGATGAACGAAATGTTATCGTTGAAATCCGTGGCGGTGCAGGCGGTGAGGAATCGGCTCTGTTCAGTGCGGTTCTGTTCAGAATGTACTCGATGTATGCCGAAAAAAAGGGCTTTAAAATCGAGATTATCAATGCCAATGAAACCGAAATCGGCGGTTACAAGGAAATTTCCTTTATGATTGAGGGCGAGGGTGCATACTCACGCTTTAAGTACGAAAGCGGTGTTCACCGTGTTCAGCGAGTACCCGAAACCGAAAGTCAGGGCAGAGTTCACACATCGACAACAACCGTTGCGGTTTTGCCCGAGGCAGAAGATGTTGAGCTTGAAATTGATCCGAATGACCTCAAAATTGACACCTTCCGTTCAAGCGGCGCAGGCGGTCAGCATATCAACAAAACAAGTTCCGCAATCCGAATCACTCACTTGCCCACAGGTATGGTAGTTGAGTGCCAGGACGAGAGAAGTCAGTACAAGAACAAGGACAAGGCCCTTAAAGTTCTCAAAAGCCGACTTCTCAAGGAAAAACAGGACAAACAGGCGAGTGAAATTGCCGAAAACAGAAAAATGCAGGTAGGTACGGGCGACCGCAGTGAGCGAATCCGCACATATAACTATCCGCAGGGCAGAGTAACCGACCACAGAATCGGTCTTACCCTTTACAAGCTTGAAGAAATTCTCAACGGCAACCTTGACGAAGTGATTGATGCACTTGTTGCCGCTGACAGAGCCGAAAAGCTCAAAGAAAGTATGGAAAAATAATCCGGTGATAATTGTGAAAACATTGTTGTTAAAAAATACAGAGGAAGATATAAAAACTGCCGCAGAGTTGCTTAAAAACGGCGGTGTTGTAGGAATTCCGACCGAAACAGTTTACGGACTTGCGGCTGACGCACTCAACCCCGAGGCCGTAAAGAAGATTTTTAAAGCAAAGGGCAGACCCGGGGATAATCCGCTGATTGTCCACATCTGCGATTTTTCCGATATCGAAAGACTTAACCTTGTGACGAAAATTCCCGACACGGCAAAAAAACTTGCCGATGCGTTCTGGCCGGGACCGCTCACAATGATTATGAAAAAGTCGGATGTTATTCCGAATGAAGTTTCGGCAGGACTTGACACGGTTGCAATCCGTTTTCCGAGCCACAAAACCGCACAGGCGATTATCCGTGAATCGGGTACGGTTCTTGCCGCACCTTCGGCAAATATTTCGGGCTCACCCAGTCCGACAACCGCACAGCATGTTATGAACGATATGGACGGCAAAATCGACGCTGTTCTTGACGGCGGTGCAAGTGAGGTAGGTCTTGAAAGCACGGTAATCACTCTTGCGGGAGATGTTCCGAGGGTGCTTCGTCCGGGCGGAATTACTGTTGAAATGCTCGAGAGTGTTCTCGGCAAGGTTGAAGTCGATGATGCGGTTTTGCACAAACTTGCAGACAATGTAAAGGTTGCAAGCCCCGGTATGAAGTACAAGCACTATGCGCCAAGGGCGAGAGTAATACTTCTTAATTGCAACGATGAGCAATATATTGATTATGTAAACAAAAAGGCGGCTGAAGGAGTTGCTGCACTCTGTTGCGACGAGGATATTCCGCTTTTGAAAACTCCCGTTTTCTCTCTCGGAAAACGAAACGACTATACAAGACAGGCTCACACGCTTTTTGACGAGCTTCGCAGAATTGATGAGGACGACAGCGTTAAGGTTGTATATTCAAGACTGCCAAAAACGAACGGCGTCGGAATGGCTGTTTACAACCGACTTATAAGAGCGGCAGGCTTTGAGGTGATTGACCTTGAACAGAATTAAAATTGTCGGTCTTACGGGACAGAGCGGTGCGGGAAAAAGCACGGTTTCGGCATATTTTGCCAAAAACGGGATGTGCGTTATAAATGCTGACGAGATTGTAAAAAATCTTTACACTCCCGATTCCGTATGCTTAAAGGCTGTTTCGGGTGTTTTCGGTCAGGATATTATCCTTTCTGACGGCAACATTGACAGACCGTTGCTTGCCAAAAGGGCATTTTCAAGCAAAGAAAACACACATTTGCTCAATTCAATTGTTCATCCGTTTGTTACATATGAATTTATGCAGATGGCGAAACAGGCTCAGACAGACGGCAAAAGCGTTGTGATTTATGACGCTCCTCAGCTTTTTGAAAGCGGTGCCGATGTGTTTTGCGACCTTATTGTAAGCGTTACCGCAAAAAAGGAAATAAGGCTTGAGAGAATCTGCAAAAGGGATAACATTGACATTTCCCGTGCAGAGCTAAGAATGTCTGCACAGCTTGACGAGGAATTTTTCAGAAGTCACAGCGACATTGTCATTGAAAACAATTTTTCTATAGAGCAAGTCGAGCTTGCCGCACAAAAGGCGGCAGAGGCTATTAACAACCTGATGAGGTGATAGGATGCCCCAATCAAGGCGATATAAAAAGAAAAAAAGTGCAGGGAAGGCGATTTTGGCATGGATAATTGTGCTTGCAATTCTTGCGGCGGGAGTATTTGTGTTTGTTTCGGTCTTTTACGAGGACGCAAAGAAAAAGCTTGATGAGATGAATTATCCACGCACCTACAGCACATATGTTGAAAAAGCCGCCAAGGATTATGACCTTGATCCTGCGTTGATATATGCCGTAATCCACACGGAAAGCGGCTTTGACCCGAAAGCCGAATCGGGCGTCGGAGCAAAGGGTGTTATGCAGATGATGCCATCGTCCTTTGAGTGGCTGCAGGAGCAAAGAGGTTGTGCGGGACAGTACACCGAGGATGACCTGTTTGACCCCGAAATCTGTATTGATTACGGAAGTTATCTTTTAAAATATTTTTACGATTATTACGGCACGGAACGCTCGGCAATTGCCGCATATAATGCCGGCTTTGTTGTAAGCGACTGGCTCAACGATACTAATTACAGTTCGGACGGAAAAAATCTTGATTCCATTCCGTATCCCGAAACAGAGAATTATGTTGACAAGGTTGAAAGTGCCAAGGAAATGTATATAAAACTTTATTATTCACAATCTAATTAAGTGCAGAGATGTTCCGATGCCTTTGGCGGCGGATTTCAAAATAAAATGGTTTTGCCGTGTTTTACGGCACAGAAAGGACGGTTATTATGGCTGAAGAAAAGTCAAAGACAACTTTATTAAAGGAAAAAATTATGATGACCGAACCGAAGGGCGTTAAGGCTCTTTCGGAGGAAGAAATTAAAAAGGCAGACAGCTTTTGCGATGGTTACAAAAAGTTTCTTGATAACTCACCCGTTGAGCGTGAGGCTGTTCGCTATACTGTTGAGCTTGCCAAAAAAGCAGGTTTTGCAGAGTATGAACAGGACAAAGAATATAAGGCCGGCGACAGGCTTTATTATGTAAACCGTGACAAGGCTGTTGCTCTTGCCGTAATCGGTAAAAACGGTGTTAAGAATGGTGCAAGGCTTGCAATCGCTCATATTGATTCCCCGAGAGTTGACCTCAAACCGAATCCTCTTTTTGAGGCAAACAATCTTGCATTCTTTAAGACTCATTACTACGGCGGTCTTAAAAAATATCAGTGGACAACAATTCCGCTTTCACTTCACGGTTCGGTTGTAAAGCTTGACGGTACAAGAGTTGACATCTGCTGGGGCGATGATGAGAACGAAAGCTGTTTCTGCATTACAGACCTTCTTCCGCACCTTGCAAGAGAGCAGGCGTCAAAGCCAATGGCAAAGGCAATTGAGGGCGAAAACCTCAATGTTATCCTCGGCTCTCGTCCGTATGATGCAGACAGCGACGAAAAAGACCTTGTAAAGCTCAATGTAATGGCTGTACTCAATGAGAAGTACGGTATCTGCGAGGGCGACTTCCTTTCGGCTGAGCTCTGCCTTATCCCGTCTTTCAAGTCAAGAGATATCGGTTTTGACAGAAGCATGATCGGCGGTTACGGTCACGATGATAAGGTTTGTGCTTATCCGGCTGTTATGGCGGCTCTTGATGTTGAAATGCCCGAGCAGACTTGTATCACATATCTTACAGACAAAGAAGAAACAGGCAGTGACGGCAACACAGGTATGCAGAGCGACTTCCTCCGCTTCTTCATCTATGACCTTGCAAAACAGGACGGTGTTGACGGCTACCGTGTTCTTTCAAAAAGCATCTGTCTTTCAGCCGATGTAAATGCCGCATTTGATCCGACTTTTGCGTCTGCATATGAGGCTAACAACTGCTCATACATTAACAACGGTGTAATTATTTCAAAATACACAGGTCACGGCGGAAAGTATGACACATCAGATGCGTCTGCCGAATATATGGGAAAAATCAGGGCTATGCTTGAGAACAACGATATTCTCTGGCAGGTCGGTGAACTCGGTAAGGTTGACGGCGGCGGCGGCGGAACAATCGCAAAGTATGTTGCCAATATGAATGTCGATGTTGTTGATCTCGGCGTTCCCGTGCTCTCAATGCATGCTCCGTTTGAAATTGTTTCCAAGACAGATGTTTATATGGCATACAGAGCATTTTTCACTTTTTTTGATACAAAAGATTAATTTCGGAAAAAATACAAAAAACACTTGATTTTTGCACCGAGTTGTGATATCATACTACTTGCGGCTGATAAAAGGCCGCATATGCGCCGGTAGCTCAGCTGGATAGAGTGTCTGACTACGAATCAGAAGGTCGGGAGTTCGAGTCTCTTCCGGCGCGCCAAGAAAAACGCACTTGTGTAAACAAGTGCGTTTTTCAGTTATATTCGCCTGTCGGCGAGTGATATTGCCGTGCAGTGATATTCGGTCATACCGAGTGATATTGCCTGCGGCAGTTTTAAAGCGAATATAATATCACCGAGAGCGAAAGCGAGCGATAACACATTTATATCACGCCGAGTTAAACGAGGCATATCACCGATAACTTTACAGACATTCGGCTTTGTGATATATTGTATTTTGGGTGATGATTGTGTCTGAAAGTATTTTACGGAATAAATCAAAAGAATTTGCAAAACAGATTGTATATATGTGTCGTGATATCAAAGCAAATGCAAGAGAATCGGTTTTAACTAATCAACTTTTGCGTTCGGGAACAAGTATAGGTGCAAATATTCACGAAGCACAATATGCGCAGGGTAAAAAGGATTTTATCTCCAAGTTGGAAATAGCACAAAAAGAGTGCTTTGAAACTGAATATTGGCTGGAACTTCTTTTTGAAACAGGATATATATCCGAAACCGTATATAAGCCATTGCAAAATCAGTGCGGCACAATCAGGAGAATGCTGATTTCATCGATCAATACAGTAAAGAAAAACGATAAATGAAACATATAAACAGTCTAACGCCGTAAGCGTTTCTGATGATTAAGTTTATCTAATCCTTTACACCTTAAAACTCAGACCTCATCCTTGTACAATAAACACTATCTTTTAAAGAATGTTAGTTAAATTTTGTGCAAAGTATGCATAAAATGAAAATTATTGTGTACAATGGCTTAAAAAAATAGATTATAAAGGCTATTTTCAGCATTTCTACTCTTTGAATTTGGAGCAATTTGTGATAGAATGTACATAAAGTGGTTACAAATAGGTAACAATCACTTTGAATTCAAAAAAAGGAGTGTTTCTTTGCGAAATGTTTTAAAAAGTGTTTTTAGCAAAAAGGTTTCTGCGGCAGTTCTTACGGCTGTAATGCTGTTTGTGTCGGTTTTCTCAATGTCGATGATTGCGAGTGCGGCATCGTTTTCACCGAGACTGTCTGCCCCGAGTTCAAGTAACAAATATTATTACAGTAATTTAAATGTTTTTTATAAGTATGGTTACGGCATGCCTAACTGTACAGCATATGCTTACGGCAGAGCTTATGAGATTCTCGGCTCTGAGCCGAAGCTTTCATGGAACAATGCCGAGCAGTGGTACGGCTACAACAAGGCTAACGGCTACTATAAGTACGGCCAGACTCCAAAGGTCGGCGCAATTGCCTGCTGGTCATATGACGGTGGCGGCGGTCATGTTGCTGTTGTAGAAAAGGTTGAAAACGGTCAGATTACATTTTCTAACTCTGCATGGAGCGGTCAGAACTTCTACCTTTCCTATGCAAGCACATCCGACAAGAATGCCGGCGGTAACAGCTGGTGGAATTTTCAGGGCTACATTTACCTTGGCGATTTCAGCGGCAGTACAAGCACTACTCAGGCTACAACCAAAAAGGTAACTTACACAACAGGTACATATAAAACAAATGTTGACGATTATCTCAAAATGAGAAGCGGTGCGGGTACAAGCTATTCATCTATAGCATTTGTTCCGAACAATGTTACTCTTAATGTAACAAAGGTTTCAACAGCCGGCGGTTACACATGGGGTTACACCTCGTACAACGGCAAGACAGGTTGGGTTGCTCTTGATTTCTGTACTTTTGTTTCATCATCAACGGTACAGCCAACAACAGCAAAGCCTACTGTACAGCCTACCACAGCCAAAGCCACGGTTCAGCCGACTACTGCAAAGGCAACTGTTCAGCCGACAACAGCCAAGGCTACACAGCCTGCAACAGTACAGCCTACTACGGTACAGCCTACTACGGTACAGGCAACAACAGCTCCTGTAACTACACAGCCGAGCAATGACAACAACAATGATACTCCGTATATGATCGGCGATGTAAATCTTGACGGTCATGTCAATGTTATTGACGCAACTGAAATCAGCAAGTACATTGTTTCAATTTCAACACTTTCTGATGTTCAGAGAGAACTTGCGGATTACAACCATGACGGTGAAATCAATGTCGTGGATGCCACAGAAATCCAGAAACTTGTTGTCGGTAATAACTGATAACAACAAAACAAAATCAAAACACGCTTTGCAAAACGCAGAGCGTGTTTTTTGTTTGGAACTTTTATAACAAAGAGGGGTATGCGAGGATGCATACCCTTTTTGAGGTTAATAAGTTTAATATTTAAGCATTATGTCAACGAAAAATTCACCGTTATTGTTGCCTGCATCAAAAATTCCGTCATAGACTTCGGTTATGCTCTTCATGGAGTGAAGTCCGATGCCCTTGCCCTGATGCTTTGTGGACGAATAAGTTTCGCCGTCCATTTCCAAAGGCTTGCCGTAGTTGTTTGTTGAAACGATGTACAAACAGTCACCTTTTATTTCGGAAGTCAGGTTAAAATATCTTTTGCCTTCTTCTACGGTACAGCAACCGTCAATTGCGTTTTCGAGTATGTTGCCGAAAATACTGCAGAGGTCAACATCAAGAATTCTCGATTTGTCGGGCAAATCAATCCGCCAGTTAATGTCAACATCGTTCTCAATCGCCTGCTGACGGTAGTGGTTGAACAAAGCATTGAGTGCGTCACTTTTGCAGATTCGCACAGGTGCTGTTACAGTCAGCGAATTTTCATACTGGGCAATGTAGTCTTTCAGCGCCGAAAGATTTCCTTCATCTGCAAGTCGGCTCATAACATGAACTGAATGTTTAAAATCATGCCTTGCTTTTGAGGTGTATTTTATGTACGACTGCAACGATTCTGTGTAACTTTTCTGAATTTCAAGAATGTTGTTTCGTTCTGTAAGCTTTGTTTTTTCAATAGTAGTCTTGCTGAAAATGTAGAATAATATGAATACTATAAGATACAATGCAAGCTCAAATATTGTAATGATGAATCCTTTTGCATAAACCTTTCCAACACGAATATTTGCGTAGGAAATCGGTGTGATATAGATGTTTGACACCATAAGTGCAATGGGCAAAATTGAAAACAAATACCACACCTTGCCGATATTTATGTTGTCAATCATCCATGCATAGTATTTTGTAAGCGGAACAAGCGCTCCCATTGCCGCAACCGAAAGCCCCATTTGTATCAGGCTATATGAGGTGTTAACTCCTCGTGAGATTTCTTCCTGAAAAAATGAGTTGATAAAATATGCATACAGAGAAAAGAATGAAATCAAACAGCACACACTTATAAAAACAAACAAACAGCGTGCTGTTCCGGCCTTTGTAACGCTTTTAATAAGGAAGAAAAATATTACAAGGTCGGGGAAGAGAACAAAGTTTAAATTCTGAATGTCAAAAGCCGTCATCACAATTGACGAGAGAGAACCGAGTATGATAAATGAACACAAAAAGAGCGTTACTATCTTTGAAATCGGGTATTTTAATTGATTTTTTAACGGTAAAAGGCAGAATAAACTTAACGGTATTATTATGACAAAGCTGAAAAATGCCTGAAGAAATTTTATGAATGCGTCCATGTTCACCTCCGCTGGTTTTCTCTGATTTTTTTGAACATATATTCACGGATACTCTGTTCAATCCGAGTTTTTTCACGAATTTTAATCGGGAATCTTTCACCGTTGCCTGTAACACATACAGAGCCTTCAATGTCCTTTATGTAATCGGCATTCAGTACGATTCCCCTGTTTACGGGTATGAAAAACGGGTGTCGTTGTCTGCAAGCTTGAGAAACTCTGTAATGGTCATTCGTGTGCGATATCTAAGTCCCGAAACAACACCTATGTTGATATAATGTGCATCGGATTCAACAGAAACAATTTCCTTAAGCGAAATCAGCGTGTTTCGGCGGTCACACATAACTTCAATGTATTTTGAATTATCCGATACATATGACGAGGCATCATCAAGTACCTTGTAAATCTGCTCAGCTTTGTAGGGTTTTGTTATGTAATGAAAAGCGTGAACGGAAAATGCCTGCATCATAAAATCGGGGCTTGTTGTGACAAATACAATAAGAATATTACGGTCTTTTTCACGAAGTTTTTCAGCCACGGCAATGCCATTCATCTTCTCCATAAAAATATCTACAAAGGCTATTTTGTAGGTGTTTTCCTTGAATGAATTGAAAAAAGCTATTCCGTCAGGAAAACAATCAATCTGCACATTTTGCTTGTGTCCGCCAAAATATGCGTTGCAGATTGAGTAGAGAATGTCTGCCTGAGGCTTTTCGTCGTCAATAACTGCAATTTTCAAGATATCGCCTCCTTTGAAATAATTTAATTCGGAGCAATGATTAACTGCACTTAGATTATACCATAAATTTGAAAAATATTATATCCGATTGTCATATGTTTTTGCCAAAAGATTGATGTTTGTGCCAATTTGTTGAAATGTTGCATTAAATTGGCTATCATTGAGATGATAAAAGCGAAACACGAAAATTGCGGTGTTTCCGTAAATCAAAATCGGAAAGTAAAAAATATCGGAAAGAGGTAATCAACTATGAAAAAAATCAAGAAGTTAGCTTTATTGCTTGCAATTTGTATGGTAGGTACAGTAGGTCTTGTAGGTTGCGGTAATGACGGTGACTCGTCAAGCAAAAACGAAAGTTCGGCATCACAGACTGCTGACGACAATGCAAACAGCGCAGATGACAGCGCCGCTGATTCAAAGGACGGCGATTCATCGGCAAGCGTTGTAGGTACTTGGACTGTAACAGCACTTGAGGGTACGGACGGTACAGCCGTTTCAATTGATGACTACGCAACAGCAAACGGTGTTGAACCCGAAACTTTGAAATGTACATACACATTTGCAGATGACGGTACATTCTCAGGCGAAATGAGCGGTGTTACTGTTTCGGGCAATTACACATTTGAGGGTACAGCTCTCGTTATGACAGTAGGCGAACAGCAGTTTAACTACACATATGACGCTGACAATGATATGCTCAAATACACAGATCCTAACACAGGCCTTTCAAGTTATTGCGAAAGACAGCAGTAATTGTAATCTAATCCCAATTTCCTAATACTACACTACACAAAACAACCGCTCACCGAAAGGTGGGCGGTTGTTTCTGTCGGATTTCTATATTTACATTAGTAATTTTATTGCTCAAAAATTTGTACATTTACTTATTCATTTCGTGTTTGCACACGAAATGATTGGCGAACCTCGTTCGCCGCTACAGTAGGTCAATTACATCGTGACATTTATAAAATATATCTTAATATATAATTTGTGTCATTACTTACTCGCCGTTAATTTACTTTATTTGTCGGAGTTCCGTTCAGAAAATTTTTGATGTTGTCCGAAACTATGCCCATAAGGCGTTCTCTGGTTTCAACGGGCGCCCATGCAATGTGGGGGGTGATGATGCAATTTTTTGCACCCATAAGAATGCAGTCCTCAACCATAGGCTCAACCTTGAGGGTGTCGATTGCCGCACCGCCGAGGTGACCGCTTTCAAGTGCCTCAAGCAAATCTTCTTCAACCATAACACCGCCTCTTGCCGTGTTTACGAACAATGCACCCTGTTTCATTTTGGCAAAGGCATTTTTGTCAAACATATTTTCCGATTGTGGATTTAGCGGACAATGAACGCTTACAATGTCGCTTGTTTCAAGAAGTTCGTCAAATGAAACATCTTTGATTCCGTCAATATTTTTCGGAGTTCTGCTCGATGCGATTACATTCATATCAAAAGCGTTTGCAATTTTTGCAACAGCCTTTCCGATGTTTCCGAGTCCGACAATGCCGAGTGTTTTGCCTGCAAGTTCATTCAGCGGATATACAAACGGTGAAAAAGTTTTGCTTCTTTTCCACTTGCCGTCCTGAACAAACCGATTATATTCCGCAGTGTGATTGAAATGTTCAAGAATGAGTGCAAATGTGTGCTGCGCAACCGCATTTGTTGAATATGAACCTGCGTTGCAGACGGTTATGCCGTTTTTGGTGCAGTAGTCAAGGTCAATGTTGTTGTAGCCTGTTGCAAAAAGTCCTATATATTTCAGATTTTTCGCAAGTCGCATTGTGTGCGAATCAAGCAGAGTTTTGTTGCACACAACGATATCTGCATCTGCAATTTTCTCCGCAACCTCTTCATATTTCAAAAGACCGAACGACTCAACCTCACCGAACCGATTAAGTACATCGGCATTTACAATATCGTCAAGAACAGTCTGTGCGTCTGTTAAAACTATTTTCATCGTATCACCTCGTTTTTTACTGACTATAGTATATACCGAAAAATTTTTCCTTGCAATCCAAATCGAAATTTTGTATAATATTTGTGCATAAATTGAAAGGAACGGTATGTTAATGTATAAAAATTATCTTTTTGATTTGGACGGAACTTTGCTTCCCATGGATATGGAAAAATTCGTAAAGCTGTATTTTTCATCGCTCTGCAAGCGTTGTACTCCTGTTATAAAAATCGAACCCGACGCCCTTATAAAGGCGATGTGGGCAGGTACTGACGCTATGACAAAGAACGATAACAGCCGTACAAACCGTGAAGTTTTCTGGGAAACAGCGGGCAAAGTCAGCGGTGCCGACCTTAAAAAGTTTGATGACCTTTTTACCGATTATTACGAAAACGAGTTTATCGTTCCGAAAGACGCCACAGGTTTTACTCCTTATGCAAAGAAAAGTATTGATTTTATAAAGAAAAACGGCGGCAGACTTATTGCCGCAACAAATCCGATTTTTCCGTTTGTTGCAACAAAACGCAGACTTGAATGGGCAGGAGTTTCTCCCGACGATTTTGAACTTGTTACAACATACGAAAACTTTGGTTGCTGCAAGCCTAACCTCAAATATTTTGAAGAAATCTGCAAAAAGCAGGATATCAAGCCCGAAGACAGCATTATGATCGGCAACGATGTTGACGAGGATTTGTGCAGCGCAAAACTCGGCTTTGATACATACCTTATTACCGACACAATTGTGAACAGAGATAATAAGGATTATTCAGACTACAAAAACGGCAGTTTTGAGGAATTTTACAAAGATTTTCTCAAAGGCGATTAAATATGATTATATTGTGCGGTCAGACGGCATTTTGCTTTGTCTGACCGCTTTTTCTGTGTGCATTTAATTTTACTTTTACAGAATACCTTTTAATGCCTTAAATGAAATAAAAAAATAGTCGAATGTGGTATTATGTGATGTGATACAGGTTATCAGACGGGATTTATTTTGTTTTATATCTTAATTAAGCAGGTGAATGAATTATGTCAGAAGTAATCAGAATTTTTGTTGAAAAAAAGGATGGCTTCAATGTTCTTGCAAAGCAGACGCTTTGGGACATCCGCCACAACCTCGGTATGAAGTCTGTCGAAGATCTTCGTTACATTGTGCGTTACGATCTTGAGGGACTTACTAAGGAAGAATATGACAAGGCGAAAACCATTGTTTTGTCAGAGCCTAATGCCGATGTAATCTATGAAGAAACTCTCCCCGTTGAGGACGGCTGGAAGGTATTTGCAATGGAGTATCTCCCCGGTCAGTACGATCAGCGCGGCGACTCTGCCGAGCAGTGCGTTCAGCTCCTTACTCAGGGTGAGCGTTGCAAGGTTCTTACAGCAAGAGTAATTGCTCTCAAGGGCAATATTACAGACGAAGAACTTGTAAAGGTTGAGGAGTACCTCATCAACCCTGTTGAAAGCCGTCTTGCATCTCTTGAAAAGCCAAAGACTCTTGATATGGAAATTCCCGTTCCCGAAAATGTTAAGAGGGTAGAGGGCTTCAACGGCTGGAATGACGATGAGATGCAGAAGTATTACGATTCAATGGGCTTTGCAATGACACTTGCAGACCTCAAGTTCTGCCGTGATTACTTCAGAGATACAGAGCACCGTGATCCGTCGGTTACAGAACTTCGTGTAATTGACACATACTGGTCGGACCATTGCCGTCACACAACATTCCTCACAAGACTTGAAGAGATTGAGATTGAAAAGTCTGCTCTCGGCAAGGTTATCGAGGACGCACTCAGCGAGTATTATGCAACCCGTGACGAGGTTTACGGCAAGGATACAAAGAGAATCGTTTCACTTATGGATATGGCTCTCATCGGTATGAAGTCACTCAAGAAAAAGGGACTCATTCCCGACCTTGACGAAAGTGAAGAAATCAATGCCTGCTCAATTCAGGTTCCCGTTACTATAGATGGAAAAACAGAACAGTGGCTCGTTCAGTTCAAGAACGAAACTCACAACCACCCGACAGAAATCGAGCCTTTCGGCGGTGCCGCAACCTGTCTTGGCGGTGCAATCCGTGATCCGCTTTCAGGCCGTTCATATGTATATCAGGCTATGCGTGTTACAGGCTCGGGTGATCCGACAATTCCTTTCAAGGATACAATGCACGGCAAGCTCCCTTCACGCAAAATCACAACAGGTGCCGCTCAGGGTTACAGCTCATACGGTAACCAGATCGGTCTTGCAACAGGTCAGGTAACCGAGCTTTACGATCAGGGCTATGTTGCAAAGAGAATGGAAATCGGTGCTGTTATCGGCGCATCTCCAAAGGAAAATGTTATCCGTGAAACTCCTCTCCCCGATGATGTAATCGTACTTCTCGGCGGAAGAACAGGCCGTGACGGCTGCGGCGGTGCAACAGGTTCTTCAAAGGCTCACGATGAAAACTCAATCGAAACCTGCGGTGCAGAGGTTCAGAAGGGTAATCCTCCGACAGAAAGAAAAATTCAGCGTTTGTTCCGCAACCCCGAAACCGCAAAGCTCATCAAGAGATGTAACGACTTCGGTGCAGGCGGTGTTTGCGTTGCTATCGGTGAGCTTGCCGACGGTCTTACTGTTGACCTCGACAAGGTAACAAAGAAATATGACGGCCTTGACGGTACGGAGCTTGCTATATCCGAAAGTCAGGAAAGAATGGCTGTTGTTCTCGATAAAAAAGATGTTGACAAGTTTATTTCACTTGCATCAAAAGAAAACCTTGAGGCTACAGCCGTTGCGGTTGTAACCGAAAGTCCTCGTCTTACAATGAACTGGAGAGGCGACACAATCGTTGACCTCAGCCGTGAGTTCCTCAACACAAACGGTGTTACTCAGGTTGCCAAGGCTTATATCGAGGCTCCGAAGTGGGAAGGCTGCTACCGTAAGGTTGCTCCCGCAAAGCTTAAAGATATGCCTGCTGACGAGGCATTCCTTGAAAATATGTCAAGACTTGAAGTTTGCTCACAGATTGGTCTTGCAGAAAGATTTGACGCATCAATCGGTGCGGCTACGGTAATTATGCCGTTCGGCGGTAAGAATCAGCTCACTCCTCAGGAGGCTATGGCTGCAAAGATTCCGCTTGAGAAGGGCGAAACAGACGATGCAACAGCAATGAGTTACGGCTATATCCCCGGTGTTTCACGCTGGAGTCCATTCCACGGCTCGGCTTATGCAGTTGTTGAGTCGCTTTCAAAGCTGCTTGCAATCGGCGCAAACCCGATGACAGCAAGACTTACATTCCAGGAATATTTTGAAAGACTTAAAGATGTTCCTTCCCGTTGGGGTAAACCTGCCGCAGCACTCCTCGGTGCTATGCAGGCTCAACTCAAGCTCGGACTTCCGTCAATCGGCGGTAAGGACAGTATGTCGGGTACATTTGAGGATATTGATGTTCCGCCTACACTCGTAAGCTTTGCCGTTGCAATGACAAAGGCATCAAAGACAATTTCAACAGAATTCAAGAACGCAGGTTCAAAGGTTATCTTTGTTCCCGTTCCCGAAAATAAAGAAACACTTATGCCTGTATGGGATAAGCTTATCGAAATGTACAACGCTGTTTATGCTCTCTGCGAGGACGGCAAGGTGCTTTCTGCATCGGTTGTTAAAGAGGGCGGTACTGCCGCAAGCGTATGTAAGGCTTGCTTCGGTAACGGCTTTGGCTTTAAGTTTGCAAACGAACTCACAAATGACGAGCTTTTCGCTCCGCTTTCGGGTTCGCTTGTTATCGAACTTGCAGACGGTGCAGAGCTTTCAAACGATGTTCTTCACTATGACCTCGGTACTGTTACGAACGATGCAAAGATTACGGTAAACGGTAAGGAAATCGAACTTTCCGCACTCCTCGAAAAGTGGACTGCTCCGCTTGAAAAGGTATTCCCGACAAAGGCTGAAGTGCCTGAAATCGAAGTTGATGTTCCGCTTTACAGCGAGAGAAATACAGCTTCACCTGCAATCAAGGTTGCAAAGCCTACTGTATTTATCCCTGTATTCCCGGGTACAAACTGCGAGGTTGATACGGCAAGAGCATTTGAAAAAGCAGGTGCAAATGTTGAAATGCTTATCGTCAAGAACCTTTCTTCAAACGATATCGAGGAAACAATTGACGAAATGGAAAAGCTCATTGCAAAGTCACAGATGATTATGCTTCCGGGCGGTTTCTCAGGCGGTGACGAGCCTGACGGTTCAGGTAAGTTCATTGCAACAACATTCCGCAACCCGAGAATTGCAGAGCAGGTTAACAACCTTCTCAAGAATCGTGACGGTCTTATGCTCGGTATCTGTAACGGATTCCAGGCTCTTATCAAGCTCGGACTTGTTCCTTACGGCGAAATCAGAGAGCTTAAAGCAAATGATCCGACGCTCACATTCAACACAATCGGCAGACATATTTCACATATGGCTTATACAAGAGTTACTTCCGTTAAGTCACCGTGGTTTGCAAATGTCAACGCAGGCGATGTGTTTGCTGTTCCCGTGTCACACGGTGAAGGCAGATTTATGGCTGATGTTGAAACTGTAAAAGAACTTGCAAAGAACGGTCAGATTGCAACACAGTATGTTGACCTTGCCGGCAACCCAAGCAGCGACATTGAGTTCAACCTCAACGGTTCTGTTTGTGCAATTGAGGGTATCACATCACCTGACGGCAGAGTTCTCGGCAAAATGGGACACAGCGAGAGAAAGGGCGAAAACCTTTACAAAAATGTTCCTTTTGCAAAAGACCAGCAGATTTTTGAAAGCGGCGTAAAATACTTCAAGTAATTTATAACCGAATATTTTATATAAAAACTAAGGACATCCGTTTTTCGGATGTCCTTGTTGTTTGTGCGGTGTCAAATTATATCGGTTATCGGTGACTGTTAAACTTGCATTTCTGCTGTTTTTAACATATAATAATGTAAACGGGTTATTATTTAAAGTAGAGTGAAAGGAGTTATTTATGAAAAAAGTAGATTATCTTGTAACGGCTAAATGTGAAGCTTTGTATGAATACGCAAATTCTGTTATGGCAAAGTATGAAGATTATCTTGATTCGGAATCGGCTTTGGATTGCATAAAAAATATTTATGACGATTTGTGTGATTATAACACTAAAATTTTACTCTGCGACAGTATTGAACGATATGAGTTATTACTAAAAAATATAAAGGAATTTGATTCAATAATTAAACATATTTCAGATTCTGTAATGTCGGGTGTTTGATTATGAACTATTCGGAAGCGGAGTTCGACAAAGCTTATAAAAAAATAATTCGCAGAATTTGTAAGTCAAAATCACCTGATTTAGCCAAATACATATTGGAATCTTCAATTAAATTTGCTTATGCAAAATCAAGAATTGAGAAATTAAATAAATAACAAAAGCAGAGAATATCTATGTTGATGACCCGACCCCCAAAAGTCAGACCTAAAAAATCTAACTTTGGAGGTCGGTATTTTTATGTCAAAATACAGTTAT